>Ga0172379_10008813_pt1 | contig 12601 bp, 13 predicted proteins | sample GrowelOW334metaG_FD_119756 | JGI IMG/M metagenome (GOLD analysis project Ga0172379, IMG submission 119756) | Groundwater microbial communities from an aquifer near a municipal landfill in Southern Ontario, Canada - Groundwater well OW334 metaG | ecosystem: Environmental > Aquatic > Deep... | reverse complement strand
GATGATTTCGCCCGTCTCACCGCCGCACTTGGGGAGAAAGTGCTCATTGTCGGTGACGATCTCACGGTCACCAATCCACTGCGCATCACCGATGCGATTAGCAATAAAGAAATAAACACGGTACTCATTAAGCCGAACCAGATCGGTACTGTCGGTGAGGCTATTTCAGCTATACAGAAGGCTACTGCCGCCGGATTCAAAACGATCGCATCGCACCGTTCCGGCGAGACCGAAGACACCTTTATCGCTGATTTCGCCTATGGTGTTGGCGCGTATGGCCTCAAGGCCGGCGGGCTCGCCCAGAAGGAGCGTCTGCTCAAGTACGATCGCCTCCTCGCCATAGAGCGCGAGGCCGAAGCAGTGTAAAATATACGGTATGAAAATTCATTATTTTTCCGGTGAACCGTGGGAGGAGGCGTATGTACGAGCGAAACTGCCAACAGAAGAAATCGCCTTCCACGAAGGCTCTCTTGCCGCCTTCCCCGACCTTACCGACCCGGATACGACTATCCTCTGCACCTTTATAGAGTCCGCTATCGGCGAAGCGGAGATGGCGCGATTCCCATCGCTGAAACTCATCGCCACGCGCTCAACCGGCTTTGACCATATCGACCTTGAGGCGGCCAAGGCCCACGGGGTTACCGTTACGAACGTCCCCTTCTACGGAGAGCAGACGGTTGCCGAGTTCGCCTTCGCTCTTCTCCTTGCGCTCTCACGGCGCATTGTAGACGCGGACGAGCGTGTACGCGAATCAGGCATCTTCTCCCCGAAGGGACTGCGTGGATTTGACCTCGCCGGGAAGACCATAGGCGTGGTCGGGTGCGGGCACATCGGCGCTCACGCCATTCGTATGGCAAATGGCTTTGGTATGAAGGTTCTCGGATTTGACGTGACGAGAGATGAAGAGCTTGCCAAGACACTTAACTTCACCTACGCAACACTTCCAGAATTGTTTGCGGCATCTGATATCGTCACACTCCACGTCCCTTACAACGCACACACGCACCACCTCATCAACCGCGAAAATATTCACTCTTTCAAAAAAGGTTCGTATCTCATCAACACCTCGCGCGGAGCTGTTGTAGAAACACAGGCACTCGTTGAAGCGCTTCAGAGTGGCACAATAGCCGGCGCCGGGCTCGACGTGCTTGAAGAAGAGGGCGAGCTCGCTGACGAAACGGCATTTCTCACTTCCCCGCACCCAAATGAAGAAGGTCTTAAAATAGCACTTGAGAATCATTACCTCATCTTGCACCCACGCGTTATCGTCACACCACATCTCGCCTTCAACACCACCGAGGCAGTGGAGCGCATCCTAGATACTACGATTGAAAATATCGCGAGTTTTGAATCTGGGTCGCCGAAAAACACTGTCTCCTAGCTCGTGAAATTAAATCTGCCCTCGAACTCTCATCGCTTCAATGATGCGAGTAAGAGAGAGTGCGTACGCGGCTTGGCGTAGCGTCACACCACGCTCGACCGAGAAGTCAGCAACCTCGCGATACGCGTCAAACATTGTCGCCTGCAGTTTCGCATCCACGTCTGCGCGACTCCAACGCTCTCCAGTACGATTTTGTATCCATTCAAAATAAGAGACGGTGACACCACCGGCGTTCGCAAGCACGTCTGGGATGACGACAACACCCTTTTCCTGAAGTTCGTCGTCTGCCTCTGGCGTCACTGGCCCATTTGCAATCTCAAGAATAATTCCCGCCTTCACTAAGGCGACATTCGCACCAGTGATCTGCTCTTCAAGCGCGGCTGGAACAAAAATATCGGATTCTGTAGTGAACACCGCAGACGCGTCCCCAGCATGCGCTCCGCCATGCACTGCAGTGAGCACAGAGCCCGAGAGCTCTTTTTCGGCAAGCACGGTCGCCATATCTAATCCATTTTTATGTATGAGTGTGCCCTTTGAATCTGCAAGTGCAATAATTTTTGCTCCCATCGTTTGTAGGAGCCGTGCCGCTTGTGCACCCGCATTCCCTGCCCCCTGGACAGCAACCGACAACTTTGATGCATCAAGTGAACGGTCCTTGAGGAGGGCGGCGAGCACCGCGACCGCACCATCAGCGGTCGCGGTGTCACGCCCAACACTGCCGCCCACCGCAAGCGGCTTCCCTGTTATCATCGCGGGGAGATTCTTGCCCATAATGCGTTCGTACTCGTCAAGCATGACCGCCATGATCTCGGGCGTCGTGTAGACGTCCGGTGCGGGGATATCAATGTCAGGACCCAGATGCTCGGCAAACGCGCGTACGTATGCTCGCGCGAGCTCGTGGATTTCTTTCTGAGATAATTTCTTAGGGTCTACTGCAACACCTCCCTTTGCTCCGCCAAGAGGAATTCCGACTACGGCACACTTCACCGCCATCATGGCGGCGAGCGCCGAGACCTCGTCTTCGTCTGCACCAGGGTGGAAACGAATACCGCCCTTGTAAGGGCCACGTGCATTGTTGAACTGCACCCGATAGGCCGGAAAGGTCGCTGTGCCACCCGCATCAAGAGAAATGGTTATGTCGGCACGTAAAATCCGATTTGGAGTCTTAAATGCTTCAAGTTCTACCTCAGTAAGACCGATAAGCTGCGCTGATTTGTGTAGATTTTGTGTAAAGTATTGAAATGCAGCCATAATTGTATGTTAGCAGTTACTACGCTTCCGTAAAATAAAAAATTCTATCGGGGGACGAGGCAAGACCTAGTCAGGACTTCTTCTGTGGCGTGGCTCCTTACCCAGGGCTCGCCGCGATAGTTTCTCGCACCTTCTCCACGAGCTTGCTAATCGGCCAGTCCGATTTAACCAGATAGGAGACTGAGCCGGTGTCCATCATGTCTTTCGGAATTCTTTTATCATCACTGCTCACGTTGGTAAGTAGGAGGACCGGCACACGCTTGCCCCACTCACCCTGTGCTCGTAACTGAAGAAGCATCGTGATGCCGTCCATTTTGGGCATCATCATGTCCAAAAGGATAATATGCGGCTGTTCTCGTACCGCCAGCTCAAGACCGGCTTCACCATCTTTTGCTCCAAATACGGTGAACCCTTCTCGAGTAAACTTGTCACACAGCGCTCCCCGCAAGGAGACTTCGTCCTCGACCACTAAGATGGTGCTTTTAGGAGTATCAGGATTCATAGTGTTTCTTTCTTGCTACCCAGGGCTTTCTGTATATCTCCGACGATACTCTCCAATGTATGCTCCGCTTTCACATAGTAGTTTGGCACTTTTAACTTCGCGTATTGCTTCACGAGCGCCGGATCGGAAGTGTTTGAGACAACAAATATGGGGATATTCTTCCAGTGCCCGCCATTCGCTTTTAACTTCGTGACGAAATCGATACCGTTGTCACTTCCCAGCAAGTTGTGATCGAGCCAGATTGCGCCCACTTTTTCTAAATCTTCTAGATGTTTGAGAGCTGACTCGACACTGCTCATCGAAATATATTTCCCAGCATTTTTCTCAATTTCTATACTAAATGCGCGCTCAACACTTCTGGAGGTAATGACCTTCATACCCTTCTTTTCTAATTTTATCTGGATGATTGCGAGAAGTGGACGTTCGTCCTCAATGACCAGCACGGTTCCTCTCTGTTTGGTTTTCGTTGCCATAGAGTTATGCGGGAGGGTGTGCTGAATCAACGACTTTCAACTCCAAATAAAAGGTTGTTCCTTTGTTTTCTTCGGACTCAAACCAGAGCTTGCCCTCAGAGTTATCAATGATTGTCTTTGCTATATAGAGACCGAGGCCCGTGCCTTCCGTTTCTTTTTCTCGCACGTTGTCTGCTCGAAAGAGTTTCGTAAATATTTGCCCCTGCTGTTTCTTGGGAATGCCGTACCCAGTATCGACGATGGTGAGGCGTATCGCCTCTTTATTGGGAGTCAGAGCGAGTGTGAGGTCGATGCTACCCTCGTCCGGTGTATATTTCACTGCATTCGACAGGACATTTTGCACCACCATACTTAAGAGTTTCGGATCGGCATTTATCAGAGGAAGTGACTCCTGAAATGTGGAGGAGACGACGAGCATTTTTCTCCCGATATGAAACTGTTGTTCGGTAATAACATTTTGTATGAGCTGTGCGAAGTCAGTTGGTTCCGGCTCGAGCACAAAGGTACCCAGGTCCATCCGAGACACGCTAAGGAGCGCGTTCACCAGTGACACCATTCTTCGACTTCCTCGATAAATCTCTTTTAAGTATTTCACCTGATCTTCAGTGAGGACGCCAACATCTCCTGAGAGGAGCATTTCCGTATACCAATTGATTGTAGAAAGTGGGGTCCGGAGCTGGTGCGAAGCTAGGGATACGAATTCTGTTTTAGTCTTGTCGATTTCTTTTTCCTTCGTAATGTCACGGAAGGTCATAACCGCACCGATGATTTCGCCCTCAAGGAGAATGGGGCTCACGGTAGTGCTGATCGGAAACGTGCTTTTGTCTTTACGGACGTGATAAAAAGGGTTGGTGAGGTCTGCAACGACGATTCCTCCCGCAAGCACTTTCGACAAGATTTCCTCATTGTATGAAACTTTTTCTCCTTTTTCCTTTTCCAAAATGAGCGTGTCCACAATGGAGTTTCCGATGATTTCATCAGATGTCCACCCAACCATTCTTTCTAGCGCCGGGTTCACATAGGTGATGACCCCTAGCTTATCCATCACCACAAGCCCGTCTCCAATACTCTCAAGCACCGCCTCATCGATGGCGGTTTTCTGCAATATGTTCTTTGATTCGCGCTTGTTCTCCTGCAGTGTCTGGAGAATCGTTGCCTGGGCTATTTCAAGATCCTTCAACCCCTTCAGCTCTCTATCTGAGTATGGTTGACCCAGGGCGTTCACATTTTTCATATGGGGTGATGCTAGTCTAAAAATTGAGTATGTCACACTTTTCTGAAATACTCGCGAAGGACCTTAATTTTAATAGGTTCTCCTGTAGTTATATATATATATATATAGCAAATACGGACCCCTATCTTACTATCGCCGTACGAGTGCCCATAGCATTACAAAATTCCATTGCCTATTTCCAGTGACGGTTGAACTAGGCAAGACCTAGTCAAAATTAGGGGCCGGACCGCGATTACGCTTATCTCCCGCGAGTCGAGTGCTCGCCGTCGCTCGCACTCGCTCTGGGCACCGCCTCATATCTCGCTCTGCTGAGCTCGATATATTCCGGCGTTCGATTCCGGACGCCACTTTGTGGCTCCCCCGCAACAAGTAAAGGAAAAGGCGCCTTGTGGCGCCATTTCCAATCTTGTTGCGGGGGCCGGAATCGAACCGGCGTCTGGAGGTTATGAGCCTCCCGAGGTACCTCTCCTCTACCCCGCTATGTTTACGATAACGCTCTCATTATAGCTTCGCAACTGCACTCCCGCCTGTGGGACACAGCTCTCCTCTACCCCGCTATTTAAACAGTTTACTCCTCCTAAATGAACTTGGCTAGATGGCTTTGAGTTCGCGGAAGACGGCTTCGTAGCGTGCGATGGTGCGCTGTGCGAGCTCTTTCGACAGGTTGAAGGCCGAACCCTCGTGCGCGATCTGGTTGCGTACCTTGTGCGCCTCCCACGCCTCCTGAAGCGTGCCGAAGCTGGATGGCTCAACCGCCTTTAACTTTTCGCCGACACCGTCGCCCACGTACCCCTGTTGTTCCAGTAGATTGTCCAACATAATATCCGCCTCAATAATCGCCTCGCGCCAATGACTCGCACTGGTCTCGCTCGCAAGCGACTGGATATGTTGCCAACGTGAGTTCACACCACCAGCAGATTCTGTGGGAGCGATGAGTGTCGTGTAGTAAAGGTGTTCGCGCTTGCGCAACTCAAAAATGCGGACCGTCGCGTAGACGATGACAAAGAATCCGATAATTGAAAGGACGTAGCCGGCGACTACAATCCAGACCCATATATGCGCGGCGAAGGCTTGGAACCCAGAATAGTCGACTGCGGTGTGGGACCCTGGCGCTCGCTCGTACAGAGAACGGAAAAAAGAGCCAACGTTTACTTGTGATCCAGACATTACCCCTAGTATAGACGAAAGAGGCTAGGTGTGGAGCGTCTTCTCCACCACTCTCCCCAGCATGAAAAGTGTTTCTTCTGCCTGATGTGGCGCGGTGAAATGGATACCGACCGGAAGCTTCTTCCCTTCTCGCTCCACGAGACCCATCGGGACCGAGAGCGCGGGCATGCCCGTAAGATTTGCGGTGACGGTAAAGATGTCTTCAAGATACATCGCAAGCGGATCGCTCTTCTCGTCGAAGCGAAATGCCGGAGACGGCGTGGTCGGGAAAGCGATCACATCTGCTTTCTGAAATGCGTCGGTGTATTCACGGCGGAGCACCGCGCGTGCGGCGTCTGCCTTACGATAATAAGCGTCAATGTAGCCGGAAGAGAGTACAAACGTCCCGAGCAAGATACGGCGACACGTTTCTTCGCCAAACCCTTCGGTCCGTGAGAGCACGTAGTCGTCAAGAAGTTTCTCTCCACGCTTCGCGAGACCGTAGCGCATACCATCAAGCCGTGCGAGATTGGTAGACACTTCGGCAGGCATGATCACGTAGTAGGCGGCGAGCGCGTAAGAGCTGGTGGGAAGTTCCACGTCTACCAGTGTGTGCCCCTCTTGTACAAGATTCTCAAGTAGCGCGTCAAAGGCCGCGCGCACATCAGCATCAACACCCTCGGCGAGAAGGTGTTTCGGTACACCGATGCGAAGCTTTTTTGAATCACCGCCTCGCGACACGTCGTGCAAATCGTCGGGGATAGTTGTGGAATCAAGTGGATCTATTCCGCGAATCGCCTCGTAGAGAATACGAGCATCCTCAACCGTTTTAGCCAGAGGGCCAATCTGATCAAGTGAGGAGCCCATAGCGATAAGCCCGGAGCGCGAGACGGCGCCATAGGTTGATTTGAGCCCCACAATGCCGGTGTGGGCCGCGGGCTGGCGGATAGATCCGCCAGTGTCAGAGCCGAGAGCGGCGATAACCAGGTGCGCGGCGACCGCAGCGGCGGAGCCGCCTGAAGAGCCGCCCGGCACCCGTGTCGGGTCGAGCGGATTCTTCGTCGCGCCAAACGCCGAATGCTCGGTAGAGGAGCCCATGGCGAATTCGTCCATGTTGGTACGACCGAGAAAGAGTGCTCCCGCATCCTTTAATTTCTTCACAACGGTCGCGTCGTAGGTCGCACGATAATTCTCAAGCATCTTTGACGACGCGCTCGCGTACTTCCCTTCTATTAAAATGTTGTCCTTGGTCGCGAGTGGAATGCCGCAGAGAAGTGGTGCGGCCGCTCCCTCGGTATCAATACGTCGCTGTGCGGCTTCTATCGCAGTGTCGTCCGCGTCAAATATTTCAAGAAATGCATTCAACTCTGGATTCTTCTCTTGTGCCGCGAGAGCGCACTCATCCCAGAGCTCACGTACGGTGAGTTCCCGCGCCCGTAGGGCGCGGGCCGCCTCCATAATCGTCATCTCGTTTGGTTTAATCATGAGAAATGATTTGCTTCACGACAAGTGCGTCGCCCTCGCGCGCGGGAAACTGCATAGCGAGAGTCTCTGTGTATGCGCCCGGTGTATGCGGCTCGCCGTCTGCACGCATAACGTTGTGCAGAGGTGCCTTCTCTCCCCCACTGCCCTGCGGGAGATCAAGCTTCTCAAGCTGTCCGACATAGGCGAGTATCGCGTCAAATTCGCCTGTGAACTTCTCAAGTTCTGCGTCCTCCACAGAGATGCGCGCCAGTGTCGCGAGCTTTTTTACTTCTTCAGTCGTCGCCATAAATGCACTCTATCATACGCCGAGCTTTGCCTGGAAATCTGCTTCAGTGAGCGTCGGTATGCCGAGCTTTTCCGCTTTTGCGAGCTTGCTCCCAGGGTTCTCGCCGACAACAACAAACGAAGTTTTTGAAGATACCGTCGATGCGACAGTGCCGCCGGCCCTGCGTATGAGCCCCTCGGTCTCTTCGCGCGACAGGGTCGGGAGTGTGCCGGTGACCACAAGAGTGAGGCCGGTGAGCGGACCTTTTGCGGGTGCAGTAACCTTTGTTATCTTCAAATGTTTTTCTAGTCGTGCAAGAAGAGCGCGATTATCCTTCTCACTAAACCAATTCGCTACTGATGCGCCGATAATCGGCCCGATACCGTCAATCTGCGAAAGCGGCTCTGTGTCTGCCTTTCCCAAGTGTGCAAGCGTCGGGAAGTGAGTTGCTAAGAGAAATGCCGTCTCGCTACCCACGTGCGGGATGCTGAGCCCGATAAGTAGCCGATCAAATGGGACTTCCTTCGCCGCGACAACCGCCCGTATAAGATTCTCTGCCTTCGTCTCTTCAAATCCGGGGAGTGTGAGCAGCTCGTCCTTGGTGAGTTCAAATATATCGTCAAAGTGCGCAACAAGGTTGTGCTCCATAAGCGTCTTCACCGTCTCGCGCCCCATGCCGGCGATATCGAGTGCGCTCCTGCCCGCGAAGTGGATGAGCCGGCGCGCCTGCTGGTCAAAAGAGCCGGCGACCTTACAGCGGTGTGCCGCTTCGCCTGGACAACGCTCTACACTCCCGTCACCGCCGCAGAGCGCAGAGTGTGTCGGAAACTTCCAGACCTTCGCGCCCTTTGGCCGAAGCTCCTTTATGACCGAGACGATTTCAGGAATGATGTCCCCCGCCTTTTGGAGAATCACTGTATCGCCGATACGAATATCCTTCTCCCGTATGAAATCCTCGTTGTGGAGTGTTGCGCGAGCGACGACCGTACCCGCGACCGCAACGGGCGACAAGTGCGCGACGGGAGTGAGCTTCCCCGTGCGCCCGACCTGAAGCATGATGTCTTCAATCACCGTCTTGACCTGTTCGGGTGGAAATTTATACGCGATAGCGAAGCGGGGCGCCTTGCCCGTGTAGCCGAGCACCTCCTGCTCTTTGCGAGACTCAACCTTCAATACAATGCCGTCAATCTGATAATCAACATTCTCACGCCCACGACCCTTCCACTTTTCCCAATAAGAGAAAACTTCTGCAAGTGAGTCTGCGTGCCGGTGTTCGGTATTGACCGGCAATCCAAGCCCCGCAAGATACGCAAGCTCCTCACTCTGTGTCTCGGGAGATGGTTCGGAGGTGCGCGCAGCATCGTAGAGAAATGCTCCGAGCGGGCGAGCCGCGGCAATCTTTGGGTCGAGCTGGCGGATAGATCCGGCGGCTGCATTGCGCGGATTCGCAAATGACGGCTCCCCCACTTTCTCACGTGCCGCATTTAATTTAGTAAAACCAGAACGCGTAAGATATACCTCGCCTTCGGCAATAAGATCAATCGGGCGAGTCAGGTTCTCGGGAACCTCGCGAATAGTACGAATGTTGTGGGTGACGTCCTCACCGACTTCCCCATCGCCGCGCGTTGCCGCACTCACGAGCACTCCCTTTTCATACGTGAAGACAACCTTGAGGCCGTCAATCTTGAGTTCTAAATCATAGGTGGGAGTAGCACCACTCACTTTGCGTACCCGCTCGTCAAAAGCACGTATCTCCTCTTCTGAAAACGCATCATTAAAGGACCACTGCGGTACCTGGTGCCGTACCTTCACGAGCACCGGCAACGCCTCTCCCACAACTCGCCGAGTCACCGAATCAGCTCGGACGAGCTCGGGATACTGCTCTTCAAGAGCCTTGAGCTCGCGATAGAGCGTGTCGTATGCACTGTCGGAAATCTCCGGTGTATCCAGGGTGTAGTAGAGGTGGGCGTGACGCGCGAGGACTTCTTGAAGCTTTTTCACGCGCTCTTCTGCTTCCCGAGGGGTAGCCATATACCGCTATTGTACGATTTTTCCGCCCGTATTCCAACGCGGAAACGAGTTCCCAAAAGCAAATCAATAATGAATGTTGATACCACGCGAGACAAAGCGTGCTCCATTCGGGGCGGCAGCGGCAACAGTGGCGCACGACACGTCATATCCCTGGGAAAAGATGTACGTTTGTCCATCACTCATTTTATAGACCGTTACATCCACGCACCTCTTTCCTGAATCGATTCCAACCCGCTGTTTGACCAACAAACGTGATGCATTATATGAGTAACCATCGGGCGCGGGCAGTTCATCAGCTGTTGCTCCATCACAGATGATTGGGTTCGGATGAGTCGTCCCATCGTGCGAAATGTAATCAAAATTATTTTGTTTTTGGTCGTAGTAGAGAGCGCACTCAAGCCCTGCATCTGCGGCATAGAACGCATATTGTGATTGAACTGACGCCGAGGCCAATATCTGCTGTTTGTACGAGAGTGAGCCGAGTGCAAGACCGAAGGAAAGCATCACTGCCATAAATATGACCGCGATAAGGAGAGCGAACCCTCGTTGTGTATTTTTCATTGCCATGAGGTGAGGTGGTCAATAATGGTCACCAGGTATGGGGTACCGTGGAAACTCCATGACACCTTTGACACAACTTCTTCTTCGTTGGCGTTGACTTGTACCGTTTGAATCGTACGAGTAAACGATGTTTGGGTAACCCCACCGACTTGCGTATAGATATTTGCGGCAGAGAGCCAGAGCGGTCCACACACACCACTGGGACAGACAGAATGTGAGCCGACACCTCCTGCTGACTCAAAAGTACAGACATTCGGTGCGCGACAACCGGCAGTTGCCGTTAGAAAGTTGGCCCACGCATTTGTAGTGTCTCCCGGATACAAGGCGAGAAACTGATCATCGCGCACCGCACGCACGTATTCAATCCCCTCTTGTGCGAGATATGAGGCGGTAAGCTGGTCGCTCGCCGTATCTGCTGCGACAAGAGCGCGATTCGCCACTGTCATAGGCCCGACGATAGAGAGAGTGAGGATGGTGATAGCGACCATGGTCTCAATGAGGGTAAAGGCTCTGTGTGCCGTGAATCTTTTCATGGTGTTCATATATCCGTTCCGCGCATTGTTGCACTAGTCTCGACCGTAAAGGGTAGGAACTTGCCCGGCCCTGAAGAAACCTCCCCCTTCACCACGATAGTGACGCGGGCCTGTCGTTTATCGCCGGTTTCTGAAAATGATTTCGTGCCAACCGCATAGAACTTAAGCGACTCGATTTTTACCGCCGAGTCGATAAGCGATTTGGCGTCACCGTCGTCTTGTGATTGTGTAATAGCACTTCCGTCCCAGGCATAGGCCGTCTTCTTACCGCCGTTCGTTACTGAAAAACTGGTACCACCATCACAATCTTCTTCTGCGATACCACAAGAATAGCTCGCGCCAGTGCGGATCGTGCGCGTCATGGTCTCAAGTGCAAAGGAGAGATTATCAATACCGGCTGCGGTGCCTTGGGCCTGTCGGCTAGCATTGATCATCACGAGGTAGGCGCCCGAAGCGAGCACCATAATCATAGCGAAAAGCCCGATGGCGACGATAAGCTCCACAAGTGTGTATCCGCGAGTATGATTATTTTTCATCGTGGGCAGCCGACGGCATTCGCACTTATCTGTCCCGATTGGGTAATTGAAATATGTTTAAAATTACCTTGCTTCGACGTGAGTGTGATGCACGCCTTAGTTATCGCGTCAAAAGATGGTGTTGTTCTTATAAACGCCGTTGGGTTCGGTCGCGAGAAGACGATATCAAGCGAGAGTAATTTGTTAGCGCCGGCTGTAGTTGTACAGTACCACACACTTCCTCCTGTTAGGGCACAAAATTTGTTTATGGTAATTCCGTTGTTGAGTTTGTAGGTCTGTTTCAGCTCTGCAGCACCGTCGTACACACAATTGCCAGGCTGTGCACTCGGCCCTTTTGGATCATAGGCGGGTGGGGTATGACACAACGATAGAGAACCGCTTTCCACAGAAGGAAAGATGTCTGCGAAGAGTATGAAGGAAGAATTGTTGGGTGCAGCACCGCCGGCAAAATGGAGACCGTATCCGGTATTCACGTTCGTACCGAACGCACTGTTCCCGAGCCCATAGGTCTCTGTCAGGCGGAGTGTGAGAGCGACGTCGTACGCCGTGTTCGCGAGTATGAGCGTCTTGTTGAAAGCGCTCTGGCTCGTGAGCACTGCCATGGAGATAGTGACGATAATCGTCAGTACGACCATGAGCTCAACTAGAGTGAACCCGCGATGAGGATGAAGAGATTCCATTGGGTGAAGTATGCGAGGAGGAAGCCGGCGGCGAGAAACGGTGCAAACGGCACCTCTATTCCCATTCTAGAGCCAGCAGGCCTCTTCAACAATAACGCTATCCCTATCACTGCACCGATCCAGAAAGAAAAAACGAATCCGCTAAAAGCAAGCGGGCCCACCAGACACGCAAGACCAAATGCGAGCGGCGCGTCGGAAAGGCCCATAGCCCGACCACGTGAGAAGAAGTGTATGAGTGCCAAACTCGCTCCGATACAGAAGGCGCTCACGAGTGAGGAGTAGAACGCATCAGGAGATGGCGCGAGTAAGAACCCAGTCACCACACTTGCCGCAAGAAATATCGCGAGGAGCGACGGCGGGAGAATCTGGTGCTGCAGGTCGTAGAGCACCAGCGCAAGCAGTGTGGAGAGCGAGAGAAGGAAGAGCGGAAGCGCAGGGACGAGCCCGATGCTCACGTATGCGCTGACGAAGAGCCCTCCGAGCAGGACTTCAGTGGCAGGAGCAGAGAGCGAGAGGCGCGCGT
>Ga0172379_10008812_pt1 | contig 12601 bp, 7 predicted proteins | sample GrowelOW334metaG_FD_119756 | JGI IMG/M metagenome (GOLD analysis project Ga0172379, IMG submission 119756) | Groundwater microbial communities from an aquifer near a municipal landfill in Southern Ontario, Canada - Groundwater well OW334 metaG | ecosystem: Environmental > Aquatic > Deep... | reverse complement strand
TATCCTATTTCGTTGACTTCCCTATCGGAATCAGCGGAGCCAAGCGCGGATTTGCCTATCCTGCGAAAACCCCCGTGTAGAACGGCCTGATCTCGCACATCGGCCATGAAAGCCATCATCCCTGAATCCTTGTACGATACGTTGAAACCGCGGAATCCCAGTTCGATGACGGAAAGCGTCAGGATAAATGAAGCGAGGAAGAGTTGAACATTCCATATCAGTCCTGTCCGGCTTTTCTTCGCTTGTTCGGCAATGGCGGTGATCCACATGATTGATATGACGATGAGGGCGATGACAATAGCCCATGCGGCTTTATCCGCTTTTTGGAGGCGCGAATCCCATTTATTCACACACTTGGAAATATCTTCCTTTAGAGCCAGAACCTCCGGCGTAAACCCGTCCGCGCCGTCAATTCCGTCCGCGTACAAAACGTATTTTGTTCTGTCGACGGAATCAATTCCCGTCACTGCGGCCAAGTTTAAGGCAATAGTCAGTCTTTTCCTTCCCGGATTGATGAAACTGTAATAATAAACGCCTGTTTCCGAACATTTTGAGTCTGTGAGCCGCCAGCCGCCGGCGAACAGATCGCCGGGTTTCCTTGGCGCCGTGATATCATTAGCTGTTTGGCATTTCCATACCGCCGCCTTGCTGCGCGTGGAAACTGCGGCGCATATCAATAGCGATATGAAAAATGAAACGATTAGCCGGGACGATAAAAGCTTAAGCCGCAAGCCCGGATTTAAAGCAAGCAAATGTTTCGGGCTTTCCCCGTTAAAAAAAACGCTGTTCCGGAAATGGCTCATGCCGGCGTTTCCTTCCATAGAATATTATACTCATATTGAATCGCGCCGTGAAGAAGACGCTTTTTCTCAATGCATTCGATAGAATCATTTCAGATGCGCCTAATGCAAATGACTATGAAATTCCGCGAAACATTTTTTTGACGCGTTGAGTTCCATATTCGGCTTTTAGAACGATTGTGAGGAAACACGAGCAGACAGAACGGCCTGCGCGTGTGTTTTAAGAACATCAATCCCAAAGTTTGTTGTTTGTGAAATCACTGGGTGTTATAATTCAAATTATATGAATTCTGAGAACGGTCATTCATCTGGAGAGAAAAGACATTGGGTGCGAATAACAAATGCGTGCAACAATCGCTGCGCATTTTGCTTAGACAGGGATACGCTGGACGGCTCAGTTCGGGCGTTTGAAGAAATCGAGGCAGACTTAGAGACAGGACTCAAGAACGGCGCGGCGCGAGCGATCATCTCGGGCGGGGAACCGACCATCCACCCTCTTTTCCCAGAAATCATCGCGGCCGCGTCAAAAATGGGTTACCGCTGGGTTCAGGCTATCACTAACGGCCGCATGTTTTATTACACGGATTTCGCCAGGAAATCCGCTCAGGCCGGTCTTCGGGAAATAACATTTTCTGTCCACGGCCATACCCCGGAACTTTTCGAGCGGCTAACGCGCGTGCCGGGAAGTTTCCAACAGACGCTGCTTGGTCTCAGAAACGCCCTTTCAACGCCCGGCCTTGTTGTGAGCGCAGACATCGTTGTATTCGGCGGCATTAACGCTCCGTTCCTGAAAGACATAGTGAAGTTCTATTATGCTATCGGAGTGAGGGAATTCGACCTTCTATATCCTGTGCCTTTTGGCAATGCCTGGGAGAACAGGGAGGAGATGCTGTCCGGGCCGGAGACCGCCGCATCGGCGGTCGCGAGCGTTCTCCCCCTCGCAGAATCACACGAAATCACTTTCTGGACAAACAGATTTCCCGCCGGAGCGCTTGAAGGACACGAAAAGTTCATCCAGTCGCCGGAAAAGATACGCGACGAGATGAGCGGCCGCTCCGGGATGTTCTCCGCTTTTCTCGAAAACGGCGTCCAGCCGCCGTGCATGGCGGAGAGATGCGAATTCTGCAACATGGAGGATTTCTGCCGGATGCTCGTCAGCGAACGGCAAGCGGCCGCCGACGGACGGAAGCGCATTTTCGAGGTGAACGGCGAAAACATTTCATCGCTTGACGCCGTTGAGGCCGACTCCATCTCGGGGCTGGTTCTCGACCCGCCATCCTTAAGAGAACACCCTTCCGCTCGCAGGATACTGTCGGACGAAACCGTGAAAGCAATATATCTCTATAGGGAAATACCCGACAAGTTCGACACCGGGGCATTTCCGAACGAGGAAGTGGAAATATCGCTCAACAACCGCACGGCGCCTGCCCTTCTCGCGCGCGGCATTCCTGTCCAACCCGGCGCGCCTGTCCGGATCACTCTTCAGAATTACGCTTCATCGGGCGAATGCGAAAAAGATACGGTTTCTATTAGAGTGTTTTTCAAGCATTTGGAAATCCCCTCCTCAGTTCTCGGGGATTCAGTCAGAAACGTTCCTCCATGCGTCTCGCGGACTGGAACATTCCTGCCGCTGGACTGGACGCCTCCCGGATTGTTCTCGCCGGGCAAAAAATGGGATTTGGCCGCATTAACGGATTATTTCATAAAGAACCGTTTTTACAAAAAGAGTTTCCGGTGCGCCGGATGCCGGTTCTTCGCGCAGTGTCCGGGGTTGCACATAAATTATATTAGAACCTTCGGCTTTTCGGAAATCGCCGGGCCTCTCGAATGCAAGGCATAATGCGGGTTAAGCGCGTTTGACGTCCGGACAGGGGCGGTTTATATTAACAATGAAAGCGCAATGCGCGCTATCCGGAATGAAAAACCGCCGGACCGAATCGGGCTAACGCTCAGTCATATCTGTTGACTTCGCCCTCTTCGGCAAAGAAAGTTTCAGGCGTCATGTTGCTTGCTTCTTTGTTTTTTTACAGATGCTCCCGAAACGCTGCAAGGTATCTGAAGCGTTTCGCTTAAAACATTAATCAAACGAGCCGCCAGTGAAAAATACAAATCAGAATCACATAGTAGTTTTTGGAAAGGGCGGAGTGGGGAAATCCACGCTTGCCGCCAACCTCAGCGCGTATTACGCCTCCCGCGGGCTCAAGACGCTGCATATCGGATGCGATCCAAAGAGCGACTCGACGCTGATTCTGTTGAAAAACATGGACGAGCTGAGCACCGTTATGAGCTGGATTTCCAACGCCGACAATGACCGCGAACCGGGAGCTATCTTCAACGAAGGGCGATTAGGAATCAAGTGCATTGAAGCGGGCGGCCCGGAAGCGGGCATAGGCTGCGGAGGCAGGGGCATAGCGCGGGTGATGGAATTACTCGACAAATGGAAGATTTTGGAACGTGGTGAATTCGACACAGTATTATTCGACGTTCTAGGAGATGTCGTGTGCGGCGGTTTTGCGGCGCCTTTAAGAAAAGGTTTCGGAAACAAAGTGGCCATAGTCATTGCCGAGGACGAGATGTCTTACTTCGCTGCAAACAATATAGCCAAAGCAGTTTTGAGATACAGCGTGAACGGAGCCTCATTGGCCGGCATCGTTGTAAATCAGAGGGGAAGCGGCGGAGCAAAACTGAAAGCGGACAAGTTCGCGTCGATGATCGGAGCGAATATACTGGGAAATCTGCCCCAGTCCGAAACGCCGGCGCTTGCCAGGCGCGACGGTCTCACAGCCGTGGAGTACGATCCGTCCAGCGAATTCTCCATCGAGGTGGCGTCTATCGCCGAGAAGCTTCTTTCCATGGAGTTATCCGACACGCCTCTTCCTACGCCGCTGGAACAGAAGGCTTTCATGATGTACCTCATTGACCCCGAGGGCCTGCGGCGTTCGCGCGGGGGAAAACATCAAGAGCATCCGGCCGCGGCAAACGGATGCGCGAATAACGCAGCGCCCATCCCAAATCTCCGCCGCGAAGACGATAAACTCGCGGCCGCTTTTTCGCAACTGTTAGGACTGCGGGGAGAGAAGACCTCCGGGCCGGGCTTTGATGTCGTTTATGTTGAGCGTAAACAAGAGGTCGGAATCAGGATGTTTTTTTCCGGACCTGCGGTCGGAAGAGCCGTTGTTTCCCTCAGGCCGAAAGGAACCGGCGTCTCTCCTGCGATTGCCACCGCGCATTTCGACATCTTTCTGGATGAGGGAAAAACCTCCAAGCCGTTCGTGAGGCTTCTCCAGTTAACCGCGCACAGGCTGGGAAATTTCCGGCTCGAGGAACTCGAAACCATATATAGCAAATGCTTCGAACCTGTCCGCTCAGTGCCTGAGGCGGGAAACCCGCCGGTCGCCTCCGGCGCGAGCGTTTCCTCGGAGAAGTGGGCGCTCTTTTTCGCGCGGGAGCAGTTCGCTCGCAACATGGCTCAAACCCTTTTCTACGACATCCCGGTCGCGCAGATCACGCATTCTGATATCGAGTGCGCTTTCGCAACGCCGCCCATTAAGCGCGATGAGTTTAACCCTTACAACTACCCGTGGCTTTCGCCGCTTCTGGAGCTTGACTCCCCCAGATTCAACAAGGACTCGAAATATTATCAAACACATCTTGAAGAGATGGACGTAGTTCTAGGGGCGGAAAAAAAACTCTCGTCAGTCATCTCGAATGCGATTCGTGAACTCGGCTCGCAGAAGCTTCTTGTTTTCAACAATACTTGCGTGCCGGTCGTCTCAGGCGAAGACGTTCCATCGATTGTGGCAGCGGCCGGCGAAAGATGCCCCGTGCCGCTGCTGTACGAAGGCCCTGAAAATTCCATAAGCATCAACCCGTATCACGATTTCTTCATAGGCATAAAAGATAAAATCGGCTTTATGGAACGAGAAACCATTCCCCTGTCTGTCAACCTGATTGGCTTTCCTGACAATAAAGGACGGGAGGAAATAATATCAATTCTAAACGCAATGGGCGTTATCGTAAACATGGTTTTTCTGCCGAATATCAATTCCGGAATATTCGAACATTACCGGGCGGCGGCGCTCACCGTGTTCAATCCCGACGACGCATACCGCTTGATGTATGAACAGATATTCGGAGATGTCCCAATAAAAACGATCAAACCGCCGGCTCCGTACGGAATGCGAAGGACACGTGAATGGTTCGGCGCGGTGGCCGGCGAACTCGGCATACAAGGCGATAAACTTAAAACAATCAAATCCGCCGAAGACAACGTTCTTGAAGAATGGAACGACATGGCGGAGCAGGCCCGGAAGTTCACTCTCGGATTCGTGCTGCCGGGAAACCACTCCGGGATTTTTTCGCGGCCCGAGCTTACAGGGGGAACGCCCCTGCTTGAAGCCGTTCAAGAGATGGGATTCGGAACGCAATTCCTTAACTATTGCGCGGCTGAAACGGAGCTATCCCTTTCCGGGCGAATCTCTTTGAAAAGAGAGATCGGAGCTTTTTCAACGCCGGCGGAACTCGAAAAACTGATGGCCGAGTCCCAAGCCCAATGTTTCTATTCGGATTATTATTTCGACGAACGTCTTGTTAAAGCCGGGAAGAGCCAATTCTCCCTGCAGCAATTCGAGATGGGGTTCGCCGGAGCGGTTCGCTCTATCAGAAGAATTGTGGACGCCTGTTCGGTTCCATTTTTCAAGCGGTACATGAAGTATGCTGTTTAGCGGAGAACGGAAACCTAAACTCGCCATTACGGGCGCCGGGCTCTATGCATAGGCGTCGGCGTAAAAAAGACGGAAAGCGACAGCGAAAAAATGGAAGAAGCGGCTCTGCCAATAAACTATCCTTACATCATCGGCTTATATCTCGCCGTGAACGCCGTGCCTGATTTATTCATCTTTATTGACGGACCGGACTGCGCCACATTTAAGGCGGAATATATCTACGGACGGCATGATCTCAATTCGACTCTTCTTAATTGCGCCGGGCCGGACAGAATTGTGCGGCCGGTTGTGGATGTCACCAACATAGTCCACGACAGAACACATGATATAAGAAGGCTTCTACGCGAAACCTGCGCGCTGCCGCAAGCCGGCAGCGTCATGTTCGCTTCGATGCCTATGGCTACAATCACGGGCATACAATACGATTCCATCATCAGGAACATGAAGCCCCCACTCCCGAAACATGTCTTTGAACTCCCTCCGCTTTCGCTCAGTTGCGACTGGCTGGACGGCTACGCGCAGGTTCTTAAATCTCTCGCAGCCGAACTTGACCTCGAAGGCAGCCCCGCCCCGGGCAGAGCCGCCGTTGTCGGCTATTTCATGGATAGAAACGAGAAAGACCACGGCGCCAATATCTCACAGATTGAGGACATGCTGCGTGGCATTTCCCTCGAACCCGCGTCGATCTGGCCGAGCGGCCGACCGGTATCCCATCTGCGGCAGGCAGGCGCCGCCGGCGTTGTCATATCACTTCCGCACGGCCGGGAGGCCGCAAGAATCCTTGCCTCAAGGACCGGCGCAAAGCTCATCGAAACCGGCATTCCCTTCGGCTTCAGCGGCGCCGCCCAATGGATTTCGGAAATTGCCTCGGCCACCGGACGCGAGAAGCAGGCTTCGGAATATATTGACGGCGAACTGCGCCGAACGCTGCCCGGCGTAAAGTGGCTAATAAACAGAGTTTTCCTCGGAAGACGCTTTTTTTTCGGCGGCGATCCGCACATGATGAATCCCATGCGGGATTTCTTTTTAGAGCTGGGATGCAAACCGGCGGCGATGGCAGCGGTCGCCGAGGAGAAACATCTTTCGCCTCTCCCGAAAGCCCTGGCCGAAGACGGCGTCCCCTGCCGCTTCAACATGAAACCCGGAGAATTATCGAAAATGACTTCAAAGGCTTTCCGTATCGGCTGCGACATTATCGTCGCTTCTGATCCTATCCGGAATTACATATCGGCAATGCCGGACCGTTGCGCCGTTGTGCCGTTCGGGTTTGCAAACTATTACAGGCACGCCATCTTCGACGCCCCTTTCCTGGGCTTCGGAGGCGCGCTCCACTTTATCGACGCTGTCGCTAATGAGATAATGAGGACGCAGTCACGGCGGGACGCGAAGTAGAAACAGGCCCAACGGTATTTTCGGGTAATATTAGCCCGGTCTCAGAAGCCGTTTGATCGCGCTCAGCAACCCAACGCCCTTCGCCATATATCAATATTTTTTGACTTTGCGCATATCGCATCGGCCGCTATGCCTTCCCGCAGAATATGCGCCGCCATCTCTTCAATATCCTGTTCCCTCGACTGAATTTCCGGTGACACTAAGCATATTTGAAATCCCTTTTTTTTCAGAACGGCGCAACCGGCTCCATCGAGGGGGAACCTTGTGAAACAATCAACCCACACCCAGCGCGCGCGGCCTTGCATGGCCATCGCTGTTTCCAGGCTTTCATACTCGGAGTATCTTACCGAGAACCTGTTTTCCCCCTCGCCGCTCAGACGGACGATCATTGGAAACGACGAATCGAGAAAAAAGAAATTCTCGATTCCACGCTTTTTCAGATGCTCCAAAGCGCGCATCTCAATCCCTTCGTTTTTCACGTTTACTATAAGCGTGCCATGCCTGTAATGGCCGAGATAGTCCTCGAAATCCTCGCCGTCGCTGAAAGGCTCGTGATGGAGTATCAGCCTGTCTCCGCGGTCCCTGAGGTCAAGCTCCACTCCAAAATTTTCCGGCGCGTTTTCGAGCTCAGCTACCGTGTTGATCCTGTGAAGAATGAATTCCATACCGTATATCATGTTTCAGCCGCGCGCTGAATTCAACAGTTCTCCTGATGAATTTCCATTTCGCTCCGAGATTAGTGTTCCAATTTGACTGGCCGTGCAATCTCCTGGAAAAAACCACGGGGAACCTGACGACGGCGAGGCCGTGTTTTCGCGCCATGCGATATACGTAGAGGTCGAGCGAAAAATCATGAGGCGGGTTCACCCATTTTGAGAAGAAGCTTCTGTGAAACATATTCGGCTGCGCGTTTATGTCCCATAGGAAGACTCCAAGATAAATAGTCTCAAAAACGCTCATGCCGACCGTGAACAGGTTGTCGAAAATGCGCCTTCTTTTTCTGCGTCCCTTGACGAAAAGACCGGTGGAATGGCCCTTTGATTCAATGATATCAAGGGCTTTGAGGATATCTCCCGGATCGGTCTGGAGATCAGCGTGCGTCCAGGCAAGGAACTCGCCCTTGGCCTCCCGAAGACCTGAAAGAATGCCGAACCCGTAACCCCGGTTTGTCTCTACGCTAACGATCCTTAGAAAAGGAAAGGATGCGGCATATTCCCTGAGAACCGCGGCGCTGTCGTCAATCGAACCGTTCTCCACGATGATCACTTCTATGTCATCCCTTTTCAGGACTTCGTTGAAACGATCAAGAAGAATCGGAATATTTTTCGCCTCGTTGTAACAAGGCGCCACGATGGAGAGCTTCACGAGTCGGCTCCTGCTTAACTGTATTTCTGACAAAAGAATGAATACTTAGCCGCCAAATCCGGCGCTTTGTCGGGCGAAACCATGGGATCACTTTCGAGCTTGTAAGGATGCCATAAGCACTTGTGAAAAAAACTCTGCCAATATGCATAAGTCTTGAGGTCGTCCGGGGTTCCCCAGCACACATATCGGCTAACCTCGAACACTTTAACGACGCGCCCAGCTTTCGCAAGTTCGCCGGCTAAGCTGTCAATGTATAACTCGCCGTTAACCCGGAGATCTTTCGACAAAATGAGTTCGTAACCTTCCAGGAAAAGTTGTGCAGACGAGAAATAAAAAGCCCCGACGATTGCATGATCGCAAAGCGGATTATTTGAAATCGGCGTTTTTACCGAGACCTCTGAGACCCGGTCAGGTCCGGCGAGGGACACCCAGCCATACATCCGCGGGTCCCGCAGCACACACGGATTATTCCGGAAAGTCCAAATCACTACATCCGTTTCCGCATCGCTGATAAGAGAAGAAAATTCGTCCCCACTCCAAATCGCGCCGTTGTCGCAAGCGACGATAAATACGGGCTCGCCGGGATTCACTCCTTCAAGGCCGAGGCGGGCGGTGGACGCCTGCCCGTCTGTGGCGTCGTTCAGAACAACGATTTGCGCTCCCGGATATTCAGCTTCAATCTCATTTTGCATGTTGGATGATTCCATATGTTCCCTCAGGCATACAAAAAACGCGCGATCCGTTAGGGGGGCGCTTGCGGACGCCTGTATGAACATCGGCTTTCCGCTCACTGGCGCCATTGGTTTCGGGACATCGTAATCCGATGCGGAGAACCTGACGCCCCTGCCCGCCATCGGCATCAGCATCGTTCCGGGAATTTTTACACGCGCCCTCGGTCGGGCCGCCTCACGGAAGTAATCCGACCATGCGGCATATTCCTCCAAGTCTTTCGGCGCGCCCCATTGCAACATGTGCTGGATTTCGTATATCGAAATCTTGTGGCCGGCTTCTGCGAGTAGGTTGTACACCATGCTGACGTAATATTCGCCCCACACAGGCATTCCCATATCCACCAGCCGGGGGAAGAATTTGCGAACGTACTCTCCCTTTTTGAAATAGTATGTTCCGTTCGAGGCGTATTCGCTCATTCTGTCATCTGTGAAAGGTTCTTTTTCCCGTATCTCTATCATCCACTGCCGCTCATCGAGGATGAAAGCATAATTAGTGGGATTTAACATATGAGGATGAAATCCACGGTATGAAGGAATTGCGCCGTCCGCGCATCTTTCGCGGGTGTGCCGCAGGAAATCCGCGTAGTCCCAGTATGTCCCGAAATCGCAGTAGTTCACAATCACTTCATCATCGCTGACAAGGTCTATGAAATTGCATATGGAGAACACCGGACCTTTCTTGTGCGTCTCCATTCCGACGATTTTGCCTGAGGGGGCTATGCGGCGAAGCGTATCGCCCAAACCGGAATTCGAGAGGTGGCCGTTATTGCAGATGAACAGAAAATCAGTCTCGCCGGGGAAGAGGTTCACCACATGCTCGATCATCGGCATGCCGTCAACTTCGATCAGCGGCTTCGGCTCTCTGTAACCGGCTTCCATGAAACGGTTGCCGGTTCCGGCCATTGGAATGATTATCTGCATAGCGGTCTTCTCAGATGTTACGGCGGCGTTTTTCTGCTTCCCATCCGCCCAAGTATTTTATTTCCTCGTTATGAAGAGGATTCGTCTTTCCGCCTTTGCCGGAAAGGACGAGGAGATGGAATTTCAGCGCGGATTCCATGTCCATCGCCGCGCGAACGCACGGCGCAATGAAAAAAATCCGCCCGCGATAGATTATTATGCGTGGCGGCTCTCCGTATTTTTCAATAAAAGATTTCAATGGCTTCTGATCGCATAGATTGAGTAGATTGAGGGGCGAAGGGCCGTTATAGACGACTGAATCCGGGCAGAACGGCGGCTCGAAAAGAAGTTCGGGCCGCGACGCGGCGATGTTTAAAATACATGCATCCGCCGCCTCGCGGCAGATGAGCTGCGCCCCGGAAGCTTCATGCACATACGCGGTTATTTCCGTCGTTGTTCTTAATGCGCCAACATCTATTCCGGAAACGGGTTCCAAAGCGGCGCAGATCGCTTCCGTTGTCGCTATTACTTCCCGATAATTACCGCCGGAAACTATCAGGCCATGGTTTTCAAGAAACACGGCAATGAGTTTTTCGAGCGTATTGACGCCGCGCTTTTCGATTTCCCGAGAAATAGCGACGGCAAGTTCGATGCCGGGCGTGTGGTACTCAATAAGGAGCGCGTCAGGGAAAGCCGCGCCTATGATTTCTTTCCACCCGTCGCGCGAGGCGACGGCGACGACCGTCAGCGGATGTGTATGCAGGACATATTTGCCGAGAACCGCGTGCATGAACATTTCGATGGAAGGATTCTGAGCGCGGTCTTCCGCCGCGCTTTCCAAAGCCGCCGCTGCGGAGCGCTCCGCGTCTTTTCTCGAAAGCCGCCCCGGCTTTTGAGCCTCAGCGGCGACAATCTCTTTCAAAAGGCCGTGCCGCACCTTTGCGCAACCGTGTTCAGCCCTCACTTCGCTCATGGAACAGCCGGACGTTTTTATCAGCATCAGGCCGTCTTTTATCTTCACAGAAGCGTTCCCGCCGCCGGCTTGGATCAGATCAAACCGCTCTCCGGCAAACTTCGACATCTGCACAAAATACTCCGCGTCTTTTTTCGTGAAATCCGTCATTTTACATGAACTTAATGCCTTCCAAAATACATTTTAACTAATGTAAAATGCATAATAAAGAGCATATATGAAAAAAGTGGATTTTCTTGAACTGAACCCTTGCCCGTTTTCCGGAGCAATCAATCGAATTTCGAGCGTCTGCCGCCGGCCGGGCGAAAACCAGGCGCTTTTTGGTTAAAGACTTCTATCGACGATTCGTCTTCTGTCAATCCTGGAGCAACGGCGCGGCATGCATGTTCAAACCGACGTTTGATGTGTTCTTTGGGCGGCAAACGATTTTAGATTTTTCTAATGGAGCGAGCAAGTCAAAAAGCTTGGTTTCTCATCTTTAGCGGCATATGCCGCGTTGCCGGGAATAAAACATATTGCGCCCTTTAAACCTTTTTGTTTTTCGCGGCAATCACTGGTTCGGCATGGCCGCTCTTCACCAGCCGAATTTTTCAACAATATAGTCATTCATATAATCCGTGTTCCACATATCAATTATGCGCGGCTTGAACCCTTCGGGATTCACTTGCCGCAGTTCGCCAGTCCCATGGAAATCGGCGTAATTCTTTCTCAATCCGAAACAGCAAGCGGCGAGGCCGCAGCCGGAGCAGGCGTCGGTTTTTATCATATCGCGACTTTCCTGCTGAGAGCCGAGAATCCTTGCATCGGGGTAATATCTGGGGTTCCCGTCAAGAATGCAAAGGGGAATGCCGCACATGGCGGCGAGCCCGGAAAACGGAACCCGCAGCTCATAGCACAATTCGAGAGCGCGGATGAGATATCCCTTTATTTCACTCAGTTTCGGAAGCAGGCCGCGGTTCATCATAGCTCCGTATATCGGCGCGGCTACTGAAAACACGATATGCGTTCTATTGAGCTCGGAAGCCGCAAACTCGACAAATTCGGGAAGCGATCTGTAATTGAAAGAATTTATGACGTGGCTTATCATGATATTCACGCCGTTTTTTCGCAGATTGTAAATTCCCTTCACTGTTTTCTCAAAAGAGCCGTCAAGCCCTGTCAGCATATCGGATATCTCGGGACTGTGTGAGTGGAGAGAAACAAGCGCGAAATCGAGACCCGCCTTCGCGAGTTCCGCCGCCCGCTCTTCACTATGCAACCGGACAGCGTTTGTCTGAAGCCACACTTTTCTTATGTTTTCGGTTTTCAACATGCTCACATATTCGACTAGGTTTCCGTTTAATGTCGGCTCTCCGCCCGTGATACATACGGCGCCGATCTTATATTGCAGCAGTTTTTCAATATATGATTTCACCGTTTGAAAGTCCGGATTTTCATAGGCAGGTTCCACCCAGCAGAAAAGGCAACGCTGATTACAGTTGTAGTTGATCCTTAGGAGAACTTCCTCGACAAAGACTCCATCTTCTTTGTGTATCCGAGGGGACATTCCGAACTCGTTTTCCCGACCGGCGCGTCTGCTGGTCTGCTCATCCCGCGCGGGCCACTGTTTAAGCGACAGCCTCGCGAATCGCGCTGCCGGCGCTTCGGCCTCAAGATCTTCCCGGGGATCGAACTGCCTGTGAATTCCCAAGCAGTAATCCCTCAGAAAACAGTCCC
>Ga0172379_10008811_pt1 | contig 12602 bp, 10 predicted proteins | sample GrowelOW334metaG_FD_119756 | JGI IMG/M metagenome (GOLD analysis project Ga0172379, IMG submission 119756) | Groundwater microbial communities from an aquifer near a municipal landfill in Southern Ontario, Canada - Groundwater well OW334 metaG | ecosystem: Environmental > Aquatic > Deep... | reverse complement strand
CTTTCTTAGGATTTGTTTGACGATGATTAGTTGACTAGATTATGAGATGATGTAGAAAGATTTTCATCTTATCATCTCGTCATCTCATAATCTAGGAATCGCCATGACTGCTGCACTTAAAACCACCAACTTCCGCACCGAATCTGATTCTTTTGGTAACCTAGAGGTGGATGCCAGCAAGTATTATGGCGCACAGACGCAGCGCAGTTTGCAAAATTTCAAAATCGGCGGCGAGACTATGCCAGAGCCGCTAATTCGTGCGTTTGGGATTTTGAAGCTGTCTGCCGCAAAGGTAAATATGAATCTCGGTGTTTTGGATAAAACCATCGGCGAGAAAATTATTATCGCCGCGCAGGAAGTAGCAGAGGGCAAAATGGCTGGGAATTTTCCGCTGGTCGTGTGGCAAACCGGCAGCGGCACACAAACCAATATGAACGTGAACGAGGTCGTCTCCAACCGTGCAATTGAGCTTTCGGGCGGGGTTATGGGCAGCAAAAAACCGGTACACCCGAATGACCATGTGAATATGGGGCAATCAAGCAATGACTCATTCCCAACAGCGATGCACATCTCCGCCGCTTCGGAAATCCACAACCACCTGATTCCAGCACTTCGCACCATGCATTTTGCCTTGAGCCAAAAATCAAGTGAATTTGCGGATATTATAAAAATTGGTCGCACCCATTTGCAAGATGCAACTCCGCTCACTCTTGGGCAGGAATTTTCGGGCTATGCCAAGCAGATTGAAAATGCCATTCGCCGCGCTCAGGGCGCACTTCCCGCTCTATGTGAACTGGCGCAAGGCGGCACAGCGGTCGGCACTGGCCTTAACGCTAAAAAGGGTTTTGCCGAAGCCTTTGCTGCGGAAGTGGCGGGAATTACTGGCCTGCCTTTTGTTACTGCCCCCAATAAGTTTGAGGCTTTGGCGGCGCATGATGCGCTGGTTGAGGCTTCTGGCGTTTTGAACACCATCGCGGTTTCGCTAATGAAAATTGCCAATGATATTCGCTTGCTGGGTAGTGGCCCGCGTTGTGGCTTTGGCGAGATTTCGTTGCCTGAAAACGAACCTGGCTCATCAATTATGCCTGGGAAAGTAAATCCAACGCAGTGCGAGGCGATGACCATGGTTTGTGCGCAAGTGATGGGCAATCATGTGGCAGTTTCCATTGGTGGCAGCAACGGACATTTTGAACTGAACGTGTTTAATCCTGTTATCATCTATAACGTGCTGCAATCTATCCGCCTTATCGCCGATGCCTGCGTTAGCTTCACTGATAACTGCGTGGTGGGAATTGAGGCAAACCGCGAACGCATTAGCAAGCTGATGAATGAATCGCTGATGCTGGTAACCAGCCTTAATCCACATATTGGCTATGATAATGCCGCAAAAATCGCTAAAAAAGCGCATAAAGAAGGAACTTCACTGAAAGAGGCGGGCATTGCGCTGGGGCTACTCACCAGCGAACAATTTGACGCTTGGGTGCGCCCAGAAACCATGATTGCACCTAACGACTAGAACTACTAGCTGCAACAATCTCCCGCTTTTTCTTGGCAGCAGCTTCACGATTTGCAATGTAAATGGTGCTGGAGGCGATGACGATTGCGCCAAATATCGTGTGTGCATCTATAGTTTCGCCAAGGAAAATATAGGCAAGGATAGCGGTAAAAATCAGGCGGGTGAAATCAAACGGCATCAACACCACCATCTCGGTACGCACGAAAGCTCGCGCCATCAGCAAATGAGCCGAAGTAGAAAACAATGAAACCAGTATTGCCATTCCGAGTTGCGCGGCAGTAAATGGCTGCCAAAATGGAATGGCAAAAGGAATTGACCATAGCAGCATAAACAACGCCATATAAAACACAATGGTTTCTGGAGCTTCGCTGCTGGTTAAGGTCTTAACCATAATCCCCGAAGCCGCCATCAGCAAGGATGCGGCGATTACGATCCAGCCCGCATTGCTAATACCAGAAATATCGGGGCGCAGTATAATCAGCATCCCCACAAACCCCATAAATATCGCACTCCAGCGGCGAATTCCCGCGCGTTCCCCCAGAAAAACAATGGCAAGAATGGTGGAAAATACCGGCGTAGTAAAAGATAGTGCAGTCACCAGATTCACAGGCATGATGGTTACCGAATAAAACCATATCTCCATCGCGCAGATGCCAAAAGTCGCCCGCCAGAAATGCCCCGACATGCGCTTGCTGTAAAAGCTGGGAACGCCACGCGCCAACCACGCCGCCCACACCAACACAATAACAATGCTGCAAATATGGCGCAACACCACAATTTGCGTGGAATGCAAGCCACCTGCCATCAGCCGCAAGGCGATATTCATCGCCGACAAGCACATCATAGCCGCCAGCATCATCAAAATAGCCTGCGCCTTGGGACTATAGGTACTGTATTTTAAGAACTTCGTAATTTTTTGCGCCTTTTGGAGTTTTAACTTCGATACTATCACCTTTTTTCTTGCCGATAAGGGCGCGGGCGATCGGCGCAGTCATAGATACTTTACGCTCATTTATATCCGCCTCATGCTCACCAACTATTTGATAGGTGCTTTCATCCTCGGTATCTTCATCAACGATGGTTACAGTCGCACCAAATTTAATCGTATCGCAATGTAGAGATTTCACATCAATCACACTTACCCGCGAAATTACCGCTTCTAGCTCCTTAATTCGCCCTTCATTAAAGGCCTGTTTTTCCTTTGCGGCATGATATTCAGCATTTTCTTTCAAATCGCCATGCGCCCGCGCCTCAGAAATAGCCTCCACAATCGCGGGGCGATCAATAGATTTGCGTTGTTTTAATTCACCCTCTAAACGGGCAAAGCCCGCCGCAGTCATCGGAAATTTTTCCATGATAATTCAACAATCTTAAATAGTTAGCTAAAATACGATAGGGTTAGGCTACACCATAAATACGCGCAATTCAAGGACGTAAAAGCACAAATCAAGCAATTTTTGAGCAACAAATGAGCAACATAAACGCATTTTTGGTAAGGTAGAAGCCCCAAATTGGCAATAATTGATACCAGAATAATTACAAACATCGCCCCCACGGTAACTTTTTGTTTACCTTTAGCCTATATAATGAATCTAATTAATATATAAAAAGCGAGTAAAAATAATATAGAATTAATATAGAATTTTGGGCAATTTTGCCGAATACAACCCAGAATATAACAATGAATTAGGATTATGGTTTAGTATGTTGTTTCAAAACGAATCCTCACGGGAAAGTAATTTCAAAGCCCCGCCACCTGAAGCTATTTTGGGCGCTGCGCCGCCACTTGGCGATGATGCTAACCCTTTGTTTTCAGTGGGTGATGTTGCAGAATTACTCCCTCCCCCTTCGCCTTACCAAACCTCTGATTTTTACCCGCCTGAATTTATTTCCTCCCTTGAGAACTCTATTAAATCCACCATTGCCGAACATGCTTCTGGGGCGTTGCTGCTAATTCAAATCAGCAATTTATCAATGATTATCAATGCTTACGACCACGACACCTCGGAAATAGTGGTTCACGACCTGACCAAATCAATCCGCTTGCTACTTTCAGAAAATGACACTATCCAACGCCTGCAACGCGACCAGCTGGGCATTATTCTCAGCAATTCCTACCCTGAAGATACGGCAATTACCGCAGGACGCATCCATAATTTGCTTCAGAATTTTGGACGCGATGATTTCGCCACCGCCTCTTTATATATAATGGGAGTTATCGGCAGCGTTAGTTTCCCTTCGGAAACCGCCGATGCCCATGACGCTCTGGACAAAGCTTACGTTGCCATCGGCAGCCAGCAAAGCAGCTCGCAGCGCACATATCAATCCACCCGCCACGAGGCTGATTTATGCCGCCAGCAAATGGGATTGGCCAATTTCATGTTTCGGGCGGTAAAAGAAAAGCGCCTACGCATGGCTTACCAGCCTATTATTGATAGCCGAACTGGTGAAATCGCCCATTATGAATCGCTGCTACGCATTGTAAGCCCGACAGGAAAAATCAGCTCGGCAGGCGCACTCATTCCCATCGCCGAAAAAATGGGGATGATTGACATTATAGATCAAAAGGTTATGGAAAGCGTGGTCGAGGAAGTGCGGCGTTCGCCAAATGTGCATCTTGCCTTTAACGTCTCTAATATGACCACTGAAAATCATGTCTGGCTGGATGCCTTTACAAGATTAATTAAAGAAACGCCAGAAATTGCCCCCCGCCTTACCGTTGAAATAACCGAAACCGCCGCCCAACGTGACCTTAATAATGCCGCATATTTTGTGGCATCATTGCAGGCTCTGGGTTGCCAAGTGGCGCTCGATGATTTTGGTTCGGGCTATACTTCATTCCGCCAACTTAAAGCACTGTCAGTGGATATGGTAAAAATCGATGGGGTTTTTGTGAAAGATTTAGCCACCAATTCCGACAATCAATTCTTTGTAAAAATCCTTACCGATTTTGCACAGGGCTTCGGGCTTAAAACCGTTGCCGAATTTGTGGAAAATGGCGAAACTGCAAAAATTCTGATGGAAATGGGCGTAGATTACCTGCAAGGCTATTATCTGGGCAAACCAGAAAACCACCGCTCGTGGCTGAATAATGGCGAATACCAGAAGGAATAATCTTGTCATCACGCTGAATAGCGGGATCTGGTGTTGTTACATAGCAACCATTTGAAATAATTTGCATTTCACCCAGACCCCGTGACAAGCACGGGGTGACAAACTGAGTGGGCATGGATTCCCCCTCCGAGACCTCTGCATAATGCGTTTTTCGTCATTGCGAAGGAGCAAAGCGACTGCGGCAATCCAGTAAAAACAATATGTTGCAAACACTGGGTTGCTTCGTTTCACTCGCAATGACGCATTATGCAGAGCCCCCTCCCTAACCCTCCCCCGCGAGCGGGAGAGGGGACTTTGGGGCTGGGATGACGGAAAATGTAGGGGATAGAAAAAAGTTATTTTACAGCCACATAGCCCACAAGCTCGGCACTAACGCTTACGGAACGCGCCTGTTTCAGTGCGCCGATTTTATCAGCTTCAACAATAACTTTGGCAATGCGCTTATCCAACGATAAAAGCAGCTCACCAACCGAATAAACCAGCTTTTCCAATAAGTTATAAGAAGAAGAACTTAGATGCTCAACCACTTTTTGCTCTAGCACCGCGTAATCAACCGCATCTTTCAACTCATCACTTTTGCCAGCATTATCACAAGAAACATACAGTTCGATATTCAGCAAAACAGGGCGTTTTTCTGCCCGCTCCCAGTCATAAACTCCAAGGATCGTTGCCACTTCAAGATCTTTTATCCGCATGATTATCATAGCAAATTCTTTCCACCATCTATAAATAATAACTGGCCAGTAACTGCGCGGTTTTCACACAAAAAATAAGCCGCTGCCGCTGCGTCCATTGTATCCGCATTTTTGCCCAGTGGCAAAGTTTTTTCCACTCGTGCCATATATTCCGCATCTTTCTCATCCGATGGCAGCATTATCCCCGCGCACACGCCATTTACCCTTACTTTTTGTCCTAATTCTCGCGCGGCCATTTTGGTGAAATCCGCCAGAGTTTTCTTGGAAAGCAAATAAGCAAAATGGCTGCCGCCTGTGCCAGAAATATCGGTGTCTAGTATATTGACAACACTGGCACTGGCACTGGCACTGACAACAAACGCCTGCGTCAGGAAAAACGGGGCTTTGAAATTCACCGCAAACTGGCTCTCAAAAAGGGCAATATCGGTTTGCATAAACTCGGAGCGCTCAAAAACCGAAGCATTATTGATAAGCGCGGAAACATTTGGCATTTTGGCAAAAATCCGCGCCATAAATGCTGGGATTTCAGAGGTATTTTGCAAATCACACTCGAATAATTCGCAAACTCTGCCCAGCGCTCGCACCTTTTTTTGCACCTCCAAAGCAGCAGCTTTTGAAGTGTTGTAATGCAGGGCAATATCATAACCGTTTTCCGCGAAATAAACCGCAAGCGCCGCCCCCACCCGTCGCGCCCCGCCTGTTATGATTACTGCTTTTTGCATTTCTACTTCTTCAAATCACGGCTACCCGGTTTTATCGCCGGTAGATCTTTCAGCTCATCTGGCAGATTATCTGGCAAATAAGTCGGAACATCCAGTTTCAGCAAGGAAATAAGCGGCAAAGTGAGGCTTACATCATTGCTGCCGCGACGGTCAATCAGACTTGCAACCGCCACCGCCTCAGCGCCCTGTGCCTGCACACACGCCACTGCCTCCATCGAAGATTTACCAGTGGTCACCACATCTTCCACGATTAAAACTTTCTGCCCCTCTTGCAACTCAAAACCACGGCGCAGGGCGAATTTACCCTCTACCCGCTCACAGAACATGGTGTCGATGGCAAGCTGCCGCCCCATTTCATAACCAACCACCACCCCGCCCATCGCAGGGGCAACAATCACATCAATTTTCTGCCCAGTTGCCAACATCCATTCACGCACTCTAAGGGCAAGCGCCGCGCATAAACGCTCGCCACGCTGTGCATCCATCATCACCCGCGCACATTGCAAATAGGTTGGGCTGTGCAGGCCAGAGGACAACACAAAATGCCCAGAAAGCATCGCACCAGCATCTTTGAATTCCTGAATTATATTGAGATCATTCATAGTTTTTTCACCTGCTAAAGAGTTAGATATATCAGCCTCACGAGCCGCCATTCCTTCACGCATGTAAGAAATGATTTTTTTGAAATAATCCTCCCACGCGACCTTCATTTCTGGTGTAAAAAAATCACCCAATTCTTCCTTGAGAGTCTCAAGAATTGCCTGTTGGAAAAATTGAAAATACTCTGGTTTTACATTTTTATCAAAATGATAAGCACCAAGTTTATTCAGGGATTCTTTCAAACTTTCAATGTTTTGCGCCCCACCCGAGAACACCTCAAACGCCGCCTGAAACTTATGTGAGTGGCTCTCAAGCGAACCGCCAAATAAAATACGCATCTTCGGAGAAATATCAAAAAAACGCACATAAAAACGCTTGATAAATTCTTCATCAATCGTCATGTGGAGCAGGCTTTCTTGTACTAATAACATCGAGGTTGGCGGCATTAAAACTCTCTATATTTCTATTTTTCTTATTTGAAACAACCAATTCTGGCAGGCATTTATTATAATTATTTTGTTAAAAAATACAACCAGCGATTAAATTTCCACATTGTCAATCAAGCGTGTATTCCCAAGCTTTGCCGCCACCAGCAAACGATTTTCAAAAATTTCCAGATATTCCACCGCAAAATTTTTGGCAACAAGGGCAGAAACGCCCTTAGCGATTGCCGCCTCCGCACCAATAGTTTTTATATCCGCAGATGTTTGCAACAAGGTCTGGTATAAAAACGGCGCAACAGCTCTTTCCTCCGCCAAAAGATAGCGATTGCGCGAGGACATGGCCAGACCGTCATCTTCACGGATTATTTCAGCGCCGATAATTTCACTCGGAATATCCAGATCCGCCACCAGCCGCTTGATTATGGCGAATTGTTGATAATCCTTCAGCCCGAAAATCGCAAAATGCGGCATTACCCGCAGCAATAATTTGGCAACCACCGTCGCCACCCCGTCAAAATGCCCCAAATTTTCAGAAGATTTTGGGCGAGATTTTCCGCATAATATATCGCCAATTTCGCCAACTTTTATGGTCGTGGAAAAGCCTTGCGGATACATATCCGCCACATCCGGCGCATAAACCACACTTGCGCCTGCCGCTTCTGCAACCTCCACATCCGCATCTAACGTGCGCGGATAACGGTCAAAATCCTCACCCACCCCGAACTGGCGCGGATTTACAAAAATACTCACCACCACCGCATCTGCAAGCTCCGATCCTTGCTTAATCAGGGCAGCATGCCCAGCATGCAAAGCCCCCATAGTCGGCACAAGAGCCACGGTTTTGCCCGCCTGTGCCACTTCCAGCAGCACCTGTTGCAGCGCCGCCACATCATGCACCACAGTCAGTGATGAATTTACTGTGTTTGTTAATTGCTTGTTAGCCATAAACTGTTAAATCTTTCAGAGAATCACACCGTATCAGTATGTTTCCAGTATAATAAATAATATAATGAATATGCCACAGAAAACTACACAGAAAACTATAGATAAAACAGCAATTCTTTTGACCAATTACAAGAAACTGGTTGCCGCAGGTAAAATTCAGAATGACGATGCACAGCTTCAGGTTTTGGCTTTATTGCAAAATGTTTTGGATGGGTTTAAGATTACCTCTAAAAATTTGTCATCCCGAAGCGAAGCGAGGGATCTTTTCATTATTAAAGACAAGATTCTTCAGTCGTTATCACTCCTTCAGAAAGACAAAAACCCACAAAGCCTATATATCTGGGGAAATGTCGGGCGCGGAAAATCTATGCTTATGGATTTGTTTTTTGCCGCAGCCCCTGCTCCCAAAAAACGCAGGATACATTTTCATGCTTTTATGCAGGAGATCCATGCACGGATTCACACCATTCGCAAATCGGGTCACAAATCTGGTGCTGGCGACCCTGTGGCAATCCTTGCCAAACAAATCGCAAACGAAACCACGCTGCTGTGCTTTGATGAATTACAAGCGACCGATGTTGCCGATGCTTCTATTTTATATCGCCTGTTTGAAGGATTATTTACAGGCGGTGTGTGCATCGTCAGCACCTCCAATCGCCCACCCGCCGAGCTATACACAGGCGGGGTGCAGGCAGAGAGATTTGCAAATTTCATCAACCTTATCAAAGAAAAAATGACCATTGCCGCATTGTCTAGCGATGAGGATTACCGCTATAGGCAGGGTGAAAACGAAGCGAAAACTTACCACTATCCGCTGGGTGCTGGTGCGGATAATTTTATTGCCGAAAATCTGGCACGATTTGGTATTCGCCGCCCTGCCACCGCCATAACCGAGATTTTACCAGTGCATGGACGGGAAATTGAGGTAAAAACCTATCCGTCATTGCGAAGAGCGGAAAGCGATGAAGCAATCCAGAAAAACAAACAAGAAGCTGGATTACGTCGCTCCGCTCGCAATGACGAAGCATTTAAAATCGCAATTTTCACCTTTGCGGAATTATGCAAAAAGCCACTGGGAGCGGCAGATTATCTGGCGATTGCCAAAAAATATCCGATTGTATTTTTAACTGATATACCAGCCCTTGCCCCCGAACAACGCAACGAAGCCAAGCGCTTTGTAATTTTGATTGACACACTATATGAGCATAAAACCAAACTCATCATCACCGCCGCCACATCACCCGAACAGATATATCAACAGGGCGATGGCGCATTTGAATTTCACCGCACGGTTTCACGCCTTACCGAGATAGACAGCTTCGCCTATCAGCAGCAATATCTTGAGAATGAACATTCCTTGAATTAGAACAAATTAAACTCGCACAAGACTTCAAATCATCAGAAATAATACTTAGACGTTCTCGTATATGTGTATCAATATCATCAACTGACTCCGCCCCAACACCTGTACCTTGATCAGAAATTTCCTTCTGTAAATTATCCATCATGCCGATACCGCGCTTATAAGCATCTACTATCACATTATTTTCATTTTCCGTATCTTTAATACCGTCAACTGACTTATTTAAGGCATTGAGATAGTTGCTGGTATCCACAAAAAAATAGTTAAGAGTTGCTCTGTATTCCCTATTGTGACTCTCGCCATATTTTTGTATGCTTTCAATTAATGCTATACGCTTTGAATCATATAGCTGTTTTGCAGTTTTGTAATCCATGTCACCCCCTTAAATTAATAAAACAATTTTTACCGTTTATACAGTTAATTTTTATTAAGTCAATTCCCATTCTTTACGGCGGGTTAAATGTTCGTAATCGCTATAGCGTGGGGCGAGTGATGGGTCGGTTTGGGCGAAATATGGCTGATTTGGGTTATCAAACTGGCGGATTAGGTTTTCAAGGCGGGTTTTGGTTTCCGCCAAATCACCCTCAATCTCGGTTATTTCGCATTTTTCCGCATTACCAGATAGTTTCCAGTATTGCATTTTAGAAACATTATTATCGTCATTGCGAACCACAGAATCTTTCTGTGGTGAAGCAATCCAGTCTTTTTTATCTATTTTATTCTGGATTGCTTCGTCGCTTGACGCTCCTCGCAATGACAAAGATAGAACTCCATTTTCCACAACCAAAGCCTCTAGCGGCAATTGATTGGCCAGCCCGCGTTCACGTTCGCTTTTAGTGGGAATCGCGCCTGTTTTATAATCAATAATGGCGATGCTGCCATCCGCCAATTTTTCCAACCTGTCAATACGGGCGGAAAGGGTGAAATCCCTGCCATCTACCGCTAATTTCCAGCTTCCACTCACCTCACTATTCACATGCAACGCTTGCTCACGCCGCTTAATTTCCTCGGCCGCCAGCCATTTTGCCATACTCTCAAAACGTGGCCACCACAGGCAAGCAACCGCTGGTCTATCCAGAAAATCGGCAAAGGCGATTTGCCCTGCATCCAACAATTCGGCGTAGGCATTTTCTGGCAAAGCATTAGGGTATTTATTGGTGAAATGCTCCAAAGCCTTATGAATTATATTGCCAAAATCGGAAAAATCTGGCTCGCGATCTAGCTCATCCAGCACTTTCAGGCGCAGAATATAGCGGGCATAAATACTATAGGGATCACGCAGCCATTTATCAATCGCTGTTACCCACAGCTCACGCGGGCGGACAGCAAGCGGCGGATTGGGCGCAGGTGGCGCAAGGGCGGGAATATCCGCCTGCTTTTCCAAAACCTCCAGCGCTGCTGCAAAATAATTTCCCATATCCATATCCGCCAAAATTTGCGGCGCAAGCCCGCCAATCAAGGTTTGCAAGCGCACCCACCAGCGCGAGGGAATGGTGGGGCTTCCCTCTATTTTTCTTGCTCTGGTCAGCAAAATTTGCGGCGCGGAAAACAGCAGCATCTGCACGTCAAACGCCGCTTGCCCGATATTTTGCTCGTGAGCGGGAAGCCCAAACTCAGCACGTTGCGGGCGGCTAAGCCAAGGGTCAGCCTCCGCATTTTTCGGCCAAGTTCCCTCGTTTAATCCGCCCAGAATCACCATATCAAAATGCTGCAACCGCGCTTCCATCGGGCTTAGAATATGCAGGCGCTGATGCAAGCCAATTTGCGAGCGATAAGTTTCAGGGGCAAGCAGGCTTTCAAACAAAGATGGATAGGAAATCGGGTCAAAAGCTGGTAAAATATCCGCTTGCAAATGCCACCCCGCGATTTTCTCGGCAAGAGCATTTCCCGCATCACCCGCCCACAGGCTGTTTTCCTCTGCCAGCCACTCGGCAAACTCAATATGAGCGGCGAGTAAATCCCCAAAACTCGCATTATAATGCGGTGCAAAAAGGGCAGAAAGTGCGGCGGATTTTTGCTGTAATTCACGGAGAAAATCTTTCAATTCGGCATTGGCAACTGCCGCAATCAAGCCAGCAAGCCCCTCGCCCCGCCGAATTCCCCGTAAATACCCAAGCTCTAATTCCCGCGATAACCGCCTGCAATCGGCCGTTGCCACACCGCAAGCCGCCAAAGGATGGCGCAACACCGCAAGCATTGGCGCTGGGGCAAAACGGCTCGCCACCATTTCAATCGTAAGCCGCAGAAAACAAGCGGGCGCGGACTCGGCAAGCGGCCTTCCCGCACTATCATCCACCATCACGCCAAAACGCTGCATTTGCGCGGAAACCATCCGAGCCAGCGTACGGTCGGGGGTGATGAGCGCTGCGGTTTTTTCGGGCGTTTCCAGCGATTCCCGCAAGGCGATGGCGATGATTTTCGCCTCATCCAGCAGCGTATCCGCCTCCACCATTTTCACACCGTTTAGCCCATCTTTTGCTGGCAATTCCGTACTCGCCCAGAGAGCTGTGATGGCAGGCGGGGCAAAGATATTGCGGATTATGGTTTGCCTGTCAGTATGCGTCATTGCGAACGTAGTGAAGCAATCCAGTTTACTATTTTTTTGCTGGATTGCTTTGTCGCTTGTCGCTCCTCGCAATGACGATACCCCATCCCGCCCAAGCTCCATCTTTTCCAGCAATTTCTTAAGGGCAAATTGCGGATGAGTATCGGTGATTCCATTCCACTCATTTTCTGGCATTTGCATATCAAGCGCGGGCAGAATCACCTTTCCACAAGGCAAGCTGGATATGGTTTTCAGCAAATTGGCGGTGGCTGGTTGGCTGCCTGTTGAACCAGCGGCGATAATCGGAAAATTCGGCGGCGATACCAGCCAATTTTGCGTAAGCTCATGCAGCAATTGATTGCGTAAAATAATTGCGTCCTGCGCCCTTTCGCCCTCCAGCAGGCGCGGCCACTGATGCAATATAATGGTCATAAAATCCAGAGTTTGCTGCCAATGTTTTGCCAGATTTTCAGGCGCAAGGTCGCCAATTCCAGCAAAGCTAATCCCCTCTTTATTTACCTCATCCATCAGACCAGCCAGTTCGCGTGCCAACTCCAAAGCATGAGCAATAGAGCCGCTTGCCGCAGGGTTGGTTTTATTAAACGCCAGCACTAAATTGGTCAGTAAAAAATCACGGCGCACTGGGTCTATAGCTTGAG
>Ga0172379_10008810_pt1 | contig 12602 bp, 17 predicted proteins | sample GrowelOW334metaG_FD_119756 | JGI IMG/M metagenome (GOLD analysis project Ga0172379, IMG submission 119756) | Groundwater microbial communities from an aquifer near a municipal landfill in Southern Ontario, Canada - Groundwater well OW334 metaG | ecosystem: Environmental > Aquatic > Deep... | reverse complement strand
TCATCCTGAGCCAGGATCAAACTCTTAAAAAAATCCCTACAAACGCACAACGCATCTGTAGCGGATGATCCTAACCCGATTATTGAAAACTAAAAAAATTAAATTGGCAAAGAAAAACAACAATATGTCAAAGAGCTTCCTGAACAATTTCAGTGAGTTTTAATTCTATAAAAAATATTAGTGAAAAGCAACCGCTAATTTAGGAGATTAAAATCTTTGAAAAAGCTTCTTCATTAGCCGTTAGTTTCATCAAACCATAAATTGTTGAATATTCGAACTTATCGTTACAGTAAACCTTTATTTTAAGTTCATCTTCAAAAAACTTATTAATACCTTCAATACGGGACAATCCTCCGGCCAAAATTACTCCTTTTTGCATCACTTCATCAACTACTTCTGGTGGCGAACTCTCAATCAATTCTTTGATACCGTCGATAATTTGGTTAAAGTTTACTCTCAGAGCTTCATTAATATCAGAACTTTTTATTTTTACAGATTTTGGCAAACCATTTTCAAGCGATTTACCTCTCGTCACAACAATTTTTTCCTCATTCTTAAAGTTCAAAATATCAATCTTAAGATGTTCACAAGTAGCTTCTCCGAGTATTATTCCATATTTCAAATAAACATAATTATAAATAACTTTATTCATCTGATCTCCGGCATTTCTTATAGTTTTTTGAGAAAGTATTCCAGAGGATCCGACAATCGACAGTTCAATTAATCCACCACCCAAGTCGGCAATAAGAGTTGGTTGATGAGAAAGAACGTTTATATCAGCTCCTGCTGCAGTCGCCAAAGGCTTTTCCACCATAAAAACTTGAGACATGCCAATTTTTAATAAAGCCTCTTTAACTGCTTTTTGTTCAATTTCCGTGGCAATTGATGGAACTGTTGCTATTCCCACCATCATCGGCTTAATAGTTTTATTCTTTGAATATAAGTAAACGGATCGTTCTAAAAATTTTTGTAGCAAAAAAACTTCTGCATCAAAATCTGAAATAACCCCACTGACAATCGGCCTGATAACCTTTATAAAATCAGGAGTTTTTCCTAAAATGGTTTTGGCTTCAGTGCCGGTAAACGAGTAATCCTTAATCCGGGTATTATAACCTAAAAAGGTGGGTTCCCGTAAAATGACTCCTTTATCTTTAATAGCAATTTTTGTTATAGAAGTGCCTAAATCAAAATAAATTTCTAAATTAGCAAAAAACGGCAGCTTGATTTTTTTAAAAATTTCAGTTAAATTAAGCATAATGATTGATCAAACTATTCTTTTTCTTTATCAGGCCCTCTTTTTTGTAACACCTCTGATAATGGCTAAATCGACGTCAGAACTGTTTGAATTTAATAAAATTCTTTTTATATATATCTCTACAATTTTAATAACTTTCTTCTGGGTCTTGAAAATGATTCTCAATAAGAAAATTATACTGAAAAAAACTGTCCTTGATATCCCCATTTTAGTCTTTCTATTTTCCCAGGTAGTTTCAACGGTCACATCAATTGATATAAATACCTCAATTTTTGGTTATTACGGCCGTTTTAACGGAGGACTGCTTTCAATCATTTGTTATGTACTGCTCTACTACGGTTTAGTTTCAAATTTGATTGACGTCAAAAAATTATTAAAAACAGTTTTAGTATCCTCCTTATTTGTGATACTTTGGGCAATCCCGGGACATTTTAGTCATGATTTGACTTGTTTATTATTTGCAGGCCAATTTAATAATTCCTGCTGGGATAATACGACTTTAGCATTCCGACCTGAATTAAGGGCTTTTTCAACATTAGGACAACCGAACTGGCTTGGAGCATATTTGGCGATAGTATTTTTTATCGGTATTTATTATTTAATCAAAAATAAAGATAATGCTAAATACTTTATACTAAATACTTTATACTTATTTCTAAACTTCTCAATGATTTTATTCAGCCGTTCCCGGTCAGCTTTATTATCAGTTTTAGTTGGCCTAATTTTATTTTTAAGTTACTATTTATTTTTCGTCAAAACAAATGTAAAAAAACTTTTATTGATTTTATTAGTAGTTACGGTAATTCCCATTTTACTTTTCAAAACAGGTGAAGAAAAACTTGATAAATTTATAACACTATCAACATATCAAAATATTTTTATAAAAAAAACGATTACTTCGCCTTGTACGGGTCAGGCATGCCTGACCTCTACCGAGGAAACAACTACACCCTCTTTAAACATTACCGAATCCTTTGATATTCGCAAAATTGTTTGGGAAGGAGCTTGGAAATTGGCAGTGAAATATCCTATATTTGGAACAGGCGTTGAAACATTTGCTTATAGTTACAACCTTGTTCGACCTGTTGAGCACAACTTAACTAGTGAATGGGACTATGTTTACAATAAAGCGCATAATGAGTATCTGAATTTTCTTGCAACGACAGGATTTGTCGGATTGGGAAGCTACGTATTATTAATTGGATTCTTTATATATTTCGTTATATCAAAAATCAAATATCAAAAATCAAATCTAATTGTTTGTTTGCTTATAGGTTATTTTACTATCCTAATTACCAACTTCTTCGGCTTTTCGACGACGACAGTCCAGCTATTCTTTTATTTAATACCAGCTTTTATTTTTTTGATAACTGATTCAACTGGCTCGACTGATTTAACTAAAGGGTCGACACAGAGGTCGACCCCTACATCGTTTAATAAATTGCAAATATTTTTTATCTTTTTACTCTTTTCATCAATTATTTACCTCTTATTTTCTACCGTAGTTTATTACATGGCTGATGTAAATTATTCCTTAGGTACAAAATATGCAAAGATCGACGATCAGCAAAAAGCGGCTGCCTATCTTGAAAAAGCCATACAGTTACGGAAGGAACCGGTTTATGAAGATCGTTTTTCTTCAACCTTAGCTTATTTATCAGCGCTAGCAACACTTCAAAATCAAAAAGATATGGGTAAACAAATTGCCGTAATGTCGGATTCTTATAATCGGGAGTTAGTGAAAAAATATCCAAAAAATGTTTTTTACTGGAAAACCAGGGCAAAAAACATGTTTTATTTTTATCAGGTAACTAATAATGAAAATGAGATATTGGAAGGTATCCAGGCTTTGCAGAACGCTCGTAAATTATCTCCAACTGATCCTAAAATATCGTATTCATTAGCTCTCTATTACAGCACGCTTTACGACTCATCAAAAGATACGATAAAAAAACAAAGCTGGAAAGATTTGTCCCTAAGCGAGATTGACAAAACGATAGAGTTAAAATCAAATTTCCGTGAAGCTTATCTGTTTAAGGGGCAGCTGTTAAAAAAGTACGGGCAAACGAGCGAAGCCAAAAGAGTTTTTGAATATATTCTAAAAAACTTTAATAAGAATGATCCTGACGTCCTTAAGGAGCTTCAATAATTTATGGTGATATATTCGAGCTTGAAATACCTAAAATACATTCAACATCGGCTGTATCTGCAGTGTTTCTACAGTTTCCACAGGTTAAGGTTGATCCAGTAGATTCGTAAGGTAGTAATTGCAGGTTATTTTCTAAACAAGCGAATAATTTGTAATCAGTGCCAGTGGTTGACAGATATTCGTAATCTTTTCCGGAAATCGGGTCATTGGGAACTTTTTGCATGTATACTTTTTCGCTAGCACCACAGGCAACCGTTTCACATAGTTTTCCTCCAAAAGTCAGTGCTAGAGGGTATGTCCGCTTATCTTCATAGTACATCTCAAGTGCCCGCTGAATCTGTTCTAAATCCCCCTTACGCTTTGCATCCCGGCCCTTTTTAAGTGAGGTAAAAAAGTTACCGGTAATCAAAGCAGCTAAAATACCCAAAATCATAATTACGACCAAAAGTTCTATTAAAGTAAAACCTTTCCTGTTCATAATTTAACTATAATATATTTATACGAAAAAAGGGTGGATTTCTCCACCCTTTCTATTTAACTAAAGGTTACTTAGTTTACGCACCAAAGACAAGTATTTGCTGTAGCATTAGTACTATTTACACATGTGCCACCGTTATCATTAGCTAAACCGTCAGTTGGGCTAAATTTAGTATTCGGATCGCTTAAAAACGACTTTGCTGTCGGTTCAAAACAAACTTCTACTTTAGCACTAGCGTTATTTCCAAATACTATTATTTTTCCTAACGTACCTGTCCCAGCCAACGTTGCAAAATCACTTTTTAATTCTCCTGTTGTAGTAATGGCTGTGGTCGTAGTAGTTAAATTACTAGCTATATTTGGTGCCGCTTCGCTAAAACTGTCATTTTTTGCAGTGCATGTAGCATCTGCACACCAAGGCATTATATTTTTTATTGCATAGTATCTAATTATTCCCCCGTGTAATTCTGCGACGGTATTCCTGACTCCGGTATCCGTTCCCTTTTTCAACTGTTCAAATGGATCAAGAGCGGCCAATAAGCCAACTGCTAACGCACCAAGAAGAGCTATCACGATCAAAAGTTCGATTAGTGTGAAACCTTTTGTAAATTTTTTCATATAACTTCAATATAAACTATTTGTTTTCCGTTTGTCAATAGGTAAATCATATGTTAAAATCAATTATTAACTTTTAATTATTAATTTTTAATTTCTATTATGGCTCCCCTACCAAAATCAAAACGATCGACTGCTCGAAAAGGAAGAAGTTTAGTTTCAAAAATGAGATCATTCTCAAAACTGGTCAAATGCGCTAACTGCGGAAAAACCAAGTTGCCACACAAAACCTGTAAATATTGCAAAAAATAACAATGGATCCACGACATGAACATAGGGTGAAGATTGTTCAACAGCTTTTTGCCCTCAGCTTTTCAAAAGGAAAAGTTAGCGTCATTGATAGAAAAACAAAGGAAGTAATAAGTAATATAGCGAAAATAAATGACTTTATTAAGAAATATGCTCCTAAATATCCCATTGAAAAAATCTCAAAGGTAGACTTGGCTATTCTTCAATTAGCAATTTATGAATTAAATTTTGAAAAGAAAACACCACCAAAGGTGGTAATTGACGAAGCAATTGAACTATCAAAAGAGTTGGGAAGCGAAAAAACTTTCGGTTTTGTCAATGCGGTTTTGGGAAAGATATATAATAAAGAATAATTATGGATAATAAATACACAAATCTAGAAACGAAGATAAAAATAAAATTTAAAGACAGAGCTTTACTTGAAAATATTTTTATCCACAGATCATACTTAAATGAACATAAAAAATCGCTTTTCCAGTCAAATGAAAGACTGGAGTTTTTAGGAGACAGCGTCTTATCCCTAATAACTTCAGTTTATCTATTTAAACACTACCCGGAGCTAGAAGAGGGGGATTATACGGAAATAAAATCTGCGATAGTCAAGATGGACAGTTTGGCAGAAGCCTCCAAAAAAATTGAACTAAATAAATATTTACTGCTTTCAAAAGGTGAAGAAAAGGGAGCAGGAAGGACGAACAATAATATACTGGCAGATTGTTTTGAAGCCCTTATTGCCGGGATATTCCTAGATAAAAACTTTGAGGCGGCATATAAATTTGTTGTCGATTTTCTTTTTAAAGACAAACTGGATTATCTTTTAAAGAATAACCTTTATCTTTCTTCAAAAAGCAAGTTGCAAGAAGTTATACAAAGAAAATATAAAAAAACACCAATTTATAGAGTCCTAGAAGAAAAAGGACCTGAGCATAAAAGAATCTTTAAAATAGGGGTTTATTTTAATAACAAACTGCTTGGGGCAGGAATCGCACCGTCAAAAAAGGAAGCTGAAGAAGAAGCCGCAAAAATAGCATTATTAGATGCTATTTGATGAACACCAAAATGCATATTTATTTTAATATTTTAGTGATATAATTTATAATCGATTAAAATTCTTAATTTTTAATTATGGCTGTTGCTCTTAAATTATATCGTCAAGGGAAAAAAGGTAGCCCATCTTACCGGATAGTTGCTGTCAATAAGCACTATAAAGCTGATGGAAAGTACATCGAGGAGGTAGGATTCTATGATCCAATTGCCAATCCGGTCGTTTTTACAGTAAAAAAAGAACGCTTTGATTATTGGATGAAAGTTGGCGCCCAAGTATCGGAAGGACTTCAAAAGTTGCTTAAAAACCGCAAGTTAACGAAATAAGTTTTAATTTTTAAAACGGATTTAATTTTCTAGGATAACTAAGGTCAGGTTCGCTGGTGGCATCAGCAAATTCGAAAGCAAAATTAACCTTACTTTTAAGAGCTTCTAATTCTTTAAATATTTTGTCATCAGGTTCCATCTCCAAATTTTGACTCAAAGAAACATTTTTTGTATAAAAAGTTAAATCGATCTTAATGGTTCCAAAAAAATTTGGATCAAGTTGAATTTTATCAGAAGTAATCAACCGGCCGCCTCCAAAATTATAATTCTTCAAAAAATCTATAAAAGTTTGACTGTCGCCTGTCCCTGAAACATTAAGCTTCAACTTTTCAGCTGTTGAATTTCCAACGGAGACGGTATATGAAGTAATAATGAAATTTGTTTTTTGTGACAATTTTTCTAAAGCATAAACGATGGAAAAATAGTCCTCCAAGTTTGGAATTAAATTGTTCAAAAAATATAAATCTTCATCTAATTTCTCTGAAGACGGAACAGTAGTATTCATCAAGGTAACTTTATTTTTTAATTGATTCAGTTCAATTTTTAGAGAAGATATTTTTTTTTCGTAATCAGAATTATTTGTTATTCCTATTTTAATAGTCACGATAATTAATACAAAAATAAAAATATTACCGATAAGATAATATATATTTTCTTTCAATAACCGACGCAAAAATGGTTTAATTTTTAATTTCATAGTTCAAGCTTAATTGGGACAAATTTTCCACTAAAACTTAATTCATAACTTTCAGTCTTTTCCTCATTACCCACTACGACAAAATTTTTTAATGATATATTTTCAAAATTACTGATAAATTCCTTAGACTCGGCAAATTTTAAAAAATCCATTAGCTTATCAAAATTGGAAAAAATGATCGTAAAAGAAGCCTCTCTGTCTTTATTAACCTCAAATGATTTTAAGCTAGCCGTCTGACTGCTGTTTTTTATAGCATCAGAAAGAAGTTGGTAGTAAGGAGTAGATGAAGCATCATCCTTTAAAAAAGTTTTTAAATCGAGATACTTTTTTTGAATATAATTAATCTTTGCTTCATCAGGACGCCGCTCAGTCAACAACTGTAAATAGGTTTTTTTTTGCAAATTCATCTGTTCAAATGTATTAAATTTTTTTCTTAAAGTTAAATAGAAAAAAATAAAAAAAACAAACAATAGAAGAGTAAGAATCGCTGCTGATAATTTCAACCATTCAAAAAAATTTTCGTATTTTTGATAATCCTCACGGTTAACAAGAAGATTAATTCTGGTTTTTTTCATATTATCTAAAATTTCCACCTAAAGCGGGAATAAAAACCGGCAATTCGTTTTTGTAAGTCTCAGTCAACTGGGATTTTCCTACCATAAAATACGGGTTAAGTATTTCCACTGGAAATTGTATCTCTTCGCTCATACTTGTAACCAGTGATGGAAATAAAAAAATTTTATTGGTAAATAAAACTGCTGACGGGTTATATTTTGCGGCAAAAATTTTTAATTCATTGGATAATTCTTTGACTAATGGCTGAACGATTGTGTCGACTGGGTAGGATGAAGAATTTTTTTTATCAAAAGTTTTAAGGATTTCCTCGGCTTTTTTTACGTCGGTATCTGTGTTCACCTGGGTTTCTTTTAAAAATAATTGATATCCGATTGAAAGGTGATGGGTTTCTTTTACTATCAAATTGTCAGGGGAAAAATAAACTAGTGAAGTTGAATTCATATCAAAATTAGCAAGAACTATACCTCTATTTTGACTGATCTTAAATTGATTTATAATATTCTTGCTAAAAGTGTTTACAAAACGGCTATTGCTGCTTAATTCATTTTCAATTGATTCCGGATTGAGGCCAGCCAATTCAATTGTGGTTTGAATTTTTTCAACTACTTTTTTAGGAACGGCCACAATCAGAAGTAAAACCTTTTTTTCCTTTAAATTTTCATCTATTACCTCTATATCAATATTTGTTTCTTCAATCGGCATAGGAATAAACTGATCTGCTTGATATTTAATTGCCGAAATTAGTTCTTTCTCATTTAGTAACGGCATTGAAACAACTTGGCAATAGGTAAATGCGTCTGGGATGATCAGGTTAACATTTTTTTTAGTGACGTTTAGCGTCTGGATAAGTTTTTTTATTTGTGTTACCTCGTCTTCAATCACTTTTTCAAGGTTACTGGTATAAAATAAATCTGGAGTCTCAATTTTACCTATCGCATTGATAGTTACTTCGTTTCCAGCCTTTTCAGCATCTACTAACTTAGTAAATTTTTCATCGATATCCAAACAAAAAGATTTGTCAGCCATAGTTTCAATATAAAGTATTTAGAATCAAGTATCAAGTATTTATGTAGCATTCGACCTAGTGTCGACCCTAATAGTTCCTTAATTTTATTCTTGACTGGTAGTAAAGGAACGTAATTTCCTCAGGACGAGTAGATTCGCAATTCGGAAGTCCTGTATTGTAACAAATATCAAAACTAATCTGAATTGATTGAGCAGAATATACCGTGTTTCTGGAGCAGTTTATAGTAAAATTTGAAATAAAAATATTTGACGAGTTCAGATTAATTGAAGGATTCTCTAAATCGGCGGATTCAGATGCAAGATTGTTTCCTGTAAACTGATAGCCGAACCAGTTTCCGTTTTTGTCAAGAAAATATAGGCTTGTAGCGGGATTAGAAAAACTAAGCGCTTCTTCACATATTTTGGTTGAATCGTTTGCAGGTAAACCACTATGAATTGAGATAGCGCGGTCCTTAATAGTATTTTCTATAACACTGCTAATATAATCCCCTTCCCTTTTAATTTCACTTAAACGGTTAATTTTTAGTTGTTGGCGCATTAGGGTAAAAATAATGGCAAACAAAACTGGCAAAGTAATCCCGATGACTGCAATAACGACGATTGTTTCAATAAGTGTAAAACCTTTTTTCATAAGTACAAAAATTATTCTAATAATTTAAAGACGGATTTGATTTGGACATTTTTAATATCAGTTCCCTCTTTCCATGTGACGGTAGTAGTTACATCAACTTGATCAACAGGGTTACCGGTGTTTTTTATTAGCAAATTTCTAAAAAAGAAAGGCGGACTTCCCAAAGAGTAAGATTCTCCGCAATCTCCTAATATTCCCCAACCATCTTCTAAACTGTTTAAGCAGTACATTGTTCCGGTTCCGCTAGTGTCATGGGTAATAAATGTTGACCAGTCGGTTTCTTTTTCATCCTTCACCCACTCAAGGCCTTCTTCAGCATACCTAGTGGCTAAAATCTTGTGCTCCTGGATTTTCATATTTCGAAGATTAAAAGTGGTTACTGACATGGCAGCAGTAAAAAATAATCCTAAAACCGATATAAAAACAAGAACTTCAACAAGGGAAAAACCCTGAAATTTTTTCATAAACAGTCTGTTAAATTTTCGTCTAATTCAATAACTCCAATTGGCGAAATCGAAATAACCAAACATTTGTTTAAAACGGTATTCTTTAAAGTAATAGAAGTAAAATTTCTATTAAATACTTTCATTAGAGGCGTAAAAACTAAACTATCCGGTAGGGCAACGGGACTGGTAATAACTATTTTAGAATCCAAATTATAAGTATTTAACACAGTTATACAACTCGAATTGCAACAATAATTTAAAGAGTAACTACTGTTTGTTTTTAATATAAATTGGTAACCGGTAAAGTCTGTGCAAAAAGTTGGCGGGGTAACATTAGGTGTAGGAATGAGATCTGAAGTAATAGCTTTTTTCCTGGCCAGCTCCATAATATCAATCATTTTTTTAGCCTCATTTTTAAATTTTAGCTGTTGTGTTTGCTGATTATATTGGGCTAAAATAATACCTGAGAACGTAAGAATAATCACTGAAACTACCAGAAGTTCAATCAAAGTAAATCCTTTAATTGTTTTCATAAAATTATTTCTTGCCATATGGGCCAACACAGTAGTTACAGGCCGTTGTTGTACCGCAGTTGCCGCAGCTGGGACTCTCCGTTCCGGTTTCTAAATACGTTCCAACGGTATAATCACTAGCTGAGACTTCACAACTGTAATAAAATCCAGAGCTTGATTTAGGGTCTGAAGGCATTGATTGTATGTATTTAGGACTACCGGAAGTTAACGCAGTATATGAACTACAGTTTCCTAATGCGTAATCAAAATATGAGTCTTTGTCACTACGATACATTTCCAAAGCGGCCCTGATTTGTTCGAGGTCGGTTTTTCTTTTGGAATCTCGTGATTGTTTTAAAAAATTAGAATATGAAACTACGGCAACTGCTGTCAGTAAGACAATAATAGTTGCCACTATCAAAATTTCGATTAAAGTATATCCTTTTTTCATATTATTGTTGATTACAAATAGTAAAAGGCGTTGCCGACGTTTCTAAGTTCACTGATATATAATAACTTGGGCAATTGGCTGTTGTTGTCACTGTGTAGAGGTATACGCCCGTTCCAAGGGGATCAGTAATAGTTATTGAAGGGCCTCCAGTTGCTGGGCAGGTCTCTGTTATTGAAGCTGTTCCCGTTCCGGATATATCAGGATAAGTAAAACTATTTACTGAATAGCATTGTTCAATGGCGCTTTGAAAAGCCTTCAAATCGCTTTGCCTTTTAGAATCACGGGCTTTTTTCTGAACGGTTGAATAAGAAGCAAACCCGATCGTCACTAAAATCGCAATGATACCGATAACAACGAGCATTTCCAAAAGTGTAAAACCTTTCCTAATTTTAGAATTAAAATTTTGAATTTTCATTAAATTTTTAATTTTGAATTTATAATAAATCAACTAATTATGGTTGATTAACAATATAACACTTATTTGAGGTGCATGCGTATCCGGAAACTGCTAAAAAATCAGCTGGACAAGCAACACTGTCGGGATCTGCAATGTTTTCCAAACAGGCTGCTAAAGTGTAATCTAACCCATTAACGCTGTAATAGTAATTTCCCGGCGCTGTCTTATTGGGATCATATGGAAACTTATTCATATAAATTGTTCCTGTAGTAGCATTCGAAAATGCTACACCGGAAGTTGGTATGGTTTCAGGAACTGATGAGTTCGTTTGGTCTTGTTTATATAGCTCAAAAGCTTTCTGAATCTGTCTCAGATCTGATTTTCGTTGTGAATCACGCGCCCGTTCTCTGGCTGCCATAAAGTTGGGCAAAAATAAAGCAGAAAGACTACCAATGATAGCTATAACAACGAGGAGCTCTATTAAAGTGAAAGCTTTTTTCATATCTATAGTTTTATACTATATTGTTTCCAAATAAATATCAATGCCTGATCTATCGTTAACTGGGGGTTAAGATTGTTACTTTCCAAAAGTTTTTTTAAGTAAAAAATTTCCTTAATAACAACAGTGGAATTTTTGTCTGATTCTAGTCGGTCACGAAAATAACTAATAATTTCGTTAAATAAAATTGCAACTTCTTCTTTTTTTAATTGTTTAAATAGATCTTTGTTTAACGTTTTTAGGTTATGTTTTTCTGTTAAATCATTCAGGATTTCGGTTAATTCTTTATTTGGTTTTGCTGCTGCATTCTGTTTGTCCAGTTTTACTATTTTTACCCGCGAAATAATCGTTGATAATAAGTTGCTTTTGTTGTCTGTACTTAAAATAAATTGGACATTTGGTGGAGGTTCTTCAAGAAGTTTTAAAAAAGAATTTTGGGCGGGAATTGAAGATAAATGAAAGTCAGGTAAATAATAATAGCGCGTTTTTGGATAAAAAACTTTTGTTTCTTTGATTATATTTTTAATGTCATCGATAGAATATTCTTTAGTTAAAGGACTTACATCAAAAAATATGCCGCCTTTTTTAAGTTTATCAGCATATAAACTTAATGAAGATTTGTTATTGGAGATAAGTAATAAAGGAATCATATATACCTTGAATTTTATCACAGAAATAATATATAGTTAAATTAATGAACATAACTCCAAAAGAATTGCTTGGCCAGTTGGTTAAAAATTCACAGATTACCGAAAAGGAAGCTCAACAGTTTGAGGTGGCTAGTTTACAGAAGAACCTTTTTATCATTGATTACCTGTATCAATTTACACAAATTCCAAGAATAGAAATAATCAAAGCCCGCTCAGCAATTGAAATGGTTCCTTATGTTGATCTTGAAAAAATTCCCATTGATTCTCAGGCGGTCGGTTTAATTTCCGAGTCGATTACGCGTCGTTATCAAATAATTCCTTATCGTTTCGACCCAAAAGAATCGGCGATTTATATTGGAACGGAAGAACCATCAAATACTTCTATAGTTGATTTCCTCGAAAAAAAAACTGGGAAAAAAATTATCTTGACGTTGGCTGATAAAGAACAAATTATAAAGATGTTGGACCTTTCGTATAGTCAAGGCTTATCACCGGAAGTTCGGGACGCTTTAAAGGAATACACACCGGAACAAGATAGTGAAACTCAAATAAATAATATTCAATTGCAGCAAGCCCCCATTGCAAAAATTGTTTCAACAAT
>Ga0172379_10008809_pt1 | contig 12603 bp, 13 predicted proteins | sample GrowelOW334metaG_FD_119756 | JGI IMG/M metagenome (GOLD analysis project Ga0172379, IMG submission 119756) | Groundwater microbial communities from an aquifer near a municipal landfill in Southern Ontario, Canada - Groundwater well OW334 metaG | ecosystem: Environmental > Aquatic > Deep... | reverse complement strand
GAGGTCCAGAAGACCTGTATCTGAAAGTGACCGGCATCCCAAATAGGCTTTATCGCTCCTGACCATTCTGTTGGTAACTAACGGGGTAATACTAATTAATAAAAAACCGATACAAAGACCAATAAGAATATGCTTATAATTTAATGAAGCCACTACAAACTAATTTACAGTGTTTCGATAAGTGAGTGCAAGAGGGAGAATTAGCGAGTGATTGAAACGGCTGCTGTCTGGGCGCCGGGAGCTAATACTGTTACCCGGTTTGATGTATCCCTGACTACAGTGTAACCAGTGGAATATGCTACGGTACAGTCGGTCACGGGATCTCCGGTTGCAGGATCGGCAGGTAAAGCGGAGATATAATCCGGTACTAAAACGGTACAAAGATCAACACAGGTTGCTGATGCCGGTCCACAAAGTTCCAAAGCGTCAGCAGCTACTCCCTGAGGAATACCTGCGGGCAATTGTCCACGATTTCCCGGGTCAGCAGCGAATTGATGAATGGCATTAAGTATTGCCAAGACATCACTGCGTCTTTTGGTATCGTTGGAAAGATTAAACTGACGTGAAGGGTTGATAGCGATCAAAACAATTGTTAGTAATATAGCCAAAATTCCGATAACAACGAGAAGTTCGATAAGTGTAAATCCTTTTTTGATTTGTGAAGTCTTGGGCATTGATAATACTGTAGAACTTGGTGCAAGTACTTGTCAAGGGGTACTTTTGCCAATGATAACGGTGAGATCAAAATCAGCTTCAATATTGGTGGAAGAAGTGACTTCCGGATACAGTTCCTGCACCAAATTGGTGATAAATTCCCCGGAATTAGTAGCAATTTTCGGAGAAAAAACCATAATGGTTTTGGGGGTGACCTGAGAAGTATTCCCTGTTTGAACTTGGGTAAAACCGGCATCGGTTAATCTGGCGGATAAAGAAGCAGCCTGACCGGCCCGGCCTGAGCCATTTAAGATCTGAACCGTAAAAGTTTTTAAGAGTTCGACTGACGGAGTTGCCGGTACACTGGTGATTTCCGGAATTATTGTGGGTATAACCGAAGGTTTGATTTGGACAGATACAGGGACAGTTTTTTTTGGTGCTGTAGGTTTCCTCAGTGTAAAAGGTATTACCACAACGGCAGCAATAATCGAAAGGGAGGAAAAAATTATGACCAGGGTTTTATATTTGCGAAGAAAAAACTGTTCTTTTTGTTTAAACGAGGCCGAAGAATCCGATAGTCCGGTAAAGCTGTCGGCGGTTATCTGATCCATTTTTTTGTAGATAATCCTGCAGGTTTCCGCCGTAACTTCCTGATGAGCATCGGTAGGTCCTAATGCAAAACCGGGAACAACAGCCGATACAGAGTAGCCTAAACTTTCAAATGAATTTTTGAGAGACTCATATAAGTCTCTATTAATTACTATCTGTTTGTAACCGCTGGTGTTTCTGAATAATTTGGATGAGGTAGCGGAAAAGGGGATTGTATCTATGAAATCTTCCATATCCTGAGATGCGGGTAGATTTAAACCCGCATAATCTTTTTCGAAATAGACTGATGAATTGAGAATTATTACCAGATTAACCGGTTTGAGTTTATGAGTGTCGATAAAATTTTTGAGACTGGAATCGAGTTCCTGATGATTTATGACATCGAGATCGGAGACCATTGAAGAAGTAAATTTGAAAACCAGAGGTTCCGGATTCAGCGCAGTACAAATTACCAATTTATCCCGGAAAACATTAACAACGTGTGGCAGAGGGGATTTTTTCATAGTTTGATTTAGGGATATATTTCGCGCCAGGTGCTTAAACTCATAATTCCACCATTATCCAACATGGTTACCTGAACTGATCGGCTATATTGACCGAAAGTTCCGGTGGAATTGACGGTAAACACACTACCGACATTGTTTACAGTAATTGTCGCAACTCCTGTATCCACTGTCAATGTTTCACCTGAATATGAAGGATCGCGGATCAAGCGCATCAGAGCGTTTTCCATCCCACTTTCGGCTACTGAAAGCGCTTGGTAGCTGATATCCTGGCGAGAAGACGACTGACTGCTGGAAATGGTAAGCATTGTGGCAGCGGTAGTAATAGTTATGGCGATTGCCATAAAGACCAGTAATAATACTAGAGCAACTCCGGATTTCATCTGAGATTAATGGTGGTTTGATAACTTCTGGTTTGAGATTTTTGATGAAGAGACACGGCTTTGGATTCCAAATCAAAGGAAACTCTGAAAGATGGTTTACCGGACGGGTTGCCCAATCGGGTCAGAGAAAATGTCTGAACCGTGGTGCCGAAAGAGTTTAGATTCAATGTACTACCGCCGGAAGTAACTACTAAATTTCCGGCATCAAGAGCATATGCATAATTGACACCGGATGCAATGAAATTGAAAACCGATGCGGATTGTCCCGGGCTGGCCGGCAAGGAAACGGAAGATGCGCGCCTGATATCGTAACTTATCCTGGCTAAAAGATACTGACCGTCGTGATCCAAATCGGAACTGCCGACTGATTCCAGTTGAACATCTAATATAGAAAAAAGCAGTGAGCCCAGAATGGCTACAAAAGTCGCCAGAAGTCCCATGTAAATCAGAATTTCGATAAAAGTAAAACCTTTTTTTGCTGTTTTCATGGTGAATAGTTAACAGTAATATCGGAAACGAATGGGGTTACATTGAAATCGGTGGTAGTAAGATAAGATTTTATGCGGAAACAACTGGCAGGATTTTCGTAGTCTGAACCATCATCATCCAGAGGAATGCGGCCACCTGTGGACGTAAAGAAAGTACCTGAAGTGCCGTCCGGACCTACATAGGTATAGGCAGCTGATGCACAGCTTCCGGCGACCTGATCGGCGCCTGAGACCTGATATTGAACACTAGTATTGGCTGGTGTAGTACTGGTGGCAAAAAAACGATTGAATCCGGACTGATAACCAGGATCAAAAACGGGTGATTCGTATGTACCGCTTTCCACATAGGTGCCATCGGCACCACCCTGAATAATCTTGAGTTCATTGACTTCGGTATTGGCTACCATGTAGACAAAATTATCCCCGTCGGCTTCGGAAACTGAAGTTAAATCATTGAATCCCTGATCGAAGTTTATCCCGCCGCAATAACCAGGACTGGCTTCGGATTCGGAATTTAAAACCTGATATTCCCAGGCATCATTGGTGTTTGGTACTCCGTCTTTGCCGACCAACACTACCCGCTGACCACCCAATACGGTTAGTGATCTTCTGGGATACATTTCCCCATTGGCGCCTGTGCCCTGATAAAAGCCGCTGGTGGGACCGGTGGCCGGAGAACCGGATAAAAATGCCGGACTGGTTTTGGTGGTGGTATTTAAAATATAAAATTGTTTACTGTCGGTAGTGCCATTTGAAGAAATGTATGCCCGAGTTCCATCGGATTTGGCGTAGACGGAATTGGCAGCCTCTTCGGTACCGCTGACGGTATTAAAATCATAGGAGCCGACCATTTTCCAGCCGGCATTACCCCCGGAAATCCTACCGCAGCTGGAATTATTGATGGTAGGACTAGTGCTGGTGGTGGGAATAGAGGTGGCATCCACAATTTCGAATTCCGGATTGGTACCCGCCCCTACTGCTACATATATATAGTTGTGCCCATCGACCTGTACACCATAGAGATCATTGGTGGCAAATAACTCGATATTACCTCCGTCGGAACAATCGTTGTGGGCCGGGTAGCCTATATCGCTCCAAGTTGTACCGGTCTGGCCGGCACTATATTTTCGATCCAGGGCAGGATCACCGGGCTGGCAATCGTAACCATCCAACTGGATACGGCAACCGACCTGATCCAACTCACTACTTGGGGATTTGGAATCGATATTAGACAAATCGAAAACATACATGTAACCCCCGGAGGCAACGTAACCACTGTCGCCTAAAACGGTTAAAGTAGTACCACCATAATCAAATGGAGCCTGATCGTTGGTTGATGTGCCGCTTGAACTGTAAAAAACATTTACGGCGGCCCAGTCCAGGGAGAAATCACGGGTAGTTTGGGATGCAACGTTTATTACCCGAAGTCTAAAATTGGCATTAGTTAAATCGGTATCGCTCCAAGTGCGACCCCAAGTATCGGCAGCTCCCCCCAACAAATAAGTACCTTCACTGGTGTTTAGAATTGAAGTGGACTGCGGTGTTGTCCAAGAAGCCCCGCCGTTCCAGGAAAGCTGGACGCACATCTGAGGTGAACCAGCCTGGCTATCGACCCGGGCATCCAAACGAACTTCGATACCATTGATAGTAGAACCAGAGGGTAAATTAAAATCATAATTGTAAAAGCGGTGTTTATCCTTGTCCGCACCAGTACATGAGGTACCGGTACCATTACCGCTGTTGCTATCAATAGCGTAGGAACTGTTATCGGAATAAGCCCTGGTTGGATATGTGGCAAAACCGTTTCCATCGCCGCCGGAATCCGCGGCATTGGCAGTGGGATTTTTTAACCCTGTGGCTAAACCGACCGTAGGATTAAACATTCGGGTGTTGAAGTAGGTCCAATACTTGTAAATTCTGTTGGTCGGATCCTGCATATCGGAATCGTCAATTGAAATGGCTATAACTTCCCGATCCGGTTTGTTGGTAGCCAGCAGGGCGTAAAGATTACCTGATGAAGAGGTGTAGTAGCGAATATCGGTAGTCTTAAAATTATTGTCCAAACCGATACCGGTAGGAACTAATTCCGGGGCACTATATTTGGCCGGATCAAGGGAAAAAATCCCATTTAAAGAAGAGGTGGGTGGATCAACATTGGCAGATACCAAAATATAAGCCATCTTGGCGGAACTGGTGGTAAAGGGCGAAGTAGCGACCAAAACATCATTAGGAACAGAAGTGGAAGAGTTGGAACGGGCGGCTACGGCTACAGGAGGGCCATCCGGTAAATCGATTGTGGACGGGGAAAAAGCGGGTGAACACCATTTGGCTTTGGTGTTATCGGAAATGCGGAATTCCCCACCACTGGTGTTGATTACTGTGGTGTTGACCTTTGTACCCAAATTAAAATCGGCTTCGGTGGTTTGGAGAAAAACCAAATTGTCTAAATACCGGGTGAAATAGGCAGTATTGACCACACTGGCTGATACGGGCACAGTCCAGGAAACGGTAGTGACAACTTTTTTGGTAGAAGGATCGTTGACCCCCCCCGAAGTAACAATATTACCGGAGGCATCCCGAAAAGCATCACTGATAACAATCGATCTGGTGAAATCACCGGACAATTGAGTCCCCGGAAGTAACACCCAATTGCTACCTGAAACTTCGGGATAAAAGGTTCCGTTGACGGCAAAAATGGTCCACCCGGTTTCGCGTACGGTTTTGGCCGCTTCGATGCCTTCGGATAATAAAATATTGGCTAAAGTATACTGAATGGTCTGATATTTTCCCTGACGGGACGATAGAAGACCGGTATAAAGAGCCGGAAGAATTATCGCGGAAATACCGATAGCAACCAGAATTTCGATAAGTGATTGGCCGAATTTAATCCACCTGGGATAAGGTGCCATAACGATTGATGTAAATAACGGTATTGCTATTATTCTGAGTATCGGTAAGATTTACCTGGTAAATATCCGAAACAAAATTGGAGGCTTCACCGCTGCCCCTGGAAAATACAACGGAATATCCAGGAACACCAATACCGACAAAGTTAAAACCCTGAGCCAAATCGACGCGGAAATTATCCGAATCCAAGGCGTTGTAATTTCCGCCTTTGAATAAAATATAAGCATCTGCGGCAAAATAAATACCGTAATCTTCCGGTGTGGAACCTGCCGCATCACCCAGCATAGCCTTGAGCTGCTGGCTCCTGAGATCGGAGCTCAAAACCGCAACCGTCTCCCCGGCCGTAGTTCTTCTTTGCGGGGCAAGCAGGTTAGAAGTGGTCAGGGCAAAAAGAATGGCCATAATACCTATTACTACCAGAAGTTCGATCAATGTTACCCCTTTTTTGAACATAACTATTGAGCCCCGATTTGGCCGATCAGACCATAAATTGGAGTAATGATAGCCAACATCATGCCGCCGGCAAAAAAACCAACCATGACCAACATGACAGGTTCCATAATGGCAGTAAGATTTTTTAATGTATTTCCGACCTGATAGTCAAAAAATTCCGAAATATCTTTCATAGATTTGTCCAAAGATCCGCTTTTTTCTCCGGCCTCGATCAGTTTTACAACTATAGTGGGGATATCTTTTTTGCCTGACCTTAAACCATCGGAAAATCTTTTACCGGACATAATCATTTCCCGGGCTTTTTTAATGATATCGGCGGTCTGGCCGCGAAAAATTACATCTTTGGATAATTCGAGGGCGGAGGTAATGGGAATACCGGAAGAAAGCAGCAGATATAAACTGCGGGAAAAACGGGCCAAATCAATTTCTCTGGTTAATTTGGAAATCAGAGGCAGTCCGCTGAATATCCGAATAAATAACGGGCGGTTTTTTTTGAAAACTATGATAACAATGACGACTAAAGCGATCGAGGAAATAGCTAAAACCAGGGTGTGCTGGGTAATGAGATCGGAAACAAATATCATAATCCGGGTGGGCAAGGGCAGAGCAATTCGAAGTTTTTTGAAAACGGTGGAAATTTTGGGAATGACAAAAATCAGGATCATTAATAAAACTACAATAAAAACAAACATAATGATGACCGGATAAATCAACGCTGATTTGACCCTATCTGAAAATTCCATATCCCGCTGAATATGATCTTTGAGATCGTGCAAGGTGGTTTCCAAGGTCCCGGCTTCCTCCGCAGCCTTGATCAGATTGACGGTAATGGGATCGAAACAGCTGGGAAAATTGGCAAAAGCTGAATAAACCCTTTTGCCGTCCATGAGATCTTTTTTGAGAGTTTCCAGAATTTTTTTCTGACTGCCTTTGGTGTCGGTAAGAATGGAATCGACGGCTTCGATAATGGGAATGCCGGCGGAAAGCATGGTGGATAGATTGGAGATCAAGCCGATCTTTTCGGAGCCTTTTAACGTAAGTTTGGGATACAGGGCGGCCATATTATGACAAATATTCTGACTTGGCGACGCGGAGGATTTCTTCGATAGTGGTGGTGCCCTGTTTTACTTTGGTCAAGCCATCGAGCAACATAGAGGTCATACCTTCTTCCGCAGCAGCTTTGTTGATTAAATCGGCATCTTTTTTCTCGGTGATGAGTTTACGAATGTTGTTGGTAATTTCCAATACTTCGAAAAGTCCGATTCTGCCTAAATATCCGGTGTTGCGGCAAGCCTTGCATCCCTGACCTTTGAAGGCTTTTATATCTTTGTTTGATCCGAAAACTTTTTTGACAACTTCAGCGGGAAAATTTTTGATTAATTCTTCATCCGATAAAGTAACTTCGGCCCGGCATTGGGAACAAACCTGTCTGACTAAACGCTGGGCAATAATAATGTTGATAGTAGAAGCTACCAGGAAAGGCTCAACACCCATATCCGAAAGTCTGGGAATGGCGGTGGCGGCATCGTTGGTGTGAAGAGTAGATAAAACCAAATGACCGGTAAGTGCGGCGTTGACGGCTATACCTGCCGTTTCGTTGTCCCGAATTTCCCCCACAAATATAATATTGGGGTCCTGACGCAAAATTGATCTGAGACCATTGGCAAAAGTGAGATTGGTTTTGACATTGACCTGAATCTGATTGGCTCCCCGGATACGGTACTCCACCGGATCTTCGACGGTAGTAATATTTTTTTCGCGGGTATTGAGAATTTTTAAAATGGAATAAATTGAAGTGGTTTTCCCGGAACCGGTCGGACCTGTAGAAAGAATCATGCCGAAGGATTTAGCATATGAGGACTCTACTTTGACCAAGTCGGCATCATTCATGCCCAAAGTCTGAAAATTGTATTGACGGGATTTGGAAGAAAGGAGACGGAGAACAGCTTTTTCACCATCGGCTACCGGAACGATGGAAACACGGATATCCAAATTTTCTTCTTCCATAGAAGCCCGCATCTTACCGTCCTGGGCACTTAAGTGTTCGTCGGTACGCAGGTTGGATAAAACTTTGAGACGGGTAATAATGCGGTCGTGCAGGTATTTGGGAGCGGTAATAATATCCCGCAGGATTCCGTCTACCCGGAAACGGGATAGAGTGTTGTTTTCCTGGGGTTCGATGTGGATATCCGAAGCCCGCTCCTGATAGGCGGTTTCTATCAGCAAGTCCACAATTTTGGCTACCGGAGGATCCTCTAAGACATTGGTCTGTTTCCAAATATCTTCTTTGAGAAAATCATCAACAATTTTTTGGATGTCTTTTTCGTAGCCGTGAAGAACCGCCTGAATATCGGATTGTAAAGCCAGGTAGACGGAAACTTTCTGACCGGTTTTTTTGGTAAAAGACTGAAGCAGGTCGGTGCGGGAGGGATTGATCATGGCGACTTTGATTTCGTCGGCGCTGCGTTCAAAGGCTATGATCTTGTGTTTGCGGGCAAAGGCTTCGGGAATGAGGTTGAAAACCTCTTCGGGAATGGATAATTTGGACAAATTGATAAAGGGAACTTTGAAATGGGAAGAGAACAACTGACCCAGTTTTTCCTCCGTTACCAAACCCTTTTGCAACAGGGCAGCATCGAGATTTAACTCTGAGTTGATGGCAAATCTTTCTAATTCCGGAATTTTGTCTTCGGGTACCAGTTTGGCATCCAATATCAACTTCTTAAGCTGATCGTCGGGCAGGATCATACATCTATATTAAAACACAAATGACAAATAACAAAGATCAAATCGAAACGATCTATTTGAAGAAGGCAAAGATCAGAAGCGGGAGAACTATCGCCAACAGAAGCAATATCCACATGACAAAGCTGTAACTGTTGTAGGTTTTCCGGTTAGCCATTGATAACTTTAGTTTATGTATCCGGCATCGAGAGGTCAAGCACCAATTTTGACCAACCTGGCTGAATAGACAATCTGGCGAACCTGGCCGTCTTCGGTTTCGATTGATGTAAGCCCCGTGCTTTTGGCATATTCCTGAAGATAATCCGACAGATCATTGTTTAACTCCTTGATATGGGTACGGTTTTCGTTGATTTTTTCCTGTAAATCGGCGGCCTGAGACTGATTGAGAATTTGCCGCTTAGTCCCCGACCTGACTTTTACGGCTTCTTTGACTGCCGTATCGTGAGCCTGATATGTGGAATCAGAAGCAAAAATACTATCCAGCATTTCTTTGTATTTGCCCATTTCCACTTTGAGATGTTCGATCTGAGCTACGTCGGAATTGATCAGACCGGTCAGGTCGATCACCCCGCCTGCAGATTTGGGTGGATCGGATACTATTTCCCCTTCCTGAACTTTATCGATCTGATTATCGTCCATGCCGGATAAATGTACCGGTATTTAGAACTATTTACAAGAGTTATTTTTTGATTATCTGATATACAACTCCCCGGGAAACGCCAAGTTTTTGAATAAATTCCTGCTTTTGCAGAATTTGTAAATCATTATGCAATGTCTTGGGATTTATCAAATGAAATCTTCTGTGAATAAAATCAAATGTACTTCCCGGATGTTCTCTGATTATGGCTATAATTTCCTGCCTACGGGGAAGAAGCCCCTCTTCCGGTGACGGTTTTCGGGAAGAACTGCTGAGATTTTCCAAACTTAACTGAGATGTTTCCTTGATTGCGGTAAGAAAAAAACAAATAAAATCAGTACAATCCGAGTTTGGCTCCAAAGCCCGGTAGTATTGATCTTTGTGATTATCGATATATTCTTCGGTTTGGGATACGAATCCAAATCCAAATTTTTGTAAAATGAAGGCAGAGATCAGTCTGCCTACACGCCCGTTTCCGTCGGCAAAGGGATGCATCTTTTCGAAAACAAACTGGGAAATTGCGGCCGAAACCGGAGGTGATTCTTTGAGACTGTTGGAGAAATCAGCATATTCCGCAAATAATTCCGGTAGTTTGAAATGAGCCGGCGCCAGATAGACTGCGACACCTGCCTGATTGAAAATTGCCCAAGGTTCGCCACGGAGGCTTCCGGCATCCGGTGACAGAGATTTGAGAACCTGCCGGTGAAATTTTCTGATTAAGCCCGGTGAAATTTTTCGGGGTACCGCCGAAGAATATATGTAGCGGTAAACAGATAACAGGTTTTGAATTTCCAATTTGTGCGTAATGCGAGGATCGTCTATCCTGGCCGGGATATTTTCAATCCGGGCAGAATATACTGCGCTTTTTAAGAATCCGTGTTTTTGATTTATTATTCTTAGTTCCGGCCGGGGGTGATATCTACTGAATACCAGATTTAATGAAGATACTTCGGAATCCAGCTTTCGGATTTCGGGAGTGATTTTCCAGGTAATACCTAACATTAGAAGATATTAGAATATATTAGAAGATATTGGAAGATATCAGAAGATCCAAGGTATCAGGCGGTGGGTGTGAGTACAATAATTTCGATAATCGGAAAATATTTGGGAGAGATAATCTTCTTCGAGTTTGATTTTGTAAATCAGTAACCAGGATAACAATAATGTGAGGATCAGACGAATTATAGAAAAATCGTTTAAAAATAAACCCAAAGAAATGAAAATAAGTGACGTATACATAGGGTGGCGGATATATTTGTAAGGGCCGGCGGTAACCAACTGTGAATCGGGCAGAACATCGGGAAAAACGTTTATTTTGCTTCGGGAAGACATCGTGAGTACCGACCAGGAGCCGAGCACCAATCCGACAGTAATAAAAAGGAAGCTAAAAAAATTGGACGGGTAGGTGGGACCGACGGAAAAAAGGGAAAAAAGCAGGATTAACTGAAGCGTTACCAAGACTATCGACTGCGGGCTCTTGTAATACATAATTAGATTTTATATGATTTCCTAATGAGCGGGTATACGGGAAATATTGAAGAGATTACTTTAGAGAATACTAATTTCCGCCGGGTACTATTTACTGGACCTAACAGCCAATTGGTGGTGATGTGCCTTAAACCCGGGGAAGACATCGGAGCGGAAGTGCATCTACATGTGGATCAGTTTTTCAGGTTTGAAAAAGGGGAGGGAAAAGTGGTAATTGATAGCGTAGAAACCTTAGTAACGGACAAATGGGCAGTGGTGGTTCCGGCCGGAAGCAATCATAATGTAATTAATACTTCCTCTGACGAAGATTTGAAACTTTATACTATATATACTCCCCCGCAGCATCCGGACGGTACTATACATGCGACTAAGACGGAGGCTGATGCCGCGGAACTTACGTCTCATTCATGAAAAAACTCCAAAGTCCGATTGATCTTTTGAAGCTGGCTTTTGAAACCACTAAAAGACAATTTTGGCCGCTTTTAATCTGCATGTTTCTGCCGTTTCTGATGGGTGGCGGAGTGGCTATAATGCTGGCCGGACCGGCAGTATTGGCGGGAATTCTTTTGAAACCGCTGCTTTTGGTAATCGGGCTGCTTTTGATTTCCGGGATGGTAATTATCAGCCTGTGGCAGGGTGCAACCTCGATCGAGCTTCTGGCCGGAGCTACGGAAAAATTGGGATTGAACGAGGCGTTAAAGAAAACCTGGCCAAAACTGGGGAAATATTTCGGGGTAAGTTTTTTGGTGAGTATTATGACTTTCGGAGCTGTAATACCTTTTGTACTGCCGGTATTTGTGGTGGCTGTATGGTTTTCTTTTGCTACATATGTGGTGGTACTGGAAGGGGTGGGGGGGATTAAAGCCCTCCGAATCAGCCGGGAATATGCCCGGGGGAAATATTTTGCAATATTGGGAAGACTGGCATTTTTGATATTAATTTATATGGCATTCGGATTCGCCCAAGCCTTTTTCCAATTGATCTTCGGAAAAAACATCGGAGCACTGTTTTCGATATTTAACCTACCGTTATCGATCCTGGTTATGGCTTACCAGTATCATTTATATAAGAACCTGAGAGAGATCAGAGGAACTATCGATCCGAAAGAGGTTGAGCTCGGAAAGAGCAAATGGATTGGTTTGGCCATCTGGGGAATAGTGGTAACACTGATTATTCCCCTACTATTTATAGTAATGGCCGTCCGATTCGGAATTAATGCAGCGGAAGTGAAGCAGCCCAATTATTCTTACAGACAAAGTTTGGACATCTGAGACTTAAGCGTTTATAATCTCGGACACTTGAATTATGCCGGGAAAAAATCTGATCATTGGAATTTTGGCAGTAACGGGAATTATGCTTTTTGGGGGGATATATCTGGTGTCGAGAAATCAAAAACCACCGGAAAAAGTACAATTAATTTTAGATAACAGCTGGAAGACCGGTGCGGAAAACGGAACAACCACCCTTTTGGAATTCGGCGACTTTCAGTGTCCTTCCTGCCAGATATATGAATCTGTTGTGAAGCAACTCCTGGCTAACAACAAACAACAGCTCACTTTTGTATTCAGACACTTTCCCCTGCCGCAACACAGCAACGCCAAGGATGCAGCTTATGCCGCTGAGGCAGCCGGAACGATGGGCAAATTTTGGGAGATGTATGAAAAACTTTATGAACAACAAACCGAGTGGTCCGGCCTGACTGACGCCCCGGCCAAATTTGCCGAGTATGCCGAAAG
>Ga0172379_10008808_pt1 | contig 12604 bp, 11 predicted proteins | sample GrowelOW334metaG_FD_119756 | JGI IMG/M metagenome (GOLD analysis project Ga0172379, IMG submission 119756) | Groundwater microbial communities from an aquifer near a municipal landfill in Southern Ontario, Canada - Groundwater well OW334 metaG | ecosystem: Environmental > Aquatic > Deep... | reverse complement strand
TCTATCTCAAGGGGGAGCATCTCACCGTGGGCACCATTGCCCCGTTGGGCGCCCAAAAGGGACTGACCCAGGCCCAACTGGCCCAGATCATCGCCAAGGCCGAGGGAGCAGCCAAGCTGGGGCAACCCGCCTCACAGGTAAGCGATGCCTTTCTCACCGGGGTCCACCGCTTTGTCCTGAAAAACGGCATCCGGCTCCTGGTTCGGGAAAATCATGACGTGCCCACCGTTTCCATCCGGGCCGTCCTGCCCGGCGGGCTGCGCAGCGAAACCGAGAGCACCAACGGCGCCTTCGCCTTTATCAGCGAACTCCTGCCCAAGGGCACCCAGCGGCAGAGCGCCGAGGAGCTGGCCAAGGTGGTGGCCAACATGGCCGGGTCGCTCGGTGGCTTCAACGGCAAGAACACCTTCGGGGTCAAAGGCGACTTTTTGTCCCGCTTCACCAATGAGGGGTTGGGTCTGGTCCGCGACGTGCTCCTTACCCCGGCCTTCGCTCCGACAGAGGCCGAAAAAATCCGACCGGAACTGCTCTCCCAGCTCAAGAATCAGGAAGACTCCCTGCCCAGCCTGGCCTTCAAGGAATTCAACAAACGGCTGTTCATGGGCCATCCCTATGGTCTCAACACCCAGGGCAACGAGACCGTCATCAGCAACGTCACCGTGGCCGAACTGAAACGGTTGTACGAAGAACACGCCCGGCCCGAGGCCCTGGTTATCGCGGTGGCAGGCGATGTTGATGCGGAAAAGGTCCGGGATACGGTGGAGCAGCTTTTTTCCGCCTGGAGCAAACCTGCTGTGGAAAAAGCGTCGAGCGGGGAAAGCACTCTGCCCCCGGATGTGCCGGCCGGCCCGGACGTGGTCAGCATCCCCAGGGACAAGCAGCAGGTGCATATCATCATCGGCTTTGTCGGCACCACCCTGAGCAGTGAAGACCGCTACGGCCTCGAGGTGCTGGACACCGCCCTTTCCGGCCAGAGCGGCCGGTTGTTCACCGAGTTGCGCGACAAGCAGAGCCTGGCCTACAGCCTCTCCTCCTTTTCGCTGCTGGGGCTGGACACCGGCTCCTTCGGCATCTACATCGGCACCAGCCCGGACAAGAAAGACGAGGCCATCAAGGCGGTCTGGCAGCAGCTCTACCGGGTGATGGAAGAGGTGCTCACCGAGGAAGAGCTGACCAAGGCCAAGAATGTCCTGATCAGCAACTACGAGCTGGGGCTGCAAACCCGCGGCAATCAGGCCCTGGAAATGGCCTTGAACGAAACCTACGGCCTGGGTCAGGATTTCGGCAACCGGTATGTCCACGCCATCGAACAGGTCGATGCCGCAACCGTCTTGGCCATGGCCCGCAAATACATCCGTCCCTCCAACTATGTGCAGGTCACGGTGGGGGCCGACCCCCTCCAGGCAGAAGCCCAGGAGGCCGCACCCGCCATTCCTTCAAAAAAAATCGGTGAATAAGATGCTCACAACCATGATCGCCCCCTCCATCCTCTCCGCGGATTTCGCCCGGTTGGGAGAAGAAATAACCGCCGTGGCCAAGGGTGGCGCGGATGTGATCCATATCGACGTGATGGACGGCCATTTCGTGCCCAACATCACCATCGGCCCCCTGGTGGTGAAGGCGGTGCGCAAGATCACCGACCTGCCGCTCGATGTTCATCTGATGATCGAAAACGCCGATGCCTACCTGGAGGATTTTGCCAATGCCGGGGCGGACTGGATCACGGTGCATGTGGAAACCGGCTACCACCTGCACCGGACCATCCATCGCATCAAGGAGCTGGGCAAGAAGGCAGGGGCAGTGCTCAACCCGGCCACCCCACTCACCAGCCTGACGGAGATTCTGCCCGATCTGGATCTGGTCATGCTGATGACCGTGAATCCCGGCTTTGGCGGGCAGTCGTTCATCGAAAGCTCGCTGGCCAAAATCAGGCAACTTAAAAAGATGATCGACGATCGGGGCTTGCGGGTGGGTATCGAGGTGGACGGCGGAGTGAGCCCGAAGACCATCGGCCCCATTGCCGCGGCCGGGGCCAACATCTTCGTGGCCGGTTCCGCCGTGTTTGGCAAGGATGACTACAAAAAGGTCATCGCCGAACTCAAGGGAGCCTGCTGATAACTATTCGGCAACATCGAACGCCTTAATAAGTTCAGTTGATTTGCTTGAAATCCCAGCAATAACAGCCGAACTTGCTATGCTACACCCCGTTTTTTCTTCTTGCACAACTGGTTTCATTTCTTTGTCCGTTCCAACCAAAGCCCTTCCATGTCCTGCCGATCAAAAAGGTAGGTGGTGTTGCAATAATGGCAGCAGGTCTCCAGGGGAAAAGGTCCGCTTCGCAACTCATTGAGATCTTTTTCCGGGAGGGTGAGAAGGCGAGCGCCGATATCTTCCCTGGAACAGGGGCAAGCAAAAAGAACCGGCGTGGTGGTGAAAATTTCCGGCTGAAACGCGCCAAATTGTTCCGCGAGCAAGCCCTCCGTTCCGCCGCCTTCGGCAAAATAGCGGCCCAGGGACGGCAGCCCCGCAAGACATTCCTCCAATTCCCCCATCAGAACAGGCTCAACTCCGGGCATGGCCTGGAGCAACAGACCGCCAGCCCCCACCGGCAGCCCCTCGCTGTCGAACTGGATACTCAGCACAATGGCGGTGGGGGTCTGCTCCGAGGTCTGGAAATACTGGCTGAGGTCCAGAGCCAGATTGCCGTGCTCCAGCATGATGGTGCCGGTAAACGGCTGGCTGGCACCTTCCAGATGCGTGCTCACCGAAAGAAATCCCGCCCCGAAAAACGGGGCCAAATCAAAAGACTCCAAGGGCTTTTCCAGGGGGATCGGGTTCTGCCGCAGATAGCCGCGCACCTCGCCCACGGCGTTGGCCTCCGCCACCAGCCCCTTGATCGGGCCGGAACACTCAACCCGCAAAGCCAGCCGGTCCTTGTCACCCTTAAGGCTGGTGGCCAGCAGGGTCGCGGCCAGGCAGGCATGCCCCAGCACCAGGGTCTCCAGCAGACCAAGCCCATGCTTGGCGCGCATCTCGTTGACCAGGGCGGTGCCCCGCACCAGCACCCCACGTACGGCTTTGTCGCCCAAGAGAAACCGGGTGCGTCCGTCAGCCTGCTGTCTCACATGCCCCCCAGGTACTGGCCGAATTCCGTCTTGACCTCCTGAAAGGGCACGGCAAAGCCGATTCCCTGGGCGTCGCGAAGAACCATGGTGTTGATGCCGATGAGGCCACCCTGCTCGTCGATCAAGGGCCCGCCGCTGTTTCCTGGATTGATCGGAGCATCGGTCTGGATGAATTTGCGGCCCTTGTGCTCGCGATAGCCGGAGATGATCCCGCCGGTGACGGTATGCCGCAAGCCCATGGGACTGCCGATGGAGAAAACCTTCTGGCCTTGGCCGAGATGACGGTTGTCCGTCACCGACCGGATAAAGGGCGCGTTGTAACAATCCACCGAGAGCAGGGCCAGATCGGTGCGGTCGCTCATCTTCAGGGATTGTACGGGCAATTCGCTGCCATCGATAAGGATCACCTTAATGTCCTCACTCCACGAGGATCGCTCGATCCGCTCGAGCTGGGCGATTTTTTCCTGGTGCAGGGCACTATATCTCTCGCGCGCCTCCTGTCCCCGCTGGAGGTTCTCTTCCACCTGCCGCCGCACCCCAGCGTCCCGGATGGAGGCAAGCTGATTTTGCAGCACCTCCCTGTTCCGCCGGTCCCGCTCCAACTCGGCGGCCATCTTGTCCACCTCGTCCTTCATGGATTTCCGCTTGGCGGCGTCAACTTCCACCACATGCCGGTTGGTGACGATGTAGCCATTGGCAGTGACAAAAAAGCCGGAGCCGCTCCCCCAAGGGGTCTTAATATAGACTGTGGCATTCCGGGCCTGCTCCAGAGGATTTTCCGCCGGAAAGGCGGCGGCCAATTTTCCGGCAAGGCCCTCAGCACCTTGTGGTTGATTCGGCTCCCCTTGCTGCGACATCGACTGCGGAGAACTACTCCCCTCCTGCTCCCGCTCCGGGGAAGAAACAGTCACAGGCGGCCCGACATCCGGCGCTGGTTTCTGTTGCGGGGCGAAGACATACCAACCCACCAACAGTCCCACTACCATGGCCCCCAGCCAACCAACCAACCCCGAAGCAGCCTGCCGCGGGACAACCAAAATAACGGGCTCCATTTCGGCTTCACTCGGCAGGGGCTTGTTCTCTTCTTTTTTCTGGAGCCGGGCGAAAATTACCCCACACCGTTCGCATTCCTGTTCGCCAGTTTGCACATGACCGCATTTTGGACAGTCCACAGTCCCCCTCCCAGGTCGAAACGCGGGGCAACGGAATATTGCCCCGATAAAAATGTATACACCATTGGCCTGGGTATTGACAAACTCTTGCCACAAAAAAAGCCCGCTTTATGCAAGCGGGCTTTTTTTATATCCTGACTCCGGGAAACGACTATTCGGAAATTCCCCACAGGGCTGTTTGCCGCTTGGAAACAGGGGTGATAGCAATCTCTTTGCTTGCCCGCTGACCACCAGGGTCCGTGGCGGTTACCCGAATGACGATCCTTGGTTTGTTCTCTTTTTGAAAGGACGAGGGGACAACAAAGGAAACCACCGAAGCTTGTCCGTGGGACTTTTCCATGTACACCGGCGTACCAGCCAGTTGCTCCCAGGTATACGTCACGCCGCCAGGAGAATCATCTCTGGTAAGCCCTGCGTCAATCACCACGTTTTCCCCCACCTTGTACGAATCAGCCACCGGTCTCAGAACCACCACGGGAGGTTTGTCGTTGGGTTTGACCGTGATAATAAGCTTCGCTGCCTTGGAGTAAACCCCGGCCGCCTTGAACCGGTATCGGACCTCCTCCTTGCCGCCAAAATACCTGTCCGGCTCATAGAGATGCCGACTGCGGTCGAGACGGTGCAAAGCGCCACGCAGGGGCGGCCCACCGAGAATTTCCACCGACACCTTGGCATCAAAGGGCTCCGTGTTGGCGGCAGCCCAGATCTTTTTCCAGTTAAGATTGAGCGGCGCGGTGCTCAGGGTTTTCAAGTGCATATTTTTTGCCGTTACCACCGGTCGCTCTTCCGGCGGGCATTCTTTCGCTGCTTCCGCCACGGCCGGCTTGACTTCCTCCGGCCCCATTACCCCGACCTTGGCCGGAGCACTGGCCAACTGCCCGTCGGAAACGCGGAATTCAAAGCTGTCTTCCCCGGGAAAATCCTTGTTGGGCAAATAGGTGATCTTGGGCGGCTCGCCGGAGAGCCTGCCGAACTTGGGAGGGGTTGCAATTTCAAATTTCAGTGGGTCGTTGTTTTCATCGGTGCCGGAAAGCTCGATGGGCAGCGATTCATTGGGTTTGGTCATACGCCAACGCGACTCGTTGGCCACCGGCGCCACATTGGGGGGGACAACAGGTCCGCCCACGACAACCGGCGGCGGCACCGCCGCCGAAACGACGGGCTTTTCCTGGGCGGGCGGCGGCACGGGAACCGGCATCTCGCCTTTCTTGTTTTTCAGCATGTACCAGTATCCGCCTCCGCCCATCAGCACCACAAGACAGAGCGCAACAATAGCCATGCTTTTTTTCTTCCCGGCTTTCGACGGTGGGACAAAGGGGGGATCATCGGTGCCCGAAGCAGAGGGCCTGTCACGGCTGTTATCCATCGTAGCCTCCGCAAGAAAATCCGGCACAGCAGCAGAAGAGGCCGTGGCAAAAATATCTTCTGCGCCCATGCCTCCCTGCGGCATTGTACCAACGGTATTTGTTTCATCGGGAATATCTGGCAGGTCGCCAAAATCAAACTCATCGTCATCAAACCCGCCATCATCCGGCAAGCCAAAACTATCTTCTCCGGGGGCGGCAGCCCCTGCTTTTCCGCCCCCATCCTGGGCAACCTCGGCAAAACCTACCGTTTTCGGTCGATCTGACTCCTCGCCGCCGATTTCGGAAAAAAGATGGTCCAAATCATCCTTGCTGGGAGCATCCAAGGCCTCGGCCATGGCTGGTTCGCTTGGCCTATTTTCCTCTCCTACGCTGGCAAAAAGACCATCTATATCAGACTGGTCCAATTCAAAATCATCACCAGACGCCGCCGTAACCGCAGGCTCTTCCCCGCCGCCTAGCAGGGAATCAATATCAGACTGGTCCAATTCGGCAAAACCTTCGCCTCCTCCGCCAGTGGCGGAAACAGGCGTAGCCGCACCGCCACCTCCCAGGAGGGCGTCAATATCGGACTGATCCAGCTCACCGTCATCGTTCGGAGGCGGAGGCGGTCCACTGGCCGTCGCTCCTCCGCCCAACAGGGCGTCGATATCAGACTGATCCAATTCACCCGGCGCTTCTTCCGCCGGGGCGGACTTGTCGTCATCCAGGTCGTCCAGCCAGTCGTCTATTTCAAGGCCTGATTTTTCTTCTGCCATAACGTCACCCGTATCAGCGGCTCACACAATTGCTTACTGCATATAGACATAGCTATGGAGCGCCCGATAAATGGGTTCCGACATCTCGACATTCACCACATACGAGCGTCGTTCGCCCCGGGTATTGGCCGCGAGAACATGAATGCGCAAATGCCCATCCACTTCCTGGAGAACACCGGAAACCCGCTGCTCATTTTCGCCTGCCGCCGCGGGCCGCCACATGGCCAGCGACTCATTGCTAATCACTGCGGCCATTTGCTCGGCCAGAGTCGCGCCAAGCAAGGAAATCCTCTGTCTGGTGGAAAATTCACTGAGCACAATAAAAGGCTCGATCGTCACCGGCTCGGCCGCAAAAAAACCGTGCAGATGCTCCATGGCGTCACTACCAACCATGGCCACCAGGCTGGTAAGCGAGGAATAGTTTTTCTGACTGACCATACCTTCGGTGGCCGAGCCCCGGCCCTCATCCTCTTTTTCCATGCCCCAAGCAACGGTTGCACACAAAATACTGAGCAGAACAACTACCACGGCCTGCGTCGGAAAACCGATTCTTTTCACAGCTCCAAATATCTTCATGCGCGCGGCTCCTTTTACCGGCCAATGCCCTTCACGGCAATTTTATAGGGCGCTTCCGCAGGCTGAAATAGGCCAAGCAGTTCCCGGTTGAGCGGCATCGAATAACGCCAGGAGGTCTTGACTGCCCCATCAGCAAGCCGCACCAACCGCCCTTGGACGATCAGAGTCTTGCGGGTATTGGCAAAAGTAGTCACCACGACATACTCGAGTTCCGGAGTTTTATTCGCCAGTTCGCCGATATTCTGGGAGAGGATGAATTCGCCGGTCTGGGGCAGGATGGTGATGTCCTTGCCCAGGCGAAGCTCCGTCACCTTGAGGCCGCGGTCCGCCAGATCGGTAAGCAGATATTCGCCCATGACCCGACCAAACTCGGTATCCCGCTTGAGATCAGAAAGGGGCACGGCATTGACCACCGCAATTTTGGCGGTGAAATTCTTTTCACCCTCCCCCTGCATCTCATAAAATACCTTCCCGGCCACTTCCTTGGACATTTCCGATAGAAGAATTTCCGTGCCCAGAGTTTTCGAGGTGTCCGGCATGTACTGATAGACGTTGTATTTGGTCGGTACCCGACGCACTTCCGCCGGAGGCGGAGGGGGGGGATCCTTCTTGAAAACTGCACATGCCGGGCAAGCAAATAAAACCAGCCCCAGACAACAGAGTATCGCTTCTCTCCTTCCCTTTTTCATCCTGTCCTCCCTGAACCGTTGCGCTCTCTTCTTTCCATGAAAAGCTCTGTTTCTGTGCATCCCAGCGAATATCGTATCACATTGTTGCAATCGCAAAAAGCCGCAATTTCAACGGATATTGCTTCGCCTCTTCACTGCGGCAATAACGCGTTAATTCTGTGTATGACCCGTGCTTATGGCGTCAAAGCACATCCGCGGCTGAATTTTTACCTTTTTTTGCGCGTCCATCATAATTCCAATTTTTTCAGATAGAGCGGCTCCGGTTTTTCTTCCCGGACCGAGGCGGTATCGGCCAGCAGCTGCTCCGCCAGTTTATTTCTCGGGATGATGGCCGTTGCCGACGAAAGCAGTTTGGCGTTCCGGTTATCGATAATCCTGGCGTTGATGACAATGCTGTCCTTGCTGGGGGTATAGGTGCCAATGAGCATGGCCCCGGCGGCCACGGTCTGGCTGACTTCGGCAGGGTTACGGGAAAGACCGAACTCGCCGCGCTTTTCCTGGAGCATAACCGCCTGGCTTTTCCGGATCTCCACCACCTCGTAATGACGCTGCTGCATCTCGTTCATCAGCTGCTCCGCCACATACCGTCCCAGAGAGGATGTGCGGGACAGCTTCTTCAGCTCGACAAAGGTACAAACCATGACGCCCTTGCCCAGATCACCATTGGCCGGGTCAGCATCCGCCAGGTTGCGGAACAGCTCATTGGACAAGCCCTGTATCTCTGTGCGCAAGGCGGCGGCGTCACTCACAATGACTACCGGGGCTCGCTCTTGGCTGAAGGGCCAAAAGGCTGCGGCCTGGACCGGAAAAGCAAGCAGGAGCAGCACCGCTATTTTCGAGAGCGCAAAAAGGGTCGGCCAACCAGAGCATCGTTTCCTTGGGAATTGCATATGTCGCCGTTCTCCTTTATTATGTGCCGCGGGAAAGCCGCCTCCGCACCATCAAACGCCCTTAGCGGAAAAGAGTTCCCGGTTTGCCCTAATCATCGGTTGGCTGACACATTGTCTTTAACAAAAAATGCGTTGCAGATTGAGAGGATATGGGCGCTGAGGCTATCCAGATTGTGCCTGCCGGAGCCCGCTTGGCTCTGTGACAACCACATATGGTATGACGGTCGGCACAGACAACTATATCTTGCGAAAAATAAAAATACCCCACGACGTGTAATTTTTTTTCTGCCATTGATTTAAGGGATGCGGCCATGAGCGAAACAGAAAGTTTGCTGGCGGAAGAGATTCTCATTGTCCGCCATTCCGGCGAGATTCCCGAAATCGCCTTTCACGGCTCCCTGTATTATCTCTGCGAAGACCCGGCAGGGCCGCAACTCACCCTGAGCCAAGAAGAGCTGGATGTCCTGCGCCAACAGGTGGTGGCCCGTTACCGGGAAATCCTGCTGAGGGACCTCAGCCCGGAAAACCGGGATGCCCGCATCTACCGGGGTCTGAAACGCTGCATTTTCAACTGGGAGCGGCTGGGGAAATTCTGCGTTCGGCAGGAAATGACCGTTGAGGATGTGCGCAAGGAGATTGCCGAGGCCTTGCGCTGCTTCCTGCGTCAGGAGGCGGGTGAGGTCCGGGCAGGGCTGCGGCAGTCCTGCCTCAACTGCACCCAAGAAGAACTGACTGCCTTCGCCAGGGAGATAGGGGTTCTGCCGGAGCAGCTGCCGGAAGGCATTGAGAAGCTCTTCTGCCCCAAGGCTTAGAGGGTGCGGATTCTTTTGATGAGGGAGGTGGTGGAGTAGTTTTCCACCAGAGGAATGGAAAGAACCCGACCGCCAGCGGCCAAGACCTCCGGGGCGCCGACAATCTTTTCCACCGGCCAATCACCGCCCTTGACCAACACCTCGGGCAGCAGAGTGGTGATGAGCCTGTGCGGCGTTTCTTCAGCAAAAATCACCACATGATCAACGCAGCCCAAGGCCGCCAGAATCCTGGCCCGGCTCTGCTCGTTGTTCACCGGCCTATCATCCCCCTTGCCCAGAGCCCGTACCGAGGCATCGCTGTTGACCCCGACCACCAGACAATCGCCTTCCCTGCGGGCCTGCTCCAGATAAGTGACATGCCCCTGATGCAGGATATCAAAACAGCCGTTGGTAAATACCACCTTGCGCCCCAACGCCCGATACCGGGCAGTCAGCACGGCCAACTCCGCAAGCTCCAAGATCTTGTCCTGATCATAAAACCGAGGCGGGGACGGTGCCACGGTGTTGAAGCGTTGCCGCAGCTCCTGCAGCATGGACGGGTCGATCCCGACCCAAGCACCGTCCGGTTCTGCTCCAGCCTCGGCCAACACCACGCCATCCGGGGAGATGACCAATGAATGACCGCCAAATTCTGTTTTTCCGGTAAGCCCACATCGGTTGCAGGCCACCACAAAAATTTGATTCTCGATGGCCCTAGCCATAGCCAGAGTCCGCCATTGCTCCCACCGGGCCGCAGGCCACTGGGCGCTCACCACCAGCAACCCCGCGCCCTGCGCGGCCTGGGTCTTGGCCAGCTCCGGAAAGCGCAGATCATAACAGACCAACCCGGCCACCAACCCAAGCCCGGTTTCCATCGGCTGGGGATTATCCCCGGCGCTGAAATACCGATCCTCGGCCATGGGGGCGAACAGCTGCTGCTTGCGGATCGACCCGGCAAGCCCATCTGGCCCTACGATATACAGGGTATTATAGATGGCGCTGTCAACCTCGGTAAGCACCTCCTCAGGCAGAGAACCAGCCAGATGGATACCGTACTGCCCGGCCAACTGCTGCATCGCGTCCAGCACCTCCACTGTCTGCAATGCGAAGTGCGGGAGCCGTTCGTAGGCAAAACCGCAGCTCCACAGCTCGGGCAACACGATGATGCCGGGCCCGGCGGGGGCCAGACGGGCCAAGCCCGCTCGCACCGTGGCCAGATTCGCCTCAGGCTCAGCCAGCTTGACGTCAAACTGGAGAAACCCGGCATGATACGGGGCAGGGGTGATGTCGGTGTTGTTTTTCATAGGCCTGAACCAGCCAGCTTTTTGGCAATCTTGGCAACGTGTTGGCCCTGGAAACGTGCGCCTGCAAGTTCGTTTTCACTTGGGCTGCGGCTTCCGTCCCCCCCGGCGATGGTGGAGGCGCCATAAGGAGAACCGCCGCTGATCTCAGCCATGGTCATCTGCCCCTGGAAGGTGTAGGGCAGGCCGACGATCACCATGCCTTGATGGAGCAGGGTGGTGTGGAAGCCCAGGATTGTGGATTCCTGTCCGCCATGCTGGGTATTGGAACTGGTGAACACGCTGCCTGCCTTGCCGACCAGGGCGCCCTTTACCCACAGACCTCCGGTGGCATCAAGGAACTGCCGCATCTGTCCGCACATGTTGCCAAAACGGGTGGGGGTGCCGAAGATGATCGCATCGGCGGCACCCAGTTCATCCACCGTGCAGATGGGCACCTGGGCCTGCTGCTTCTGCGCCGCTATCGCGCCCATTTTCTCCAACACCGGATCAGGCAGTGTTTCCGGGACCCGCCGCAGCTCGGCCTCGGCGCCTTCGACCAAGCGAATCCCTTCCGCGATTGCCTGGGCCATCTTGTAGATGTGGCCGTACATTGAGTAATAGACGATGAGTACCTTCATGGGGACACCTCCTTGGGGTGCTGTTTATGCATGCAGTGGTAGGTCGGGTAGAGCAAAACGAAACCCGACCTACGGGCTGACCACTTGTCCTCTTTTTGTAGCTTTAACGTGGAATTAACCGGCTCCGCGCTTTTGCGGAGTTCGGGTTGAATGTCGGGTTAGGCAAAATGCGTGATGTCAAGACCTGTCCATTATTTGTGATTTGTGAGTGGTATTATTATGATTTGTTATTGTGGAAGCTTCATTTTTGCCCTCAACCACTGCACAGCCAGCTTGTAAGCCGGGTTGCTCTCGTTTTTAATAAGGAACTCAAATTTTGTGACGCTAGATGAATATTGAATAGGGAATTCGTCGCTTGGGATTTGGCTAGGCGGTTGATTCTCTTCTGCGTTGAACCAAGGGTTGTTCTTCTCAAAAATCAGGATTAAATCTGGGCTTAAATTTTTGAGGCTTTCATTAATTGGTATCGCGCCAATCCTTCTCCGCAACTGAAATGACAAGCTATCCATTGCGCAGAGATGGCCTGTGTTGTATTTAACGCCAAAGGCGTTATATCTGTTGTCTGCGCTGCCATGCCTCTCTAGTTCGCCTATGAAGTCCGGGATAGAAAACTTTATTAAATGGTGTGATACGCTAGCCTCAACCTGAATGCTCTGGTGCGGCATTATGTCGAGGTCGGCAAGTGAAGTGTCGATTTTGCATGCGGCTTCAAAGAGCTTTTTTATCGGGTGAAATTTAAATCTTTTGACACCCTCGCCATTCATTAATAGGAAAGCCTTTAAGTATTTCTCTATCGCTTGTGCTGCTGCCCAGTAAAATCCACGTGGCAGTCCCTTTTGTGCTAGCAGACGGGACATCAGATAATCCTGATCGCCAGGTACCACAAAAGACTCGTAAATGACATCAACAGCGTTGCATTCGGCGCTTGACTGGATGTGCTCAGGCATGCGTTTGAAGTGGGCTATTTGTTCGCTCATGTCGAAGCTAGAAATGAAGCCCATTCTGTCTTTATCTGAGTTCAAGTCGCGCTCTTTTTCTGGTTGGGGAAAAGCCTAACAAGTTATTCTGCGGATCTGGCTATCATGCCGACTATCATGATAGCCGGAAATATACAAAAAATGGTCCGGCATCCTTGCAGTCTTGCAAGATTCTATGCTGAATCAAGGCAGGGAAGCAACCAAAAACCGGTCAGGCGGCCTTACCTTCACTCAAAATCCAAGCTCACCGGGCAATGGTCCGAACCCAACACCTCCGGCAGAATCGCCGCCCCCTTCACCCTCACAGCACTCTTTTTATCCACGCAAAAATAATCAATCCG
>Ga0172379_10008807_pt1 | contig 12605 bp, 8 predicted proteins | sample GrowelOW334metaG_FD_119756 | JGI IMG/M metagenome (GOLD analysis project Ga0172379, IMG submission 119756) | Groundwater microbial communities from an aquifer near a municipal landfill in Southern Ontario, Canada - Groundwater well OW334 metaG | ecosystem: Environmental > Aquatic > Deep... | reverse complement strand
TTTCGTGAGATTCCCAGCAATATCTTGGGCTGCGACCAGTTGGGTCTGCCCACGGTTGTTTCGCAGCTCGCTACCCTGCCCAAGGGGATGGTTTTGGTCACCGGGCCCACGGGCAGCGGTAAATCGACTACCCTGGCCGCCATTGTCGATCAGGCCAACAAGCTGCGGAAGGACCATATCCTGACCATCGAAGACCCCATCGAGTTCGTGCATAAGAGCCAGAATTGTATCGTGAACCATCGGGAGGTGGGGCTGCACACTCAGTCTTTTTCCGCGGCCCTGCGCGGCGCGCTCCGCGAAGACCCGGACATCATCATGGTCGGCGAAATGCGCGATCTGGAAACCATTGCCCTGGCCATGGAGGCGGCCATGACCGGTCATCTGGTCTTCGGTACCCTGCACACCCTGAACGCCAACAAGACCGTGGACAGGATCATCGAGATATTCCCGGCCAGCCAGCAGGCCCAGGTTCGGTCCACCTTGGCGGATGCCCTCAAGGCTGTGGTTTCCCAAACCCTGTTCAAGCGGGTGGACATCAAAGGGCGCTGTGCCGCACTGGAGATTTTGATCTGCACCCCGGCGGTGCGGAACCTGATCCGCGAAGGCAAGACCTATCAGATCCCCTCTGCCATGCAGACCGGGAAAAAATTTGGGATGCAGACCTTGGACGATGCGATCATGGAGTTGATCAAGAAAGGTTGGATTTCCGGGGATGATGCTTACATAAACTGCATCGACAAGAGTAAGTTCGTGCAGTTTCTCAAGAAGCCGCCCACGGATTTTACCGATGCCTAGGTTCGTCGGCTCACAAGGGTTCCGGCGAACCATTGTTGGCCCAGTAAGGGTGGGCGGTTATGATTTTGCCGTCAGACAGGAAAAAAATGCTGCCCTGCCGGGCCGTGGAAAAGATCTCGGCCTTTGAGTCCCGATACTGCGCTGGGGGAAAGGGTTCTTTTTTGCCCGTTGACATCACGCAGTAGCGCGGCTTAACAGCCTCCATGAATTGGGGGCTGCCGGAGGAGCCCAGGCCATGGTGGGGCAGCAGCAGGACCTCGGCCTTGAGCAGGTCTCCCTTCGCTAAGATGTGTTCCTCGTAGTCCTTTTCAATATCCCCTGGAAAAAGAAAGATGTTGTCGCCATCGGCCAGACGCAGGACCAGCCCCCTGTTGTTCGGGTTGTCCGGGATTGCTTTTTTGCCCGCGATCTGGTCTTTGCCTTCGATAAGGGCCAGATTGGCCAGGCAGGTGATGGCAAAACCATTGCCCCCGGTGGCCAGCACTTCGCCTGCCTTGGCAATCCGTACCTGGCAGCCGGCCTGTTCCGCTCCATGCAGAAAAGCGGCAAAGCCTGGTTCCTGACCGCTGGTTTCGCTGAGCCAGAGAACCTTTGGCTGAAATCTTTTGATGATCCAGGGCAGGCCATTAAAATGATCGGCATGGCTATGGGTGAGGATGATCTGCTCCACCTTTCTGATCTGCCGGTGCCATAAAAATGGCGCGATCACCCGTTCTCCCACATTGAAAAGTCCGGTGGGTGGGCCGCCGCCGTCGATGAGGATGACGCGGTGGTCGGGTTGTTCCACGACCGTGGCGCTACCGCTTCCCACGGCCAAAAAAGAGATCTGGGCTGAGTGGTCATGCCACTGCGGCAGCGACGGATAGCCGGAAAGTAGTAGGAAAAAACAGGCAAGCATGGCCAGAACGGGAAGCGTACGCCTGCTATGGAAGATCAGGAGAAGGAGTGCATAGGAAAGGATCAGCAGGGGCATGGCCGGCGTGGGGAGCCAGAAGGAGGAAAACGGCAGCCCGGCAAGAAAGGCGGTCAAAGCGTGGGAAATCTGGATGCCCAAAGCGCCCGTCTTTAACAGAAATACCGCGATCGTTGGAGCAAACGGCTGGGTGAGAATGGCCATCAGGCCAAGGGGTAGGGTCCAGAAGCAGAGAAAAGGTGTGACCAGCAGGGTAGTGATGGGACCCAGCGGGGAGATTCTGTTGAAGTGGAGCAGGGCGAGCGGGGCGGTGGCGAGAAAAGCGGCGCAGGAGATGAAAAGTCCGGAAATGAGGAGGTAGCGCAGGGTCTGCCAGGGAGAACGGTTGTCCTTCTGAGGCCGCCAGGCAGCGAGACGGGGCATGGCGAGCACTATTGCCGCGGTGGCGGCAAAGGAGAGCTGGAAGGAGGCGGTGTGGATGCTGAGCGGATTGAGCAGGAGGATGCAGAATGCGGCAATGGCAAGGTTGTTCAGGCTTGACCACTGGCGATCTAGGAGGATGGCAGCGATGAAAACGGTGGTCATGAGCAAGGACCGCAGCACCGGGGGTTGAAAACCGGCAAAGCCGGTGTAGAGAAGGAGCACGGGAAACGAGAGAGCCAAGGCGATTTTGGTCGCAGGCAGGCGGAGTAACAGCCATGGGAAGCGATTGACCAGAAAGCGGAAGAAAACCGTGGTTAGGAAAGCCACGACAACGAGATGGCTTCCGGAAATGGCCAGGATATGCATGATGCCGGTTGCCCGGTACATCTCCGAGACCTCTGGCGAAAGGCCGCTGCTGTCGCCAATAAGGAGGGCCTGATACAGTGCGGCGGTGGCCGGGGCAAGGTTCGCATAAAGAAAGACTTCGAACTGCTGCCGGAATCTCTCAAGAAAGTAGGGGGTCGGCAGAGGAAGGCGACTGGCGGCAAGGGGGGAAATGGGCTGGATGAAAATGGGGGTGGCAACCCAGCCTTTGACCATAATCTCTTCGGCGGCAAGATATCCGGCATAATCAAAGGTGCCGGGGGTTGCCAGTTTTTCCGGCAGGGAAAGCCGGGCGCGCACCAGATAGTCCTGGCCGGGAACGAACCCCTTGAGCAGCGGGGCGTTGACCGTGAGCGTGACCCGGCCTGTTGTTGCAAGAGGGGCTTGGGCCGAAGGGAGCAGGATGCTGTCCGTTTCGATAATGAGATAGGTTTTGCCATTCTTGAAAACGGGTTTTTGGATCAACTTCCCAGTCAGGCTGGCATCCTGTTTATCCGGGATGAGGCGCGTGAGATGATGGGCAGGAAATTCAGGGGATAGAAACGACTCTGTGTACAGCAGGCCGCAGAGAAAGAACAGGGGAAGCAGTAGGGGCAGGAGCCGGACTCGTGCCTGCGGCCATCGGAGCAGGATGAGGACGGCCAGTGCCGTGATCAGGGCGGTTGGCAGCCAGAGGGAAGTAACGATGGGCAGCCAGTCGGCCCCTGCGGTCATGGCTCCGGCGGCAAAGGCCAGGAGTGATGGCAGGAGCGGGTTGCGATCTGTCTGGGGCAGCATAGGTTTTGTCTGCGGCCTTCCGGCTGGAAAAGGTTCGGTAAACCTTGGCGAACCTTATTGTTCAGCGTGTTGTCGCATGCGCAACGGTGAAAGATGGAGCCGGTGGTTTTTAATCCAGAAAATGTTTGAGTTTTTCCCGTCTGCTTGAATGCCGCAGGCGGTTGAGCGCTTTTTTCTCGATCTGCCGGATACGTTCCCGCGACACATTGAATCGCTTGCCGATTTCTTCAAGGGTGTATTCCGCGTCCTCGCCGATGCCGAAGCGCAGGCGGATGATCTTTTCTTCCCGGGTGCTTAGGGTGTTGAGGATGCTGGTAACCCGGTCTGAGAGTTGCTGATTCTGCACAGCCTCGTAAGGTGAAACCGATTCCTGGTTTTCCAGGAAATCTCCCAGGGTGCTGTCGTCGTCGCCCACCGGAGTTTCTAGGGAGATGGGTTCCCGGGAGGCCTCCAGGATGGCGAGGATTTTGTCCATCGGCAGCCCGGTTTTCTCGGAAATTTCAATGGGGGTAGGCTCGCGGCCCAGTTCCTTGAGGAGCGAGTAAAACGCCTTGAAGAACTGACTCCTGAGTTCCAGGAAATGTACCGGCAGTCGGATGGTTCTGGTCTTGTCCAGGATGGCTCGGGTGATCGCCTGTCTGATCCACCAGCTGGCATAGGTGCTGAATTTGTTGCCCTTGGTGTAGTCAAAACGGAAGACGGCCCGCATTAGGCCGAGGTTGCCTTCCTGGATAAGGTCGGCCAGGGTGAGGCCCTGGTGCATGTAACGTTTGGCGATGCTGACCACCAGGCGGAGATTGGCCTTGATCATGGCATCCTTGGCAATCTCGATGGAGCGGTGGAACATCTCCAGCTTGCAATGCATTTCCTGGAGCTTTTTGTTGATAGGGTGCATCTCGCAAGCCTTGACAATTGCCCGCATCATGAAGTTGAGATGCTGCTTTTTAGGCTTCAGGGTCGGGTCACGTTTTTCCCACAGGTCAATGCGTTCGACGAGTTGGATCAGCTCCTCGGTCCCATGCTGATCCTGGCGAACCGAACGGATTATCCCGTCAAATCCTTCGCGGATGGTTTTGCTGTATTTCTCTTCTTCCTGCGGGGTGAGCAGTTCGAACTTACCCATCTCCCGGAGATAAGTGGTGGTTGTCTCTTCCGGCTCCGGGCTATCCTCCTTGGAAACAAGGGCGGCGGCGTCCATGAGCTTGTCGTCGTCATCGTCAAGGGGAGGCTCCTCGTGCTGGCCATCTCCTCCACCTTCCCAGCTCTTGCCGTCGAGGGTTTTTTTCTTGCCGGATTTCTCCTGGCTGACTATTTCGATATTATTCTCATTGAGAAAATCGAAAATACCGTCAATGGCATCAGCGTCTTTTCCTTCCGGAATTAGGTCGTTTAGGAAGCTGAGGGTTACGCATCCCTCATCTTTTCCGGCTTCGAGTAATCTGGCTTTTATATCGGCAGGCACGGGCTAACCTCTCCTGGTTTCAAAGTTTTCTTTCTGTTGCGGGCAAATACCGGATCTTTGTGCTACCGGGGCAGAAAACTTGACAATATACAAATAGTATCAGGTGATGGCAAGGAAAAGTAAGTAAAAAAATAATTAGTAGTTTTTTGATGTGGTTTTAAATTTGTGAAAAAAATGTTGACACTGAAGTGATTAGCCAATAGTATTGCGCATCGCATACGAAAAAATCAAGTGTATATCCTTCCTTCTTGAAAAAATTTAAGATCAAGATACTCCGAGAATATATAATCAGCCCTCGAAGCAAATTCTCGAAAAACAATCTGTTCAATTTCGCATATTGTTCTCTGTAAAATTTCCGCTCCGTCAAGAAAACGTCAGGTGCATCCATTCGCTAGATCGTGGGGGTTTTTCCTGGTGTTTTCGTGATCCTGCGGAAACATTTCAAGATTTTTCATTTCAGATTTTTTCTGTTGTGATGGAGCCGGCACGGGAATTCTGCGGTTCACGTTTTCTAGCCATGTCTGATTTGAATTATTTTTTTAAAGATTGCCTGGGGCAGCCGCAGTTCAAACTATACCATATTGAGAGCAGTATACGGGAGATGGAGAAAGGGATTGTATGAACTTATCTGAACTTAAGTTGATGAAAATCACCGAGCTGACCAAGCTCGCCAAGGATTACCGTATTGAGGAATACAGCGCCATGCGCAAGCAGGAGATGATTTTTGCCATCCTGCAGGCTGCTGGCGGGCAGGCTGAGAAAAACGGCGAAAATTGGGGCAGCGGCGTGCTTGAGGTGTTGCCCGATGGCTTTGGCTTTCTGCGGGCGCCCTATTACAATTATCTGCCAGGTCCTGACGACATCTATGTCTCACCTTCCCAGATCCGGCGGCTCAATCTCCGCACCGGCGATACCATTGAGGGGCCGGTCCGCACTCCCAAGGAAGGCGAACGCTATTTTGCCCTGCTCAAGGTTGACAGCGTCAATTTTGACCCGCCGGAAAAGGCTCGGGACAAAACCCTGTTTTCCAACCTTACCCCGTTGCACCCCCAGGAGCGCATTAAGCTTGAGCGCGAGCCGGACAACTACTCCATGCGGATCATGGACATCATGTCTCCCATCGGTAAGGGGCAGCGCGGCCTGATCGTCGCCCCGCCTAGAACCGGCAAGACCGTGTTGATTAAGGATATCGCCAACAGCATCACCAAGAACCACAAGGAGATCATCCTTATCGTTCTGTTGATCGATGAGCGGCCCGAAGAAGTTACCGACATGGCGAGGGGGGTCGATGCCGAGGTGATCAGTTCCACCTTCGACGAGCCACCCCAGCGGCATATCCAAGTGGCCGAGATGGTGCTGGACAAGGCTCGCCGGCTGGTGGAGCACAAAAAGGATGTGGTGATTCTGCTGGACAGCATTACCCGTCTGGCCCGGGCCTACAACACGGTGGTGCCGCCCAGCGGCAAGATTCTTTCCGGCGGCGTCGATTCCAACGCCCTGCACCGGCCGAAGCGGTTTTTCGGCGCGGCGCGAAACATCGAAGAGGGGGGCAGTCTGACCATTCTTGCCTCGGCCCTGATCGAAACCGGTAGCCGGATGGATGAAGTTATTTTCGAGGAGTTCAAAGGCACCGGCAACATGGAGCTTGTCCTCGACCGGAAGATCGCGGACCGGAGAATATTCCCCGCCATCGACATGGCCAAATCCGGAACCCGCAAGGAAGAACTCTTGCTCACGGCGGAAGAATTGAACAAGGTTTGGATTTTGCGGAAACTCCTGGGTTCCATGAACCCCATCGATGCCATGGAGTTTTTCCGGGATAAGATGAAGGGAACCCGCTCCAATGCCGAATTTTTTGAGTCCATGAAAGGCGGTTGATTTTGGCTGTTCCGCAATTCAGGCTTGCAAAAAAAAGAATATAAAGATATAGTTCACTGTTTTTTACTCGTTTGGTCGAAAAATGAGCCCGTCAGGGCCGTGTATAATGGATTTTTGTTAATTTATTGGAGGGTTCTGTCCATGAAAGAAGGTGTACATCCCGAATATCATAAAATCGATGCCGTCTGTGCCTGTGGTAATGCAGTTGAACTTGGTTCGGTTCTTCCTGCAATAAAAGTGGAAATCTGTTCAGCCTGCCATCCGTTTTTCACCGGCAAGCAAAAGCTGATTGACTCTGCAGGCCGGATTGAGAAGTTCAATAAAAAATATGGCAAGCAGCAAGCAGCCGAATAAGAACAACGTTTTGCGGGTCTTGATAACGCCTTTGGACCATCCCTGTAAGGGGAGATGGCTCAGGGGCGTTCCTTTTTTGACGAGATGATCATGTTTGCCCAACTTGAAAATGTTGCAGAACGCAAGCTGGCTCTTGAGGCCAGACTTTCAGAGCCGCAGTTGGCAAGTGATCAAGCCGAATTTCGCCGGGTGGCCAAAGAGCATGCCCATCTGGCAAAACTTGATGATCTGTACAACAACTACAAGAAGGTAAATAAAGAGATCGCGGAAAATCGTCTTCTGCTTCAGGAAGAAGACGACGGCGAGCTCCGCGAGCTTGTCCGGGCTGACCTTGCCGAGCTGGAAATCAGCCAGGAAGAATTGATCAAGGCGCTTCGGGTTGCCCTGCTCCCCAAGGATCCCAACGACGATAAAAATACCCTTCTTGAGATCAGGGCCGGCACCGGTGGGGACGAGGCGGCGCTGTTTGTCAGCGACCTGTTCAGGATGTACAGCAGGTATGCCGAGCAACAGGGGTGGAAGGTTGAGGTGATGACCAGTAACCCCACCGGGATCGGGGGGTTCAAGGAAATCATCGCCTTGATCAGCGGTGAGCACGTCTACAGCAAATTAAAGTATGAATCCGGGGCCCATCGTGTCCAGCGTGTTCCCGAGACCGAAACCCAGGGACGGATTCATACCTCCGCCGTTACCGTGGCGGTTATGCCCGAGGCGGAAGAGGTTGAGCTTGATATCAGCCCCAATGACCTGCGGTTCGATGTCTACCGTTCCACCGGTTCCGGCGGGCAGAGCGTCAATACCACCGATTCGGCGGTTCGGGTCACCCATCTGCCCACCGGGCTGGTGGTTACCTGTCAGGATGAAAAATCCCAGCACAAAAACAAGGCCAAGGCCTTGCAGGTTCTCCGTGCCCGGCTTCTCGACAAGATGCAGCGCGAACAGGACGAGAAGATGTCCGCGGACCGCAAGAGCCAGGTGGGCAGCGGCGATCGGAGCGAACGCATCCGAACCTATAATTTCCCCCAGGGCAGGGTCAGCGATCACCGGATCAATCTTACCCTGTACCAGCTTGATGAAATCCTCACGGGAAAGCTTGACGACCTCATCGACCCCCTCATTGTCCATTTTCAGACGGAAGCCTTGCAGATCATGCAATGAAATGTGCTCCGTGGACCCAGTCTCCCGCTTTTCACCGGCTCGAAAAATCCGCCCATGATTCTCAAACAGGTATATCTTGAGAGCGTCCAACGTCTCGCCGATGCCGGCGTAGCAGAGTCGGAAGTCGAAGCAGCGCTTTTGCTGGGGCATGTCCTGGGCTATTCCCGAACCCAGTTTTTCCTTGCGTTGGCGCAGGAAATCTCTCCGCAGTCCCTAGATTTTTTCAATACCCTTCTTTCCCGGCGTCTCTTGAGGGAACCATTGGCCTACATCATTGGTGAGCAGGAATTCTGGTCGCTGCCCTTTGCGGTTTCTCGCCAGGTTCTCATTCCCCGTCCCGAGACCGAGGAGCTTTTGGAAAAAATTTTTGCCACGGTGCGCCTCGTTGGCCTGCCGCCGGGTCCGGTGCTGGATCTGGGCGTCGGCAGTGGCGCGATCACCGTTGTTCTGGCCCGCGAACTCCCGGAACGTCTGGTGTTTGGGGTTGATCTTTCTCTGGCCGCCCTGCAAGTTGCCAGGGACAATATCGTTCGGCATCAGGTGCAGTCAAAAATTTTGCTACTGAATGCTGACTGGTTGACTGCCATCAAGCAGGAAAAAAGGTTTGCCCTGGTTGTTTCCAATCCGCCCTACATCGCCGCAATGGCAATGGACACCCTACAGCCGGAGGTGCGGGATTTCGAGCCGCATCGTGCCTTGGTTGGCGGGGTTGACGGTCTCTCCGATATCCGTACCTTGGCGGCACAGGTACACCAGGTCATGTTGGCCGGCGGCTTCTTTTTCATGGAGATCGGTGCGGATCAGAAGGAGGCGGTGCTGAAAATCTTTTCTTCCTTTCCCGAATATGATAGGTTGCAGGTCCATCCTGATCTGGCTGGTTTGCCGCGTATTTTCCAGGCCCGTCGCTGCTGAGCCGTAAGCCGAATTTTTCCCGCGATTTTTTAATTAAGTGAGAACCTTATGGATAAGATAGTTATTGAAGGTGGATATCCCCTGCATGGTGAAATTCCGGTGAGCGGCGCCAAAAACGCGGCCCTGCCGCTGATGGCTGCCTGTCTGCTGAGCGCTGAACCGATCATCTTGCGTAACGTGCCGGATCTTCGGGATGTCCGAACATTTCTTACCCTGTTGGAGTCTTTCGGGGTCAAGTGGCAGAAAGAAGGCACGGTGCTGGTGCTTGATGCCTCAACGATTACCAGCTGCGAGGCTTCCTATGAGCTGGTGAAGACCATGCGGGCCTCGGTGCTGGTTTTAGGGCCGCTCCTGGCCCGGATGGGTACGGCCCGGGTTTCCCTGCCCGGAGGCTGCGCCATCGGCGCCCGGCCCATCAATTTTCATCTCCAGGGTCTGGAAAAACTCGGTTCCCAGAACGAATTGAGCCAGGGGTATGTCGAGGCCAAGGTCGAGGGAAGATTGCAGGGAGGTACCGTCTGTTTCGATATCCCTTCCGTTACCGGCACGGAGAATATCCTCATGGCCGCTACCCTGGCCGAGGGCGTCACCACGATCAAAAACGCGGCCCGTGAGCCGGAGATCGGGAATCTTGTCGATCTGCTTATTGCCATGGGGGCGCGGATCAAGGGCAAGGATTCCGACACCCTGGTGGTTGAGGGGGTGAAGAAGCTGCACGGGGCCGAACAGGAGGTTATCCCCGACCGGATCGAGGCCGGGACCTATCTCATCGCGGTTGGCGCGGTTGGCGGCGAGGCCACGGTGACGCAGTGTAACCCGCAGCATCTGCCCGCCCTGCTGGAAAAATTACGGGCGGCGGGGCTGTCGATCGAGGAGGACCGGGACCGTATCCATGTCGCCCGCACGGGACCGCTTCGGAGCGTGGATATCAAAACCATGCCCTATCCCGGCTTCCCAACGGATCTCCAAGCCCAAATCATGGCGTTGATGACCTTGAGCGATGGCCTGAGCGTGATTGCCGAGACCATCTTCGAGAACCGTTTCATGCATGTGGCCGAACTGCACCGCATGGGGGCGGATATCAAGGTGGATGGTCACAGCGCCATCGTCACCGGCACAGGCCGATTGAGCGGAGCGCCGGTGATGGCCACGGATCTGCGGGCCAGCGCCTCCTTGGTGATCGCGGCCCTTGCCGCCGAGGGGGAAACACATATCTCCCGGGTCTATCATCTGGACCGGGGCTATGACAACCTGGTTGGCAAGCTCTCCGAGGCCGGTGCCAGGATCAGGCGCGAAAAAGAGTGAGTTAAGCCGGCAGGACAATGCTCACCGTGGTGCCTTCCCCTACTGTGCTCGCGATTTTGATCGTGCCCCCGTGTTCGTCAATGATTTTGTAAACCATGGCCAGCCCCAGACCGGTACCTTCCGGTTTGGTCGTGAAATACGGGTCCATGACCCGTTCCAGAATATCCTCCGCGATTCCGCAGCCCGTGTCCCGTACGGTTATTTCCACAGTGCCCGACCGGTTCCCCTCATGCACCGACACCTGTAATTCTCCACCCTGTTCCATGGCCTGCAAGCTGTTGAGGTAAAGGTTTAGGAGCACTTGGTTGAGGCGGTCTTTGTCCAGACGTACCTGGGGGCGGTCCAAGGCGATCTCGTGGTGCACGGTAACGCCCAATTCCTTGGCGTCACTCTGGATAAGCTTGAGGGATGCCTCGATAAACGGTTCGATTGCAACCTCGTTGATGGTCAGGGGGAGAGGGCGGGCGTAAGTCAGCAGTTCGGTGATGCTGCGGTTGAGTCGTTCCACTTCGTTGATCAACAGCCTGGCGGCCTCTCCCTCCTCACTTTCCACAGGAAACCGGGAGCCAAGCAGGGTGGCAAACCCCTTGATGGAACTCAAGGGGTTTCTCACCTCGTGGGCAACACCGGCGGCCATCTTGCCGAGGGCGACAAGACGGTCATGACGCCGAACCTGGGCTTCTAGTTTTTTGATCTCCGAGATATCATACATCAGCATGACTCTGCCGATCATATTGCCTTGGCCATCGGTGATGGGTACAGAGCTGATGTGCAGGTGATTAGGCGCTGGAGAATCCGGGGGCAGGAGAATCTCTCGGTCTATTACCTCCCTTTTATGTTCTCCAGGGGGGATGAGTTGCTGGATTTGCGGCAGGACGGTTGCCTGAAGGTGGCCAATGGTCTGCTCCGGGGTTTTTCCGGTGAATTTTGCCGCAGTGCTGTTGAAGGTCTGGATATGTCCTTCAGCATTGGTTGCGATGATGCCCACGGGCAGACGGGAAATAAGTAAGTCGGTAAAGGCCCGCATATTCATGAGGGTTTTCTGGGACGATCGGTAGCTTTGCGCGGTGAGCAAGGCGATCCAGCCGCCAATCGCCACCAGCAGCATGGCGATGGACATATATATCATGTGGTAGCGGTCTTGCTGGATAATCTTATCCTGTTCCGTCATGTCAAGGCCGACAACAATAGAGAGATTGTCCCCGTGCATCCAGGTGTCCTTGCCTGGAAAAGATTGGCAGGCAGACGGGCCTTGCGCATCTTCCCCGGCAGGGCTGTTCGGTTTCTCCGCCTGCTGCATTGCCTGCATGTGTCTTTTGAAGAAATAACCGCGTCCGCGCATGAACGGTTTGAATGGTGCTACAATTTCAAAGACCTTTTGTTTCGTGCTCTGGTTGCTGATGATATGGTATTTGCCGATGGGGGCAAGATCAGTGTCAGTAAGCAGGGGATGGTCGAGATCGGTGCCCACCAGGCCGGGAGTGCTGTGCACCACGATCTTCCCCGTGCTGTCGGTTACGGCAATATAGAGAATGCTCGATTCTCCCGCAGCTTGTTCGATCAAGTGTTGGAATTGTTGGATGTTGGGGGCACCCATCATCATTGAGGCCCTGGTGCCTGCGCCGATAAAACGGATTATGGCCTGCCCTTTGTTGAAAAGACTTTCGGTCATGATCCGTTTTTCCCGCTGTAGGTTATTGGCTGCGAAGAAAAAAACAATGGCAATGAGCATGCCGATGGCCGTGGCGAGAATCCAGGGGGAGGCATAGGCAAATGGGGAGGTAATTATTTGGGTCTTTTTTTTCATGAGGCCTTATCCAGGGGAGAAATCTTTGTCGGCAAGGAGAAAATGTTTATCCTTATGAAACCACGATTATGCTGCGCAAGCAATTATTGTTCCTCCTCTGTTCTATTCCCAGAAATGCAGTCACCATGCCATATATATCTTTGTTCCGGGGGAGTTTCGGTTGGATAAAAAGTAGCCATACAGCTACCTGTCGCTTGGATAAAAAATACTCAACCCGTATCTTCTGTCCTAATTTTGTGTGAGGTCTTGTGTCTTTTTTAACTAAAAAAATGTAATTTCAGCAGGTTATGTTTTTGTTCGGCTGTTGGCATGATTGTTGTAATAAGAACAGATTACATGAAGAAACCATTGCAACCCCATTTTATCCAACACCATATGATTAGGAGGTAAACGATGAAAAAAACACTACTTACAGTTGCTGCAATAGCTACGATTGG
>Ga0172379_10008806_pt1 | contig 12606 bp, 18 predicted proteins | sample GrowelOW334metaG_FD_119756 | JGI IMG/M metagenome (GOLD analysis project Ga0172379, IMG submission 119756) | Groundwater microbial communities from an aquifer near a municipal landfill in Southern Ontario, Canada - Groundwater well OW334 metaG | ecosystem: Environmental > Aquatic > Deep... | reverse complement strand
TTTTCGCCTGATGCTTTCTTTTTCCTTCGCGGTCGCAGCAAGCTGCTTAGCGGTCACTGCCAGTTTTCGCCTGATGCTTTCTTTTTCCTTCGCGGTCGCAGCAAGCTGCTTAGCGGTCACTGCTAATTTGCAACGGGCACTTTCCTTTTCTTTAGCTAAAATTTCAAGCTTGAGAGCTATACTATTGGATGTGGAAATAATTTTTTTATTAAATTTCATATGAAAGATAATTATTTCAAAAATTTTATTACCCGCTCAACTATAGTAGCAATCGGTGTATCAGATTTAACAATAAACTCCTTTACATTAAATTCTTTCGTGTGCTTCATATCGCTATCTTGACTCAAATTAGTAAGCACCATAACCGGAGTTTTTATTTTTTTTTCTTTAAGGGCCGCGAGTACAGCAAATCCATCCATTTTAGGCATTATCAAATCGAGAAGTATAAAAGCGAAAGATTCCTTTTGGAGAAGTGCCATCCCGTCTTCGCCATTAAAAACCGTTTTAACCTCAAAGCCCGAATGTATAAGTTTGAGTTCTAACGCCCGCGCTAGTGTTTTTTCATCTTCAATTATTAGAATCTTTTTCGATATTTTCATATCATTTTAATACCAAGAATATCCGTAGTCGCCCTCTCACCGTATGCTGTCTGTTTAAGAAAATCAATTCTCGAGTTTACAAACGAGACAACGACTAGAACGATACGTACATAAAGACGTACAGATACATATATAATTACCTATGATTAAAGAGCCTTGTTTATGTATCAAAAAATTACTTATTAAGTAAGATAAAAAAACTGGCTCCACATTGTGCACGACGTTAGAACTACCGTACAGCAACAAACCAAATATATTCATATACCTGATTTACGAGATTATTCTCACGTATAATCCATCATATCGATTTATTTTTTTCGCATATAATCTTGTCGTCGTTATTTCTGGGTGTTACTATTTAAAAATGAAATATAAAACAACACTTTTTGTATTAGCTATTATTAGCTTGCTATCTATTTCTCAAGTTTCCAAAGCGGTATATTTTGCTAGCGACAACGTATATTTATATCAATTAGAAAAGAAAGTTTCTTCTAACGCAATTTATCTCGCAAGTTATAAATCATGGTCCGCTAGATGCGACAAAGGTTTGTGCCAAATAGGTCAGCAATTTTATCCCGTGATTGTATATCTACCCAAAAGCGAAGATCTACTAACAGAACCCGAATTTTCTTCACACTACATCCCTATTCAGGACCCCAATATGGCCCAGAAGCTGGAAAGGCTAAAGACAAATGGAACGCACAAAATACTAAAGACTATCTAGAATATCTAGATGAAAACAGCAGCATGTCCACCTCTTTTGACCCTGGAAAATCAAACGGGGAAGGAGAAATTGAAAACAACAGAATTGGCAACCCGAGGTCATTCGATCTGGATTTAAGTAGTGGTAAATTTATTGAGCATAAATTAACAACCGACACCACCGTCAAAATTCTGAGTCTACTTCAACAATTCCCTAAATTAATAATTTCCTTTTTTCAAAGCTTTTTCCTTAAATAACTGCTCGCCCTACTCAGCAAGTTTCGAACTTTTGATTGGGCTGAAGAATATAAATATCCGACCGTGATTCTCTCCCAAATGAAGCAGTTGCTGTCCGAGCATCAGGAGGGGTAACCCCGATTTGCCAGCTGTTTGCCCTTGTGGCGAGCTTTGTCACACGAACAACCCACGCTTGTCACCAATTGCCACCACTGCCCACCGGTTTGACCAAAATTTTGTCTCTTAAACGATTTGCTTAACTTTTTGGAAATTAAGCAAATATGACTCGCTTGATTGCGGTCTCAAGTTTTTCCGGCTCATCCGTTCCGATCCGGTAGATTTTTCCGTTCTTCATTCGAATCTCAACCGCGTCAAAACAGGACACATTATAAATCCACATACGCGGCCAGAACCACAATCGGATACCCCAGCCGTAATACCAATGATTTTTTACCTGCGTTGCTGAAGCAATCTCACTTGCCGAGAATTTTTTGCGAAAAATGCCGTAGCCAAACTTGATCGCCACATGCTGTTCGTCAACGCTCACGGTAAGTGAGCCGAAAGATGCAAGGATAGATAAGATCAGCGCCATAATGGCGGTAACGGCAAAATTTGTACCAGAGTCGATTGAGGGAGGTTCAGCCCTGGCCGTAATCTGAAGCCAGGCGAAAAACACGAGCACGACCAGCGTGATAACCAACATCAAGTAACCAATTTGAGTGTGTTTGTATGTGGCCATATTTTTTTTGATTTCAAGTTTTTCTTTTAGAATCAGCCAAAGTGATAATACGCCCAAGGCTAAAAATATAATTGCCTCTATCCAATTTTGTTTTTGGAATGCCTCAAAAAGTGCTGTTCCAAAAAAGATTATGAATACCGTTAGATTAACAAATTTATATTTTCCCATATTTATATTTTAATAATTTTTCTTCCTGTTTTTTATCAGACCAACAACGCCGGCAATAACCGCAAAGAGTCCAAGTAATTGCCCCCCAGGACTATTATCATATTCACCGTATACAAATAAAAAAATACCAAACAATATAGCAAGAACAAAACACAGCATTCTAATCTTTTTCATACAAAAAATCCTACCAAAAATATGCAGAATTAACCAATAGAAATTTGCTCCGCGGGTAGGATTCGAACCTACAACCCACTCCTTAACAGGGAGTCGCTCTACCGTTGAGCTACCGCGGAATCCGGCAATTGTCGGATCAAATTGTCGCCGTTAAAGTTTATAAAACCTGCCTCGAAATCGCAAGTTTTCGGAGTTTTTTAATTTAAAATCAATTATGATAAAATACTAAATATGAAATTACCTCCATTTAAAGTCGGCTTCCTCCAAGCCGCTGGTCTAACCATTTATGTTGGCCTTTTCGCGACCATTCTCACCCAATCCGCAGACTGGATCAAAACCCTGGGTATTGAACCGAGTCCAGTTATTAGCATCACTACTTTTCTCCTCGCTTTCATCATCTCGGCTCTAATCTGCTCCTCTATCGCTTTCGGCTATTCCGCACTCTTATTTCTTCGAGGCCAAAAACAGCCCATCCCGAAAATTATTCTTTGGACTGCCATCTGGCTCATCGTCTTCCTTTTAATTTTCCTTTTTGTGAATTTCGTAATCCTCTAATTTGAATAGATGAATTTAATCGGCCGAACTTGTGTTGCCTGCGAGGGCGGCACTCCGCCGTTTACCCTGGAAGAAATAAAAAAATATTTGCCGAAACTTAAAACCGGTTGGGAAGTTATTGATCAGAAAAAACTCAAGCAAGAATTCAAGTTCAAAACTTTTGCCGAGGCGATGAAATTTGTAAACGAGATCGCTAAAATCGCCGAAACCGAAGGTCACCATCCCGATTTATACATCTACTATAACCGCGTCATCGTTGAACTCTCCACTCACGCTGTCGACGGCCTCTCGGAAAACGATTTTATTATGGCGGCGAAAATAGAAATTATAAAATAAAACAAATTTGAAAAAATCAGCTAATAGCGTACTATTCAACAATACAAAATGAATCGAAAAACTTTCTACACTCTTGGAATATTAACCGCCTTTATCCTCTTTCTCCTGGCTACTTTTGGCGCCACTTTCGCCACCCACGGCGAACATGGAAACTTTCACTGCCCTCTTACCCCAAACGCCGGCTCACTTTGCAATATCGATCTCTTCGCCCACCTCGAAAACTGGAAAACGGCTTTTTCTTCCATCTCCGGCAAAAACTTTGGAATTTACTTGGCAATCTTACTCATCTTAATAGTAGTCGGAAAAATTTTTTCACCCAAAAATAATTACTTAATTTTTTCCAAGTTTCATAAAAAACCAGAGCGCGATCCAACCAACAAAGAACTAGTTAGTAACGAAATTTTCTCGGCGCTCCGCCGTGGAATTATTCACTCTCGAATCTACTCTTCATAACTCCCCCGCCAAGATGCGGGAATCTGTACGGCCCAATCGAACGGCCGTTTTGTCGTTACTAACAAACTAATAAATAAAAATGCAAAAAAATATTTATCACATTCAAGGAATGCACTGCCGATCCTGTGAACTAATTCTCGAAGAAAAAATCGGCGCCATTTCTGGAATTACTCAAGTAAGAGTAAATCACCGGCGCGGCACTGCCGAAGTATATGCCAAGCACGAGCCCAACCGCCGCGAAATCGAGCAAGCTATCAAAGAAGCTGGCTATATTCTCGGCGTCCCAAAAAAATTAGATTGGATCACAAAAGATCCGATGGATTACATCGAACTCGTCCTCGTCTACTCGCTCCTATTTTTGCTCTATGCCATTACAAAAATTGCTGGCCTTGGGGATATAAATATCAGCGCCTCCGCTTCGCCCAGTTATTTGATTGTCCTACTAATCGGCCTTACCGCCGGCGTCTCAACTTGCATGGCCATTGTTGGCGGACTTGTCTTGAGCTTCGCCACTCGCCACGCCGAACGCCACCCCGAAGCCACTAACTGGCAAAAGTTTCGGCCTCATTTATTTTTTAATTTTGGCCGAATTGTCTCCTATGGACTCCTCGGCGGAATAATTGGCGCCGCTGGATCGTTATTTCGGATATCTAATTCCTTCTTGGGGGTAATAACTTTTATCGTCGGGATTATTCTTCTCTATCTTGGATTCAAACTCATCGAAATATTCCCTCGTTGGAGCCAGCTATCCTTAACCTTGCCGAAAGGAATCGCCCGCCTATTTGGACTGAAGCAAGAAATAAAAGAATACAGCCATCTGCAATCTTTTATCGGCGGCGGTCTAACTTTTTTCCTTCCTTGCGGTTTCACCCAAGCCATGCAAGTTTACGCCATCTCAACTGGTAGTTTTACCCGCGGAGCGCTAATTATGTTCCTATTCGCCCTCGGCACCGCTCCCGGACTTCTCGGAATTGGCGGAATCACCTCGGCCGCCAAGGGAACCTTTAAGCGCTACTTCTTCAAACTAGCGGGAGTATTGGTAATTCTATTCGGTGTTATCAATATCTCCAACGCCGGCGCCCTTCTTGGTGTCAATCTAAAAAATACCAATAGAGAAATCGAAAAACCGCCAGCAATAGTTGAAACTGTAAAAGGAGTACAATCAGTAAAAATGGAGCAATATGGCGGCGGTTATAAGCCGAACAGTTTCACGGTTAAAAAAGATATTCCTGTTCGCTGGGAAATTAATTCCACCAACTCGTACACCTGCGCCGCCTTCATTAATGTCCCCGAACTCGGCATTGCCGAAACTCTAAAACCTGGAATAAATGTCATAAACTTTACTCCCCGAAAAATTGGCGAGTTGCGATTTTCTTGTTCAATGGGAATGTATCGCGGCGTATTTAATGTAGTCGAATAAATAAAAAAACAATCAAAGTCATGAAAACAAAAACTTTCGCTATCATCGGAATGCACTGCGCTTCTTGCTCGGTGCGCAATGAATCCAGCCTGAAAAAATTGCCGGGCGTTAAAAGCGCTAGCGTGAACTTTGGCACTCATAGCGCCACGGTTGAGTTTGATGAAACTCAAATTAGCGAAGATAAACTCTACGAGGCTGTAATAAAAAATGGTTATCGTATTCTTCAAGAGTCCACACCCGATGCCATGCATCATGAGCTGCATGAAGACCTGAAAAAAATCGGCCGCCGCGCGCTTATCGCCTCGATCTTAGCCGTTCCGACTTTAATAATTGCCATGGGAAAAATAACCATTCCAATTTCTGTACTAGGAATAAGCCTTGACCGCCTGATTCAAGCTGTGCTGGGAACTGTTGTTGTTTTGATAATCGGCTGGGAATTCCATAGTGGAATGCTTCGGCTAGCAAAACGCTTTCAGGCCAATATGGACACTCTAGTTTCTCTAGGCACGCTCGCGGCATTAATTGTTAGTTTATGGAGCGTTGCCGCCGGCAGTGATCATCTCTACTTCGAAACCGCCGCCGCCATCACCGCCCTCATTCTTATCGGCCGTTACCTGGAAGCCAAAAGTCGCGGCAAAGCCAGTGAAGCAATTCAAAAACTTCTTGAACTCGGCGCTAAAACCGCCCGCCGCTTAAACCAAGACGGAACCGAAACCGACGTTCCGGTAAATGAAATCAAAGAGAGCGATATTGTCTTAGTAAAACCCGGCGAAAAAATTCCCGTCGATGGAGCCATCACTCGCGGCTCTTCTAGCGTTAATGAATCAATGCTGACCGGCGAGAGCATGCCGGTTGAGAAAAAAGTTGGTGATGTCGTCTTCGGCGCCACCATTAATATAAGCGGCGCTTTATTTATTAAAGCGACCAAAGTCGGCGAAAATTCGATTCTGTCACAAATCATAAAAATGGTCGGCGAAGCTCAAACTAAAAAAGCTCCAATCCAAAAACTGGCCGACAAAATCTCCGGAATTTTCGTGCCGATTGTTTTAGTAATCGCCATCGCCACTTTATTCATCTGGTTCCTTATCACCGGAAATTGGGCCAGTGGGCTAATCCCCGCCGTGACTGTTTTGGTTATCGCCTGTCCGTGCGCTCTTGGACTCGCCACGCCAACCGCGATTATGCTTGGCACCGAAATAGGCGCTCGCCGCGGAATCTTAATTAAAAACGGCGAGTCGTTGGAGCGTGGCAATAAAATATCTACAATTATTTTCGACAAAACCGGAACCCTCACCGAGGGCAAACCAATAGTAACCGACGTTATTTCTCTGGATGGAATGAGCGAGGAGAAAATTATTTCTCTTGCCGCCTCCCTTGAATCTCTTTCTGAACATCCGCTTGCCAAAGCCATTCTGGAAAAATCAAAATCTCTTAATCAAAAAATTGAACCGGCGGAAAAGTTCGAAAATCTGGAAGGCCAAGGCGTTCAAGGAGTAGTTCAGGGGAAAAATATTTTAATCCTGAATCCTCGTTCCGCCGAAGTGATGAAAATCGAAATCAGTAAAAACGCTGAAACAATAAACAAACTCGAGATTGAAGCTAAAACCGCAGTTATTGTTATCGAAGAAAATCGCGCCGTGGGAATAATCGGCATCGCTGATATCTTAAAACCAGATGCCGCCGAAGCTGTTGCTCTTCTAAATAATCACGGCCTTAAAACCGTGATGATAACCGGTGACAACCGCCGCGCCGCTGAAGCCATTGCCAAAAAACTGACCCTCAAAGAATTCCGCGCCGAAATACTTCCAAAGGATAAAGCGGAAATAGTTAAACAATTTCAAAAAGAAGGCCAAATCGTCGCTTTTGTCGGCGACGGCATCAATGACGCTCCCGCGCTTGCCCAGGCCAATCTTGGCATTGCCATCGGCACCGGAACCGACATCGCCATTGAAACCGGCAACATTGTCCTTGTTAAAGGCCATCCCAGTAAGGTAGTGGAAGCTCTTGATCTTTCGAAGTTAACCGTAAGAACAATAAAACAAAATCTATTTTGGGCATTTTGCTACAACGCCGGCGCCGTTCCCTTGGCTGCCCTTGGCCTCTTGAATCCGATGATTGCCGCCGCCGCTATGGGTCTCTCAAGCGTTAGTGTTGTCGGAAACAGTTTAAGAATTAAACGTTTCCTCAAAAAATCAGATAATTAGCAAAAAATTTTCCCCCATTCCATTTTTGTATTAAGATTAGAGGCGTGAGTGGAAAAACAAAAAACGGAAACGGATTTTTAACTTCGCTTCGCGTTGGTTCTTTTTTGGCAGTTCGCCAAGTTCGCCGCAGCAATATCTGGACCAATATTCTAATCATCTTCATCATGACGCTTACTTTTCTAAATCTTGTTATAGTAAGCGGAATTTTGGTCGGCTTAATTGAAGGCGCTATCACCGGCATCAAAGAACGCTACTTGGGCGACATCTTTATTTCCTCCCTCCTAAACAAAACCTATATTGAACAAACGCCGATGATTGTTGGCTTCGCCAAAAGCTTGCCAGAGGTAAAAGCCATTACTACCCGCTATCTCAAAGCTGGCACCATTGAAGCTAACTACAAAGAAGAAATCGCCACCAAAAAACCAACCGATCTAGACAAGAGTGTCGGCACCCAAATGGTTGGCATTGATCCAAACGATGAAAATAGCGTCACAAAAATATCCAATCTTGTAATAGAGGGCAAATTCCTAGAAGAGAACGATTACGATAAAGTCGTACTCGGCGCCCTGCTCTTGAAAAAATACCTTGATTTCGAAAGCGCCGCTTTCCCCACTCTTAGCAACGTCGAGGTTGGTTCTAAAGTTCGCATCAATGTAAACGGCAACACCCGCGAAGTAATCGTTAAAGGCATTATAAAAAGCAAAGTGGACGAAATTGACCGGCGAGTCTTCTTTGTCGACAAACAGCTTCGCGGCTTAATCAACCGCTTCGATTATAACGCCAACGAAATTGTTTTAAGACTGCAACCTAACGCCGACCCCTTAGTTGTAAAAAAATTCCTCCTTGATAACGGCTCTGGCCAGTTCGCCCGCGTTCAAACCCAAGAAGATGCCGAACCGAAATTCATCAAAGACATGAAGCAAACTTTCGCGATTTTAGGAAACGCGATCAGCTCCATCGGCCTAGTTGTCGCCGTCATCACTATATTTATAGTCATCTTTATCAACGCCATAACTCGCCGCAAATTTATCGGCATTTTAAAGGGCATTGGCATTAAATCAAGCGCTATCGAAATCGCCTATATTATCCAATCCCTTTTTTATGCTGTTTTAGGAACCGTAATCGGCACCGCAATTATTCTTCTCATCTTAGTTCCCTATTTTGCCCGATACCCAATTAATTTTCCCTTTAGTGATGGAATTTTAGTTGTCACCACTAGTGGCATTATTACCCGCATCGTCGTTCTTCTTATAGCCACTCTAATTGCCGGTTATATTCCCGCTCGAATCGTCGTCAAACAAAACACCCTCGACGCCATCTTGGGCCGTTAAATTAAAATGATCAGGGTAAAAGATCTAGTAAAAATTTATAAAAGCGGCGATTCCGAATTGGTTGTTTTAAACGGCTTGAATCTCGAAGTCAAAAACGGCGAATTTCTATCAATCATCGGCCGCTCCGGTTCGGGAAAAAGCACTCTCCTTTACCAGCTCGGCCTTTTAGATCACCCCAATTCCGGCCACATTGATATTGATGAAGTTGATACCGACAAACTCGCCAAAGATGAGCGCACAAGATTTCGCCTCAACAATCTAGGTTACGTTTTTCAAGATTACGCTCTCGTACCTGAACTAACCGCTTTTGAAAATGTGGCCATTCCCCTTTTAATGCAGGGTAAGGAAAAATCCGAAATTAAAAAAGTGGCCACAGAGGTTTTAGATAGAATCGGATTAGGAGGCAAACTCGACAACCTTCCCAGTCAACTCTCTGGCGGCGAACAACAACGGGTCTCCATTGCCCGCGCCATCAGCCATAATCCGAAAGTTCTTTTCGCCGATGAGCCCACCGCCAATCTCGACAACGAAACTTCCGATTCGGTGATGAAAGTTTTTCTCGCCCTTCATAAGCAAGGCCAAACTATTATCATGGTTACCCACGAACCGGAATACGCCGCCATGACCGAACGCACTGTGCTTTTAGACGGCGGTATAATCAAAAGCGATAAAAAGAATTAATAAATGAAAGTTTTTGCCAAAGTAACACCGAAAGCGAAAAAAGATAAGGTAGAAGAATTAGACAGCGAACATTTTAAAATCCACGTTCGCGAAGCCCCAGAAAAAGGCAAAGCCAACGCGGTGGTCATTGAAGTGCTTGCAGAACATCTCGGAATAAACGAAAATAGAATCCACCTTGTCTCGGGCGCTACTAGTCGCAATAAAATTTTTGAAATAGATTAATAAAAATGTTTGATAAATTAAAACAAATCCAGGAATTAAGAAAAATCCAAAGCGCCGCTAAAGAAGAAAAGACGGAAGTGGAAAAAAACGGCGTTCGGGTAATTTTAAATGGCAACTTCGAAATAGAAAAAATAACTTTAAACCCCGAGTTAGCAAAAGAAATCCAGGAAAAAATTCTAGAAGAATGTCTGAATGAAGCCGTCAAAAAAATCCAACTTTCTTTGGCTAAAAAATTCTCTAGCTTGATATAGAAATTTATCCCCTTTGACAAAAACGGAGAATCTATGCTATAAGAAAAAAGGTAACTTTCTTCTTATTTCTCCTCACCTTTCACTCTGCCAGGAGGGAAAATGGCAAGATTGGGTGCACCGATCATCTTCGACAGTGACAAGTTTACTGTCATCAGAGAACAAAGGGCATCAAGATCCCTGGGAACAAAATTCATCGAGGAAAGAGTCGTTATTTCTCTGCCAAATGGGAAAAGTGTGAATCTCCCCGCCGCCGCCGTTGGATTCGACAGACCGGGTGAAGGAAAACCGCCAACGGCAGTTCGAATCCGCTGTCGGAAACTCAGAGACCGACTCCGGAGGGCTGGCTACCGACCAACAACTGCTTCATCAGTAGCCGCCTAATGTAAGGAAAAAAGAATAAACACAAAGGAGCCTACAGGCTCCTTTTTTATTCAAAATAAATAATATTTTATAAACCCAAAACAAACATTCCTCACTCCTTTTTATCATCACGCTCCTTCCTCATTTCTTCAAGTTTTACCTCAATCGCTTCTAACGCTTTCTTATCTGCTTCTCCATTACGATTAATATCGCCTATCACTCCTCTCAGTATTTCTTCGGCCTGTTTGAGTCCGTCAATCGTGATATCAGGCCTAAAAGTAACCTCGTAATCTTGATCCATATCCATAAAATCAGACAAGAAAGCCTCTTTTTTTACCTCTCCTTTTTCTTCGGATGGACTATTACTACCCGGAGTCTCAAAGTTCATTATTTTGTGAAAAAAATCCCGACCTTTCGCAACAAAAACGATAAACAAACACAGTGGGTAACACCCCCTCTCCGACAATTTTACTCCTATTTCTAAATATTTTGCAAGTTTTCCATTAAGAAATAAAAAATCTGACAAAAGTAAATCTAATCCGAAACTTCTTTTATCCTTTGAGATTGTTATACTTACCAAAAATGCCAAAAAACTTCTGGCAAAAAATTAAAAAACCGATTTTTATTCTGGCGCCGATGGCCAACGTCACCGACTCTGCCTTTCGCCAAATCATCGCCAAATACGGCAAGCCCAACGTAATGTGGACCGAGTTCGTCTCTTGCGATGGCCTCTGCTCGCCCGGCAAAAAAAATCTGCTCCGCGACCTAAAATTTTCCGAAACCGAGCGGCCAATCGTCGCCCAATTTTTTGGTTCCAAACCAGAAAATTTTTATAAGTGCGCCAAGCTCACCCAAAAGCTTGGCTTTGACGGAATCGATATTAATATGGGCTGTCCCGATAAAAGCGTTGAACGCCAAGGCGCCGGCGCCGCCCTCATTAAAAATCCCGAACTCGCTAAAAAAATAATTCTAGAAACTAAACGCGGCGCCGGTTCCCTCCCCGTCTCCGTTAAAACTCGAATTGGCTACAACAAAATCGAAACCGCCGATTGGCTAAATCATATTTTTGGAACCCAGCCCGCCGCCATCACCGTTCACGCCCGCACTCGAAAAGAAATGTCCAAGGTCCCCGCCCGCTGGGAAGAAGTGAAAATCGCCGTTAAACTCCGCAATCAATTTGATCCCAAAAAGAAAATTTTAATTTTTGGAAACGGCGATGTGAAAAACCTAAAAGAAGCCAAAGAAAGAATCAAAGAAACCGGCGCCGACGGCGTGATGATCGGCCGCGGAATTTTTGGCAACCCTTGGTTTTTTGATAAAAAAATAAAACCGGAAAAAATTACCTTAGAAAAAAGATTAGCGGTTTTGCTTGAGCACACCCGCCTTTTCGAAAAAATGTACCGGAAAACAAAAAGATTTGACCTGATGAAAAAACATTTCAAAGCCTATATTTCCGGTTTTGATGGAGCCAAAGAAATCCGAATCGAACTAATGAAAACCAAAAATGCTTCCGAAGTTGAGAAAGTAATCATTAAAAATTTCCCTACTCTTACCCACTAGAATTAGTGCTATAATTACATCAGAAAGGTCGAATATCGAAAAAACACGTTTTATGAAAGTAAGCAGTGTTTTAGAAAAAAACGTCATTACCCTGCACGAAAACACCACTTACGAAGAAGCGGCCAAGATTCTGCACAATTCAGAAATTAGCGGCGCCCCAGTCTTGGACAAGGAAAATAAACTCGTTGGCATCCTTTCCGAAAAAGATCTTCTCAAAGTTCTCTTTCCCTACTACGCCAGTTTCTCCACTAATCCCGAAAGCTATCTCGATTTTGAAGAACGGGAAAATAAAATAAAAGAAGTACGAGATAAGCCAATTTCAAATTTTATGGCCAAGAACGTTATCTCCGTTGATCCAGAAACTCCGATTATCAAAGCGGCCGGAACAATGCTCGCTCGCGGGTTCCATCGCCTCCCTGTCGTAGAAAATGGAAAACTCATAGGGATTGTCAGCCGAGAAAATATCTATCGCGCCATTCTTCGTAACCATCTCGGTTTTTAGAAATCGCGCAGAATATAATTTAAAAACGCTTTTAAGCGTCGACAGACGGCGCGCTAAACTAAAAAATAAAAATATGAACTTTCACGACGATATTATCAAATTAACTAAAGAA
>Ga0172379_10008805_pt1 | contig 12608 bp, 10 predicted proteins | sample GrowelOW334metaG_FD_119756 | JGI IMG/M metagenome (GOLD analysis project Ga0172379, IMG submission 119756) | Groundwater microbial communities from an aquifer near a municipal landfill in Southern Ontario, Canada - Groundwater well OW334 metaG | ecosystem: Environmental > Aquatic > Deep... | reverse complement strand
CCGCCCGCATCCCCGCCACCGCGAGCGCTGCCGCAAGTGCGCTTGGGCCCGGGATAGTTTCAATAACAACCTCACTCCCCAGCTTCTCGCGTACTACCGAAACGAGTTCAAGACCTGGATCTGAAACTCCCGGTGTGCCCGCGTCGCAAACGAGAGCTACGTGTTTACCCTCTTTTAGAAGCTCAATTATTTTTGAGAAACCAACCTCCCCACTGTGTGCATGAAATGAAACAGTAGGAGTGTGGATATCAAAATGCATCAGGAGCTTTTTTGTAGTGCGCGTATCTTCGCATGCAATGACAGAAGCCTCTTTAAGCGTGCGGAGAGCACGAAGTGTAATATCCTCGAGGTTGCCAATGGGTGTTGCCACCACCGAGAGCTTTCCTATAGCTAGTTCAGGCATAACTTCCCCACCCTAGCACACCTTTATTCAGTTTGCCCCTGCTCGATGATGGTTGGTATGAGATTTACGATAACTGACGCTTCGCTTGGCGTTGTGCCGAGCAAACATGTTGCAGTAAAGACAGTCTTTTGGGTAATGACGTGATTTTGAGAGCCGGAGACGCCGCTTGCACTAAATCCGTCAGTGCCGGTTATGGTGCAGCTTTGCGCGATATCACCATTCCATGCAATGACTGCACTCGCATCTTTGCGCACTGTGGTTGAAGTAGCTACTCCGTTTGCGGTTATGCGCACCGTTGCCTTATCGGTGCAGGAAGCATATTGATAGCTCGCATTGCCTGTGAGCACCCCTACTGCACAACCTCGCACTCCCTTATAGTCGGCACACGATTTGCCCACACCCGGAGTCTTTTGAGAGTAGAAGTTATCCTGGCCGCCATTTGGTATCGTAGCGCCGTCGAGGGTGCAGGCGGTAGAAACGCTGCAGCTTGCCTGGTTGTATGCAGCGCTGCCACTTAGTACGCCGTCTGTGCACGTGCGGCTTTGGCTAAATGCCGAGCAAAGTTGTCCAACCGGAACTATGGTTTGAGAATAGAAGGTGCGCGTAGTGCCGTGCGGCACCGTTACTGTGCCAAGCGTACAAGAAAGGCCCGAGGTGGCGATTACCTTGGTGACAGTGTTAGTGCCGCCAATACCGGTGCAGCTGAGTACATACGTAGTATTTGGGTCCGAAAGAGTCTTGGTCGTTTTTGAGCCGTCTGCAGCAAAACCTGTCCACGAATCGCCGTTGCTGCCGCTCAGCGTGCAGGTGTCTGCATGTGTCACGGTGTATGTGAGCGTTGCAGTATTGCCCGTGAGCACCGAAGCAGGTGCACTAAGCGTAATTGCAGGCATGAGGTTTGATACCATAACCGGTTTGATATAAAACTTAATGCAGTTCATGTCTTCATGCTCCTCGCCGTCGTGCGCCATAGGGTTCGACCATCCGCCACCAGATGCTTTGGTAGGCGTATATATAGTGCGCCCAATCTGCTCGCGGCAGCCTTTATTAAAATACAAGTGGTCTGCAACCTGAATACCGAGGCTCATATCACTAACCGAGCGGCTGGTGATAGTATCGTTCGGCATAACACGTGACTCAATTTTAATTCTCCATGCATCAGGATTATATTGATCACTCTCTGAAACCCAAGGGCCAGCCACGGTGGCTCCCGAAGCAACTTCAGAAACCCAAGGGGTGCAGCGCACCGGGCCGCTCCCTGAGCCATAGATAAGAAAAGCGCCATCCTGCGATTGAGCACAAAGACGGATATCGGTATTCATCGGGATAGGTGTTGAGTCCATATATACACGTACACAATCAGGATCCTCATTTTTTGTGTTGCTTGCAAAACCAGACCAGCCTCCGGTTATGTCCGGCGCAAATTGCGGGTTACCCCACCCATTCGTACATTGGTTTTCTCCAAACTGGAGGCCTGGATGCATATTCGTTGGAGAAGTTGGAGGATATTTTACCGAAGGGCTACTGCAAAAGAAAAGGAAGCAGCCAGCATCTGCCTGTTTAATATCAACACTGAAGAAAAATATTGCGACGACTGCGAGCAGGATACCTGTATATATTTTTTTATTACTGTTCATATTCGGGATTTTATATTACTAAAACGCTCGCAATCTGTTGATTTTTTTTGCTGCCTATCGGCTCGGTAGTGGTAACACTCACCTGCTCCCCTAGTTGTATATCATCAGGCTTTAAGGGTATTTCAGAAATTTCTGCGTCATTTGAAAATGCATAGAATTTAGTCGCTGCATCAAAAGTGAGCGTATACATGCGTGTGATGCCTGCTCGAGTCGCAACAAGGGTGAGTGTGTTGTCTCCAATACTTTCAACTCTGCCATACGCCTCCTTCCTGCCCATATTAAATAGAGAGTCAACCGATATACGTATAGCGTAACTGGTAGCGTTTAAAATTGAGTTTCCATCACTTGCCGGATACGCAACCATAACAAGAAGCAGCGCCGCAGTGAGTATTGTGCCGCCCGCAAACCCCCCGGCAGCAAAAAGTGCTGGGATATGCTTCTTTTTGATTTTAAACTTAAGTTTCTTCATGCAAAAGTACGTACGATTTTAATTGTATACCCAAAAAAACCTACAACCCATAAGCAAGACAGGTGCTGCCGCATATTATTGCACCTGACCTTGCTCAATAATTGACGGGATGAGATTTACCGTCACCGTTTTGCTCTTGCTGCTTGCGCCCACCGTGCAACGTGCGGTATAGATTGTTTTCTGAGTAATGGTGCGAGCCATCGTGGCAGCTATTTCTGTACTGCTAAATCCATCGGTGCCGGTTACCGTGCAACTATCGGCATTACCGCCATCCCAACTGAGCGCAATACTGGTGCCTTTGCGTACTGAGATTGAAGGAGAGATGGTATTTGCAGTGATGGTGATATTGCTTTGGTCGAGACACGCACCATATATATATGAGCTATTGGTAGCGCCAAGTACTCCGTTGGTGCAGGTACGCACCGCCGGCCCATATTCGCTGCATACGTGGCCCGTTGGCGAGACCGATTGTGAGTAAAAGTTGGCAGAGCCGCCGTTTGCTATCGTGATGCCGTCCAGCGAACACGAACTTAGGTTAACACGCACTGTTTGTGCCACCACAACAGTGTCATATCCGGTGCACGATACCGTGTAGTCGGTTGTTTGGGTGATAATGTGATCGCTTGTATGAGCTTCGGTATTGTCGGCAATACCGCTTCCTGGCGTATAGGTTATATAGATGACTCCCGCACCACCCGGACCGCCAGCGTTCGAATCGGCGCCGCCACCACCACCACCGCCGTAGAGTCCGCCGTTTCCACCAACGTTACCGCTACCACCCTGGCCGCCGCCGCCGCCAGCTCCACCACTTCCTATTGATCCGTTAAGGTCAATGCCGTGACCTCCATGACCGCCTCGTTCATTATTGTTATCATCGTCTGCGCCACCGCCGCCACCACCAGTACTACCATTACCTCCGGGACCGCCATCACCATATGATCCGCCGCCGCCGCCGCCATAACGGCTACCTCCGGGACCGCCACAACCAGCCCAACAGCCACCAACGGAATTTGCACTACCGCCATTACCTCCACCGCCATTACCTCCACCGCCAGATCCTTCCTGACGGCTTGTGTACCCTCCGCTGCCTCCATTGCCATTGGGCCCAGCGCCGCCGCCGCCGCCTGCTCCGCCGCTACTGTCTGCATTTCCTCCAGTACCACCCGAATATTTGAGAGAACCTACACCTGCAGAAGATTGTCCGCCAGCAGCATTACCAGTTGCTCCTGCAGATCCTCCCTTAGCCCCCACAATAACTGAAGAGCCGACGATCGAGCCGCAGTTACTTGTGCTTGAACATACATAGGTGTCTCCACCGTTAGCGCTTGCAGCACCACCCGCTCCTACAGCAACAGTTACCGTTGAACCTTGAGTCAAAGCAGCGGTGTTCGTTATTTTTGAGTACCCACCACCACCAGCACCACCTCTGCCCGAGACACCATTAGAGCCGCCGCCGCCGCCGCCGATTACTTCGATTGTATTTTCAGAACTCCAATCAGAAGGAACAGTCCAAGACGTTGGGTTTGGGTCCGATATTGTTCTGGTGATATAAACCTCAGGTACATATGAGTATTTCACAATAACGACTCCTGAGCCGCCAGTACCTCCCGCGCCACCGGTCGCGCCGCCGCCGCCGCCGCCGCCTCTGTTTGCAGTACCTGCTGTGCCGGACACCGCTCCGCTCGCCGTTCCCGCCCCTCCGTTGCCTGCGCCACTACCTCCTACTCCGGCAGGTAGGGTTCCACCACTTGTGCGCTGCGAGCCGCCGCCGCCGCCGCTTCCATACACGACTGAAGCACCTGAAATTGATGAAGTGTAGCCTACTCCTCCGTTGCCGCCGCCGGCTACAGTGCCTGAGGCTCCGGCTCCGCCGCCGCCGCCGCCGCCGGCAGCAGTAAAGATTGATACACCGCTGTCGTAGCCGTTGCCTCCGGCATATCCTTGGCCTGCGGTGCCAGCTTTGCCAGAATCTGATGGATTGTGATATGCGCCGCCGCCAGAACCTCCAGACTGTGAGACAGCGTTTATGCGGCCGCCGCGGCCGCCGCCTATCGCAGTTAAAGTACCGAATGTCGAATTGCCTCCGCTCGCACTTGCGCCCCCTCCTGCTCCGACGGTGTATGCAATTTGCTGTCCAGGTGTAACTGCATATGAAGCGTTGTATAGTACGCCTCCGCCTCCGCCTCCGCCGCCTGTGCGGTCGGTTGCAGTTCCGCCACCGGCGCCGCCGGCAACAACAAGCACTTCAACAGAGGTGATGGGGCCGTCACTCGGTACGCTAAAGGTACCGTTTGAAGTAAACGTCTGGACGAAAACACTAGGGTCAGGACCCGGCCCTATTGCACTCGGCGGCGGCGGCGTAAATGAATATCCGCTGTCTATAATAGCCCCACTTGTATCTTTGCCCACCAGTGTGCAGATGGCCGCATTTTTTGCCGAAATGGTTGCAACAGTAGTACTACCCGGAAATAACCCACTGGTAGGAGCCATACTAAACGCGAGTGTTGCTGGTTGTGTGATAACAGTGATTGTTTTTGTTGCACTTGCAGTAGTTCCTACTTTGAGGCCATTACAAAAAAGTGTGTAGGTAGTTGGCACGGTGATAGCGATTGAGGTGGTGGCACCAGTACCATTTACTTTTATTGTGCGCGCAGGATCAATAACTACATTGCTTGCATTTCTGCCCGTAAGGGTGCACCCCGTAGTGGTGTTTATATACTCAACATCCCAAGGTATGTTGATACTGTTGCCGTACGGCACACTTGAGGTGCCTGTGAGGGTTGCAGTTGGGTCGTTGAGCGCATTTGTAGATATAAGGTTGATGCGGGTGCAGTTGTAGTCGCCATTATCATCATTGTCGGCTGCCCAACTGGTCCACCCCACACCTGCCGTTGACGATGCAGAATATCTCGTTATGCCAATCTGCGCTGTGCATCCGCCGCCGCCGCCCCAAATATCTCCAACGTCACCTACTTGAATACCGAGTTTAAAATCCGTAACCGAGGTGCCGTACCAAGGCCGTGTATCAACCATAAGACGCCACTGGTCGCCGTCAAAACAATCTTTATCGCACGCCCATCCAGACCAGCTGTTAACCGATTCTGATGCCCACGGCCCATATACGATAGTTCCACCACCGTCGCCGCATTTAGAAAGCCAAAGAAATCCGCATGGAGTGTTGATGTCGCGCGATTGAATGCCGATGCGTATGTCGAGGTCTTTAGGGATAGTGTTGCCAAGATAGAGGCGCACACAATCAGGGTCGTAGTTGTCGCTGTCGCCAGTCCACGGCATCCAAGTCCCCACATCACTTGCATACCTCGCAGTGCCCACGCCGCCGCTGCAGCTGCTGGTGTCGGCCATCTGCAGACCCACCACATTTGTTGCCGCAGCCTCTACACTATTTTGCTGCAAAAAGATCCCTCCGAGAGCAACTAAAATAACTGCTACGAAAAAGAATCCGAGCGGTGCCGGCTGTATTATTTTCTTTTTCATAGATACAAAGAGCTTTTTAAATTTTGATGACTTTGACCGCATACTGATTTTCTACGGAGCCAATAGGTTCATTGGTAAATATGTTAAGGCCAGTACCGACCTCTATAGAGTCGCTCGAGAGCGGAAGTTCACTTGAAGCTAAATCGTTGCCGATATACACAAAAGTGGTCGCATCATCATATATAAAAGTATATCGCTTATCTCCATCTCTACGACTCACTTCAAGTACGAGCGTACCGCCACCAATTGAGAAAAGCCTGCCGTACACGCTTGTTTGAGTCTTTTCTTGATTTACAGTTGCAATACCTTCGCGCACCTGGTCGATTGCGCCGCCAAAGAGCGAACCATCCGTAGATTTACCAGAAATTGCTCCGGAAATCAGATAATTAACAAACAGACCCATTATAAGAAGGCCGAGTACGAAGCCGCTGCCCATACCAATAAAAAGCGACGGGAGTGAAATTTTTTTCAAAAACATAAAAATATTTATTCTCTTTAATACTAGCGCACTATATATAGAGGTAATGATGAAGTGTGGATTAGTCTGCCTCACCCTCAGCCTTTGACAAAGAGCTACAAGAGAGTACGGTAGTGAAAGATGCAACCATAATCGAGGAGTTACGTATGCAACACGCACTCAACGCCAATCAGGCCCCCCTGTCTGAAACACTGAAGCAGCTGGTCCTGGACGGAGTTGGTTGGGAAAAAAGATCCGATCTCGTCTGCAAAAACTACGGCCATGCCGCCTACGCAGAAAAAGATGGCGGACACCGCATGTGCTGCCCCGAGTGCGGATTTGTTTCCTTCAATCCCACGCAGGATTTCAAATCAAAGACCGCCCCCTAAGGGCGGTCTATCTTTTTTATTTATGCTGCGGGGAGTAGCCCTTCTTCTCCTGCTTTATATATATCCCCTGCACCCATGGTGATAAAAATGTCATCCTTCCCTGCTTTGCGGATTTCATCAGTCACTTCGCCAAGCGTCACTGCTCGCGCATCACGGCCACGCGCGCGAATGCGCTCTGCTAAGATCTCGCTTGAGATGGTTGGGTCGGGGGCTTCGCGCGCAGCAAAAATTGGCGCAATAAGCGCAACATCGGCCGCATCAAACGCGCTGGTAAACTCTTCGAGTAAAATTTTTGTGCGGCTATAGAGGTGCGGATGAAATGCAACAATAATACGCTTACCCGGGAAGTGTTCGCGCACACTTTTAAGCGTCGCCGTAACTTCGGTTGGATGATGGCCGTAGTCGTCATACACCACCGCACCATTTTGCGTCGTGCCCTTATACTCAAACCTTCGCCACGTGCCTGCAAACTTCTCAAGCGACTGGCGTGTCGTTTCAAGATTGATACTGAGTGCGTCTGCCACTGCAAGTGCGGCAGCGGCATTAACCATATTAAACGGGAGCACCTTGAGTGAGAGTGCGGGCTCTAAATACTTGCCGTAGTCGATCACCGAACAGGTGAGGCCCTCAATCACCGGCTTTACTTTTTCGTCCTGCATATTGCACACTACAAAACCGTGCGTAGGCACCTTTTGCGCAAGCGTGCGAAATGCCGATTGTATGTCGGCTAAATCATGGTAGTAATCGAGATGATCCTCATCAATATTAGTGATCACGAGGCCAAACGGATTAAACTGCAAAAAATGACGCAGATATTCGTCGGCTTCAACAATAAAATATTCGCCCGTGCCCGCCCTAAAGTTGCTTTTTGTTTTTGCGCGTAGCGAGCCTACCACTCCAACCGGCTCGAGGCCTGCATCCTCAAACACATCAATAAGCATGGCTGTGGTGGTGGTTTTGCCGTGCGCGCCCGAGATTGCTATCACCTTTTTTTCGTTGGCCACTTTGCCCAGCGCCTCAAAATAGCTGAGTTCTGGGATCCCAAGATCATGCGCGTGCGCGCGCTCAGGGTTGTGTGCGGGGATAGCGTCACTATATATAAGCACATCAAGGTCTTGCGGCATATTTCGCGCATCATGCCCAATAAACACTTCGACGCCTTTTGAGCGAAGGAGCTCGGTGGTTGGAGAATCACCGCGGTCGGAGCCCACCACGCGGGTGCCCTGGCTTGCCAAGAGCTGCGCAAATGCCGAGAGGCCGATGCCGCCGATACCTACAATGTATACGTTTTTATATTCCATAAGTTACTCGGCAAGAGATGCAACTATAGCAGAAAATTGGTCCCCCCTATCAAACTCGTTTCGAAACATCCCAAAAGAGGCAAACGCAGGGCTCATGAGCAGTACGTCGCCAGCTTCTCCCTTATTTAATGCCGCAATTACTGCGGCCTGCATTGACTCAAAAATTTGAGCGCCTGGCAATTCGGTTCGGATACGCTCAGTGCCAGTGCCCGCAAGTAAAAAAACTTCTTTAGCGTAGTGTGGAATTTCAGCAAGCAATTCTGTCATATCCAAATTTTTATCAGCGCCGCCCATAATGAGCAGCACGTTCTTTTTACCCTCGTCTCCCAGTGCGCGAAGCGCCGCCACCGTAGCGTCGGGCACGGTTGCCGTAGTGTCGTTATATATTTTTATGCCGCGCACCTCGCGCAAAAATTGCAGGCGGCCGGGCACACCCTCAAACGACTCTACGGCGCGCTGTATATCACCATCATCAATACCAAAGGCTCGCGCTGCAGCAAGTGCTATCCCTATATCCATTTTGTTATGCTCGCCCGGGATTTTAAGCTTCCAGCTCTTGGGCACGAGCGACGCGCCTGTAACCGTGACATGCGCTCGCACTTTATTTTTGTATCCATACTCTTCAATACACGACGCCATCTGCTCTCCCAAAATCAGTTGATCATCCTCTTCTTGATACAAAAAGATGTTTGCCTTGTCGGCAAAGTATGCCGCCATATCATTTTTGTAGTAGTTCATATGGTCGGGCATAAAGGTCGTAAAAATGGCAATGTTCGGGCTCTTTTTAATTTCGCCAAAACCCTGCAGTTGCCACGAGTCGAGCTCGAGCACGGCAGTCGTGTCTGGGGTCACCTCTGCCAAATGTGCGAGTGTAGAGACACCGCGGATATTGCCCCCCAAAAATACTTCTCTGCCTGCTGTTTTTAAAATATGTGCAAGCAAATGTGATGTGGTTGATTTGCCGCGTGTGCCGGTGACACCAATCGTGGGCACACCCGAAAGCTCGACAAACAAATCGGCACTCATGCGCACTGGGATATGATTCTTTTTTGCTTCGGCCACATAGGGAGAGTCGCTTGGCACACCCGCAGCTTTAAGGATCATGTCGCGATTTTGAAAATCCTCGAGCATATGCCCGCCCAAGTGGTAGGTGATGTTTGAAAACTCGTTCAGCTCGGCAAGCGATGAGACAAGTTGCTCTTCGGTTTTGATATCAGTGACGATAAGTTCGGCGCCTGCCCGTGCCAAAAACCGCACATCGCCAACACCGCGCCCAAGGAGCCCCAGCCCCATGACAGTTATTTTTTTGTTCTTAAAAAAAGATTCGTAGGGTTTCATATAGTGTGCACCTCATAGGAATGCGCCGGCAGCATCGCCCCAACGCGCAAGCGAAAGGTAACGCTATCTTTTGAAATTACAAACCGCGTGATGCCACTCCCCTTTTCGGCAAACGCGCGCGATGCCTCACCGGCAACAGGTTCGCCCGGGTCGATAATAAGCGCATTTCCAAAAAGCTCCGCAATAATGGGCTCGATTATTTTTCGAGCAAGCGGATAGTGCGTGCATCCGAGGATCACGCCGTCGTACTTTTGGCCCAATTTTGGTGCAAGCGCATCACGCACAAGCGATGCAACAGTGTCGCTTGGTTCTCCAAACTCAATTGCGCCAGCGAGGCCCGGCACACCAATTGAGTCGAGCGACACTACGTCGGCCAGTGCGTGCTCATACATACCCGAGGCCACAGTGGCAGGCGTCGCAAGAAGCAAAAAACGTTTGCCAGCAAACTGCTGCATATATTTTGCAGTGGGCATGCTCATCTCAACAAACGGCATATCCCCCGCAGCCCCGGCCAAGATTGAAGTTGAGACGCTATTGCAGGCGCTCACAATAGAGGTAGCGCCTGCCTCCCGCAAGACTGCAACACCACCGCGAGTGAGGCTCGAGAGCTCCTCACTACTTTTTTCTCCATACGGCGCATTTTTGATATCGCCAAAGTAGACAATGTCGGCATCTGGCGCCAATGTTCGAAAATGCGAAAGCACCGAAAGCCCGCCTGACCCGGAGTCGAAGAAGCCGATCATAACGCTTCCCACTATACTACAACCCTACAGAAAAGAGAGGCTTTAGTTTTGTGCGGTTGGAGGCAAAAGCACGCTGTTGATCACATAGACAATGCCGTTCGTTGCCTTGTATGCCTTAAGCACATAGCCGCTGTTTACATAGACGGCGCCTTTTGTAGTGTCGACATTGAAGTTAAGCGTGTCGCGTGAGAGTGCCTGCACTTGGCCGCTGTTCACCGCATCAACATCTAGTCTTTTTGCCACAATGTGATATTGGATAGTGCGCTTAAGCTGCGCAGCGCTCATGTTGTTGATAGTGCCTGGCGAAAGACGGCTAAATGCGCCGTCGGTTGCCACAAACACGGTGTATGGACCCTTGCCAGTGAGCGTTGCGCCAACACCAGTTGATGCAAGAAGCTGCGCGAAGCGTGTGCCATTTGCAACTTCAGATACAATAGCTGAAACCGATTTAGAAGAAGTCTCAACTTGCACTTGGCCTGCGCCCGAAAGCTCGGTGCTCGTAGCAGTAGTGCTCGGGACCGTTACACTGGAGCGTTCCCCCATGAGCCACCACAAACCAAAACCTATAACAAGTACGGCAAGCGCGATCCCCACCCAGCGGATCATATTTTTCTGATCCATTTTCATATTTAAATATCCTGCACTATGATTATCAAACACCTTCACTATACTCTTGTTGCTGTGTAATAGATACAGAATATCTCTACCCTTTCTTTTCTTGTAATTAAAATCTACAATGCGAGCGCGGGCCTCGCCCGTGGCTATGGCCGAGGGCATGTGGCGGAACTGGTATACAGAAACCAGTCGTCTCAGAAGCAATAGTTGATTCAGTGGGCGTGTGGCGGAACTGGTATACGCGTACGTCTCAGAAGCGTATCCCGAAAGGGTTGGGAGTTCGAGTCTCCCCACGCCCACTGAGCAAATTATTTTGAGAATTCAGACAAAAAACTCTCTGCTTCTTTATATGAACGAAGAACGACTGTTTTATTGGCGTGTGCTTTAGCAAACGCACGAATCTTCGGGCCGTGGGTAAAGTGCCGCCTTACTATCTCATAGAAAAATCTTATATCGTCCCATGTGTTGAGCTCGGTATGTCTCTCACCAAACATCCTAGTGAAGTGATTTAGGAGACGCCTCCAGAGTGGAATATCTAGAAAAATCACTGTATCTGCCCTATCTGCAATATGGGGTTGTATTTTCGAGTACCATCCGTCAGAAACCCACGAATCTTGCTCGATAAACTTTTCAACTTTTTCAACAACATAAGCTCTCACTCTTTCCTTCTCTTCGCTACGATCCTTTGCTTTGTGGCCACCAGCTTCTAGCCAATATCTATCTATTTCCAGATAAGGAATTTTTAACTTCTCACTTATGTTCTTTGCCAGAGTGCTTTTTCCACTACTCGCATTCCCTATTATCGTAATTCTCATAATACGCAATAATTATGGCACAGCAGATGCTAACATCACTAGCTCTGATACACTTGAAGTTCATGCCCATAGACAGATTTGGATGGAATAAAAAAAGCCTCATCGGCCTCTTTTGGCACCAAGGGTTGGGGCTTCTTAGTTTTATCCTCGACATCGCGGTTATCTATATCCTCATCAGGATTTTTCATGTGCACTACCCCATTGCAGTGACGATAGGATTTATTGTGGCAACGTTTGCCAACTATCTTGCAACACGCGCCACCATTTACTCAAATACGCAGCGACCCCACAAAACGGCGGTCACCTATTTTTTTATAGTCGCAACCGTTGCGATGTTTGTAACGGTAGGCGGCACCGTATTTTTGCACGAGGTAGTTGGAGTGCCGGTTTACGTAGCGCGTGTGGCGATTGGGATCTTTTTTGGGCTTACGGGCTACTTAGTCGACTGTCTCTTCGTATTTAAACTGCGGTAACCTTTTTACTGGCAAAAATGGCTGTTTTTTGTTAGTATCCCCTTACGCGCGCTTAGCTCAGTTGGTAGAGCATTCGACTGATACTCGAAAGGTCCTAGGTTCGATCCCTAGAGCGCGCACCAGAGAAAACAAAAAACACCCTTGCGGGTGTTTTTTGTTTTTGAAAACTTAATACTGTAATTGAGATTGATTCACCTTTATCTTGTTCCGTTGTGTATCTAGTAGCTAACCTTGTACTCAGTGTTGCTAACTAGATATCTAGGCTCTAACGGTTTTTTGTATTACTACAAAAGAGCGAACCGAGTGCATCTATAAGACGTTGCACTACTGTCTAATTTCCTTACGGAAAATATCGCCAATTCAGTTTTGCCCTCGTACGAGAGGCAAAACGCATTTCATTTGAATTGATCCACGAGCAGCTTCCGCTACCCGTGCCTTGTTACGACTTACTCCCTGTCACCGAACTTACCGTG
>Ga0172379_10008804_pt1 | contig 12609 bp, 13 predicted proteins | sample GrowelOW334metaG_FD_119756 | JGI IMG/M metagenome (GOLD analysis project Ga0172379, IMG submission 119756) | Groundwater microbial communities from an aquifer near a municipal landfill in Southern Ontario, Canada - Groundwater well OW334 metaG | ecosystem: Environmental > Aquatic > Deep... | reverse complement strand
GTAACCCGCATGAGAAAACTCGAAAATAGCGAACTCTCCAGACCCAGCGCCGGGGATTTCAAACAGCTGACAAAGGTGCCGATCGTTGTCGTTCTGGACAACATCCGCAGTTGCCACAACATCGGTTCCGTATTTCGTACGTCGGATGCACTGTTGATAGAGAAGATTTTCCTTTGCGGAATTAGCTCAACCCCACCCGATAAAGAGATCCGCAAAACAGCCTTAGGCGCAGAAAACACTGTTGCCTGGGAGTACCATTCCGACACACTTGAAGCAGTCAGTACCCTGAAAGCGCAAGGATACACAGTTATTGCCATTGAGCAGGTTGAAAAAAGCATCAGCCTCTCTGAATATCATCCGTCTATAAATTCCAAACTGGCACTTGTTTTCGGGAACGAGGTGAAGGGAGTGCAGCAGGAGGTGGTGGATCACTGTGATTTGGCTATCGAGATCCCCCAATACGGTACGAAGCATTCTTTCAATATCTCTGTGAGCGTGGGGATTGTACTTTGGGATTTATTCAATAAAATAAGGAGTGCCTAGCTAAGTAATTTGCAATTACTTTTCCTCCTCAAAATGTTGTAACTTTAATGTACAAAACCCGATAAGCTGCATTATGGGAAACATTAAGCTTTTTCAAAATCAAACTGTTAGAACCTATTGGGACGAGACTGAAGAACAGTGGTTTTTTTTTGGTAGTTGATGTTGTTGGAGCATTGACTGATTCGGCAAACCCGACAGATTATCTGAAGAAAATTCGAAAACGTGATGCCAATTTAAGCAATTACATAGGGACATAGGAACAAAAACTTTTATTGGTATTAAAGATGAATCAGTAACAAGAACAAAGGGTAGGTCTAAACCATCTACAGGTAACGTTAAATTTTCATAGACGGTAAAAACTCCTGGATGTATGTCACTTATTTGCTTAGAAATTAAAAAATCACAGTTCATTTCTAAATTCAACTAAAACAATGATATTTTATAATCCAATTGCGTTCTATTTTTAATATTGAAGTTTTTTGAATTAATCGCAATTTCATCTTTTCGCAATATTTTGTCAAATTGTTCATCTGTGATGCCCCAGTCCTTCATTATTTTACGATTTGAATGATCTTGAAGAAAAAATATATAAAATAGGATTCCGATAGCAACCAAAAGCAACGACACCATAAATAAATGCTTAATTCTCATCGTATTGCTTTTTAAATTTATAAAAAAACAATACAGGGTTGTCATTCTTCTTTATCTTGAATTTACCGTCTTTCCCTAGTAATTTCAATAAGGTTTCATATACTCTATTAATTTGCAAGTTTTAAGCTACTTTTATTTTGGAGCTATTAATTTTTCTTTCTCTCGGATCAAGGCATACATAGTTTTCATTGTATGGTATTTCATTCTTTACCACACTATACACAGTTCTGAGCATCTTGTTAGATATGTTGTTCATGATTAAAAAATGAGGTTTTCCTTCTATCTTTTTCTTTTGATAATACAATCGATATTCTTTGTTGTACTTTACCGCTGACTTGGCTCCCATGTACAAGAGAGACTTCAGCTTTTTGTCCGCAAATGGGCTTACACGAGCCTTTTTAACCATTTTCCCTGACGAATTGGGGAATGGACAGACCCCGGCATATGAAGCAGCTTTCCGGGCGGTATCAATAGTTTTGAAATTACCCGTCTTGATCAGCAAATCAGTGGCAATTACCGGCCCTATTCCTTTTATGCTTGTTGCCAGTTCATAGCTATTTTTCAATTGCTGATCGGCAAGTATCAATTTTTTTATTTCATTCTCCACATGCTCGATTTCACTATTCAGATGGTTAATAACTGATTGAGCAGAGATATGAGCACTGACACTTTGCATTGGCTGGTGTTTCCTGCCTGTCTCGCTGGCCTGTAAAGCCTTCCTTGACCTTATCAGTTGCGCCCTCAGGGTATAGAGTTCCTGAAGTTCTCTAATCGTTTCTTCTTCATACTGTGTTGGAACAAGCTTGTCGTAGAAGCGCTCTCCATATTCCCGGATCCGCATAGCATCAACTTTGTCGGTTTTCCCTTTTACTAAACCCAGGCTGTGCTTTATGTTGTATCCTGGAATAAAAGCAATGGTAACACCCATTAGGTTGGACAGGAAAAGTAGAAGATCACCATATACGCCAGTATTCTCAGCACATAAGATGCTCCCCGCAGGGACCTCTTTTAAGAAATTGGATATACTGTTTATTCCGTTTTTCACTGTCTTGTTTTTTTCATTTCCATTCTGGTCAATAAAATTCACATCGAATTTTTCCATTGACAAATCTTTTACCATTTTCAATATGTTCCATCATAAAGAATTCTGCTTCCTGTATGCAGCCATGACAACCCAACCCGGGCAATATGACGACCCATTTATAAGTGTCATCAATCATAATTTTACTGATAGCATCGGCTAAACAAGCTCTTTCTGTTTCTTTTACACTTTCTTTACATGACTTGGAAAAATCAAAATTTCCGTTGATATCGCTTGCTAATTTTTTTATTACTCCCTGCTTTTTACTTTGCACTGAAATTGTTGCATAAGGAATGCCTTTAGCAGAAACTGAATCGACAACCGTCCCTTTGATTTGATAACTCCTGACAGGTAAGAACGCATGAGAAATAAATGTTGAGATTAGGATAAGGATTGGAACTAGAACGAGACTTTTCATGGTTGCGTATTTATTCTTTTTGTTATTTTACAATTGACTCATGCCTTATTTCTCCCATTTAAACGGTTTTAATTTCCGTACAGCAAATTCAAAATCTTTGGCGCCAAGCAACCCTTCCCCGCTGACGCCTTCTATTTTGCCGATGAAGGTGGTATTAATGTCAGAGCAGAAAAATTCTACGGTAGCTTCCCCTTTTTCGTTGGTAATGACCGATGGTGCCCAGAGCAATGTATTGCGGGTGTCGGGCGACAAATCATTCTCTGATTCCTTATCGTAATTGGGCCGGTAAAACTCACGGGACTTGTAATAAGCCTTTACCCTCGACAGGTTGTTCCTTTTTAAAAGTTCTTCTTCGGTAAATTTGGGATAATGAAATTCGATCGAAATTAAATCTGTTAGATTCCATTTTCCATCAGCTCTGCCAACATCTTCATATTTAACCAGTCGATATGTTTCGCCCTCAACGGGTCGTTTATAGATTGTATCACTACAGACTTTATAAGGAGGGCTAGCCCCTATTAAATGGGCGTAACCAGTTCTGTAATTGTGCAAAAACCCGTGTTCACAAACCCAAACATCGTTTAAATCCAGTTTAGCCAAACTGTCCAGATGCCCCATATATTTGTCCCTGAAAGTGTTAATCCTTTTGCCTTTGACAATAATCTCCCGTAGCTCGATCACATTAGGCCCGACAACAAACGGGTGCGATGGTTCATCTTTGACAGTGTCCGTTTTGTTTGGCAGGGGATAGTTGATTGACTTGGCCTTTCTGATCCCATTGATCGCGTTGAAAGGCTCTGAAAGGGTGATGCGTGGTTTAAACTCAAGAGGAGCCATCGGTTTCAGGTAAACATAGCCCCCCTGCCAGGTTTTTAAATGCGCGGGGGTAATTGTGAACCTACCTGTTTGATCGGCAACCATTAAATCTGAATTCTTATTTTCCCTAGGGTTGAAAGCCATCACGAACTGCTCTACTACAGGGGCTTTCTTCTGCTTTCGGGTGGCATGTACTTCCCCTTCTGTTCCGTCAAAAATAACGGGCTGTTTTGCTTCCCGGTAAGTTTTTAAATTTTCTTCGCCCCACACATACCGTCTCCAACCCTGGGTGAGCAAGAGCAAGTCCAGCGCTTCCTCCTGCCCTTTGTTCCTGTTGTCAAAATACCAGGCCGGATCGTAAATCTTTCCCTTTATCTGCGTAGAGAGGTAGCAGTGGGTCAGGATTGTTTTAGGGTCTTTCGGGTTTTGGTACAATTTATCAAAAACACTCACCCCCAGGTTAGCAACAACAGGTTGCCCGTTTTGGTCAGTTGCCTTTATCTTCAGTGTAGCTTTCTGACGGGTTTCGTATTTGTCTTTTGACAATTTGGCCTCGATGCAAAGGTTTTTGTCGGGGTTTACATAGACCAGCCGTTCGGCAACAGGGACCTGGTCCTCATTGAAAAGGGTAAATTCGGCAATTCCCTGCCCGGGGAATTCCTTCAGTGGTATTTTTATCTTTAGCACCTGGTTTAGTGTCCCTTTTGCCATGCAGCAAACCATGCCCCTGATCTGTCCCCTTAGGTAGATGAACCTTTTCCCTTGCCTGGGGCTTTGGGCGACTTGAAAAGTTAGGTATTCACTATCCCTACCGGCCAGTTGCATTGTGATGCCTTCGGGGTAAACTTCAGGCAGAAGAAAAGTGCTGTCGGTAATTGGTTCGGAAAGCCGGATGTGGTATCTTTTCCCGGCAAGCGGGGTAAAGTTCAGGCTCCCCATCCCGGCATGTTTGCCTTTAAATTCAAGCAAGGGTTTATTATCTTCGAATAGGCTTCCTGCAACATCCAAAGGGTTGCCATCGATATCTACCGCTTTAAAGGCCAGGTTGGAAAACAATCCCACAATCAGGTTGCCCCCTTCGGGAAAAGTATTGAACTGTATAGGGGTCCCCTTTTTGCACGGAACAGGAAAACTAAAGGATTCTTCGCTTTTGGCATATTTTACCTTTACATCAACCCGGAGCCCTTCTCCGGGGCTTTGCAGCGCAATGGCTATGTTGGCATGTCCTGGATTGTAGGTTATTGCCAGTGCCTGTCCCAATGTCTTGTCCCCTCTGCGCAGATCTGCCTGGATTTCGCTGTGGAGCAGGTATCTTTGGGCCGAGAGGACTGTTAATTCCAGACGGATGCTATCGCCCGCTTTATAATAGGACCGGTCAAAATCAGCAGTAACAGATAACCGCGGTTTCATATCTTTTTTGACCCTAATCATCCTGGTTGCACAAAACTCTGTGGAATCATTGAAAAAGGAATGCGGGGTATAGGCCTCCAAAAGGTAATCCCCTTCCGACAAGCTGTCCCGAAGGAAGACATGCCCGTCGGCAAAACCGTTCTTAACCTCATATTTTTCCTGCCATACCACTTGGTTGGTGTTTTCGTTGACCATTTGCAGGTAAAGGGTATGGCCCAGCATGGAAGGGGCAAAAGAATGGGTATCCAGTAGCCAGGCCTTGAACCACAAATCTTCGCCCGCTTCGTAAACCCCCTTGCTGGTCTGGATGTAAGCCAGCTCAGGGGGACTGTTTTGAGCCAAGGAATGAAGCCGCTCGGCCAGATCTTTCAGGACAGGGTGGTTTGGTTGGGAAAAGCAGGGGACAGACAAAAGAAGGGATAAAAACAAGGCAAAAAGATATTTGCCTTGTGAATTCCGTATAGAATAATTAAATAGTGGTAATCTCATGTTGCCTGATTGTTTTTCTCACTATGAAATGCCTCATTTATTTCACCTGAACAAGATCACTCAGTTTCCGGAAAGCAGACCCATTCTTCGGTGATTGATATTCATGATCAACTATTTTACCGTTTTTCATTCGGATAATGCACGGATAGACACTGTTGCCTGTCTGGATATTAAAGTCATTTCCCCTGTCAATATAAACGTTCGGGTGTTCTTCCATCTTGATCCCAATTTTTTGTTGCAATATTTTAAGTGAGGAAATCTTGGTCAATACAAACAGAATCCCCGTGTTTTCGATATGGTCCCTCATAAATGCTTCGCCTTCCTGTATGCAACCATGGCAACCCAACCCGGGCAATAACACGATCCATTGGACATCGTTGTCCACCTTTGCCTTATAAATTGCTGTTGTTAAATTCTCCGCTTCTACTGCTTTCTCACTTTCTTTACATGAAGTGGTTGCTGATAACAGGGACAAAACAATCCATAATAAAAATAACAGTTTTTTTAGGTCCATCTCAGATTTTTTTTAACGTGAATATTTTAAGGGTCATGGTGGTCTCGTCAAAATCCTTTTCAATATACTCAATGTTAAGCCCTTCACTGGTAACAAATGAATTTTGCCAGTACCAATCTTTACCTGTCCCGATTACAGTTTCCCCCAGGTAGTTGAAATTTTCATCCATCACGATCACTGAAATGGGCTTATCTTCTTTTTGTATACGGATCGTTGCGCCAGGAATGCCTTTCAGCAAAAACCTGTAATATACCTTTCGGTACTTATCGTATAGAATGGCTGCATACATATCCTGTCTTACATAATGAATAAGGGCTATTTTACCTGGAGTCTTGCGGGTATTCCGGTCAATAGAATGGATAGTACCTGCAAAATTACTGCCTGCATATACTGTATTATAGGTGTCGGAGTTTAATCCAGTTATAAACAAATCATGTGAAACTGGAAAGCTGTAGATTATCTTCTCCCCATCAGGATGAAGCTCCGGGAACACTTCAGTAAACAATCCACCCTCCCAATTGTAATCTGAACCATATAATTGCCCGGGGTAGATATGCATGAAGTCAACTTTAATATTCTTCATATCAATCCGTGCAGTGAACTTAAACCTGGCAATCAATAAATCCGGGACTGAAAAGAAATATTGACCTGTGAGCAATAGCTTGCCGGGAATTTCAATAAATGGGTTCACCGTTGCAAGGTAATATTGCGGGTAATAATCAGGCCAGTCTTTGATGTTTCCGCCGCCCCTGAGCGATATTTTGTTCCGGATCTTGCCTTTGCTGTTTGTATATCGTTTTTATTCAGAGTTTCGGCATCGCCCTTTTCAACTATTTTCCTCATCTCCTCCTGTATCTCCTTAATCGCAGTCGATTCAATTTTTACTTCTTTGTCCATTACTTTTTTTGCCATTGCATTGGCTTTCTCGCTTTGTCCGGTTTCATCGTACAACTTTGCCAACAGATACAAGGGATAAAACCGGGCTGGTGCCATGTTAAAGGCGCGCAGGTAGGCTTGTTCGGCTTCGGTATTTTTAGCCAAAACTTTGTAGTTATTGCTCAAACAGGTATAAAGTACGGTGTTGTTTAAATGTGGCTTGGCCTCGTTTAGTATTGCAATGGAGTTTTCGTGTTTTCCGGCCATTTCAAGGGCTTTGCCATACTGCACCAAAAATGCGCCATTGGTTTTGAGTTGTGGGTATGCCAGTTCAAAATCTTCTAAACATTCGGGGTAAGCGCTTACATTGTAAACATCCGAGGCATCTTTCCACGTTTTGTAGGCTTGGTATTGTCGCCCACCTGCCACCACTTGTGGGTACGACACCCCCGGCGGTAACTGCTGATATATTCTGCGTACCGAAGCCGCCACCTCGAACCGGGCCAAATCCATATCGGTGTTTTTGTCGAACTCAATGCTAATCTGCCCCGAGCCAATGCCCGATTCGGATTTCACGTTCTTTATGCCGCGCATGGTGGCAAATAAGCCTTCCAAGGGCGATGTTACTTCCTGTTCGATGGCACGCGGCTGCGCTCCATTCCATGCGTATCGCACCGAAACCGTGGGCAACGTGTAATCGGGCTTTAACTGCACCGGGATAAGCGGCACCAGGGCAACCCCAGCGATGATAAACACCGCGAAAAAGATGAGGATGGAGAAGGGGGAGCAATGGTATTTATTAGATGTATCGATCACACCAAATTCCAGGTTTCTGGACCAGTCTGGTTTCTGAAATTTCAATACCCAATCGTTGTATAATTTCATGGTAAAAGCTATCTTTAATTCAAGAACAAGATACAAATAAGATTTATAAAATACAAAGATAAATAGCTGATATTCATATAATTTATAGACTAAAGACAGACTCTAATTATAACGGCTAAAGATTTTGGAAATCTTAATTTGCTTTTTAAATTCATAACTTTGCAAGGTTTTTGGGTAAGGTTCCATTTGTCGTTATTTGTGGCCTTCCCGGTTAAGCATTTTTTGTTGAAGCCTCCTTTTCCGTGGTTACGGCTTTCGGGATCGGGGGCTTCTTTTTTATCCCGTAGTTCAGAACAATCTTTTGTTCAGTCCTGAATTAGTTTAGCCATATTTAGCTCGTGTTCATGGTTTCTTTTTTTAGCATGTGCGGGAACAAATCTGAATCATCAAAAAAATATTCAATGAATTAGTACAAATATAGTGAACCTGCTGGTATGTACAGGGGTGTAAAAGGGTACAAAAGGGGTGTATTTTCTTCGAAGTGTTTTTTTTGATCGTTTTACTAATCAAAACCTTGCGAACATCTTTTGGAAGTCGGCCGCAGGAGCAGGTTATCAGGATAAGCAAAACAGGAATCGCGGTCTTCATCATTTGGTTAAATTTTGATTGGTTTATATAAAAAAAATGAAATCTATTCAATTAATCTGAGTGCTCTTTTCCATCTGAACCCATCATATCCATTCGAGAAAAGCATTAGTACCGCTTTCCCAACAATATTTTCTTCTGGCACAAATCCCCAGTAACGCGAGTCGTTGGAGTTGTGACGGTTGTCGCCCATCATAAAATAGTAGTTATGTCGGAAGGTATAGGTGGTTACGGATTGGTTGTTCAGGAAATATACGCCATCCTTCTCTTCAATTTCCATTTTTTCCAACCTTTTGATTGTTTGCCGATAAACCATATAATTAACCGGGGTAAGATTTATTGTCATCCCTTTGTGTGGAATTACCACAGGGCCGTAATTGTCAATTGTCCAGGCCAGTTTCCTATTCTTTGGATAAACCCATCGCGTTGAATCATTTTTTACAAGATCCATTTTGTACGACTGCTTTACCAAATCAGGAATGGCAATGGCCTGCCGACTGGCATACACTACCCCATCAATAATTTGCAAGGTATCACCTGGAATAGCCACGCAACGCTTGACAAAAAAATTATTCCTTTTTCCCCACAGCGGATGTATGAAAACAGTTACATCTCCGTGTTTTACCCGAGAAAAACCACTTAACCTGTTGTAGCCCCAGTAAATAGAATCCATATTGGTAGTTTTATCGGCGCTTAAAAACCAAATGAGGTTGATCCAGGGAATTTCGTACGGCGATTTAGGCATAGCGGGGCCATAATCCAGTTTGCTTACCAGTATTTTGTCTCCCGGGAACAAGGTGTCTTCCATTGAACCGCTGGGGATGGAAAAAACTTCGATAAAAAATACCCGTATCGAAATGGCCAGAAGAAAAATACCAACAATTGTAATCAGAGATGACACCAAACTGTGTTTGCGTATCCATACAAAAACCGAAAGTTTTGACCGGAACAAAAAACCAATCAGGAACACAAATAAAATTCCAATGGCCAACCAGTAAAGTCCTGAAAAAGCAATAATTAATACTATTGCACCCAAAACTATGAGTTGAATTTTTCGTTTCATATATATATCTCTTTTAAACACATAGGGCATATAGGATACATAGAAAAATTTTAAACTATGTGCCCTATGTACCTATGTGTTTATTTTTCATTTGTTTCATAACTGATTGTCTGTAGGATATTCAACTTCCCCTTTTATTTCCAAATTGTGCGGCGACCCTGGCCCATTGTAAAATACCTCCACTGTTTTATGGAACATTCCCGGAAATGCAGCGTCGTATTTGATTGTTATTTGTCCTTTTCCACCGGGGCGAATGGGTGCCTTTGTCCATTCAGGAACCGTGCAGCCACACGAGCTTTTTACATCGTTAATGACCAGTGGCGTTTTCCCCGGATTGGTGAATTCGAATAAATAGATCGCTTCTTTTTTATAGGGAATGGTTCCGAAATCGTGCTCCATTTTGTTAAAACTTATCGATGCATTGTTCTGCGGCGTTGTTGAAGAACAAGAAATTATTACGATGGCAATAAGGGTTGTTACAATTAATTTCATCGTCTTTTTAATTTGGGTTCTTTGCTGTTCTTATTAAAATATTTATCGTTAACATTCCTAAAATATTTTTTAATCATTTCTGGTTCGTTTTTTAATGGAAATAAAAGCATTTCTGTTTCCGACCTCTTTTTATTATAAATGAAGAAACATGGATATTTATTATCTGCAATATTTGTATTTTTCCCAAACACGGAAATTATTTTGCATTTGAGTTGATGTTTTGCCCTCAGTAGTTTGATGGAATTTTGATTATAATTTGCCAGAATGATAAAATTCGAATCTGACACAATATCAATGTTTGATGTAAAATACTCCAACATTGCATTAACACAGGCAGAGCATTGATTCTCCGAAATAAATAAACAAAAAGTAAAATCTGACAATCTATCAACCTCTGGAATGATTATTTCAATGTCATTATATATCTGACTATTCAGGAATGATCCTTTTAAATCTTCATTTAAAGCCGTTAACCGATTATTTTCGATCGTGTATTTTATCTTAAAACGATCAAGTGTGTTTCTTTCCTTATAGTAAAATATCCCATACAAAACAGTTGAAGCAAATAGTATTATGAAAACTGCAATTAATATATACTTCATAACATTTTACTGAGATTTAAACTTATAAAAAACGATAACAGGATTACTGTTCAAATCAAAATTCTTCAATTTTTCAACAAGGTCAGTATCAGACATATTTTCCATCATTAATTTCTGAAAATTCTTGTGATTAGTGAGTTGTTCGATCAAATTACAAGGAATAATCGAAACAAATAAATCACCTTTAACATTGGATGGATTAATGAAAATTGGAATATTATTCCTTAATGATTTTTTTGAAAAAATAGAGAATCTTGCTTGATGCAAAATGATGCTTTTTTTTTTCTTCGAGAATATAACCGAATAATTCTTATTGTTTCGAAAATAACTAAATGTCATAAAATCATCAGATTCACAAAAATCGCCAATATCAGCGGCACAATTATGATATCGATCAATATCTCTAGTCCCTTTTGATATTGCATCATTTAAAGCATTCTGATAATCATCATTATCGGCAAACAAAATTTTATAGTTGGCATAAATGCTATCTTTAGCTAATGAGTAAATAATATTATCAAATCGATTGAGCATACAAAGATTATTTCCATAGAAAAACCCTTTTGGATTAGGATCCGACATGAAGTTTCCAATTTTTTTATCTATACTAAAATATCTTTTTTCTTTTTCCATTTCATCAGACGTCTTAATCAATGAATAATGATATTTTTCATTTCGTGGATAATTGAAAGTGAACGGATTATAAAAAAACAGGCAGTTCGAATTCCATGCAAATGCTGTAGGGTAAAAGTCTATTTTCTGCTCATGAATAAACTTTTGTCCGTCAATGGAGTATCTTAATATTTTATGCGAATTTTCGTCAAAAATTAATATATTTCGTTTAGCTTCATCTATTGCAAAATCACTTAATTTAAGATATTCCCCAGGACCTTTACCTTTCTGATCGATATGAAACAAATACTTTCCTTTCATTGAAAAAGCAACTATTCGATTTGTCATTTCATCATGGATGTAAATATTGTTTTCAAAAAATAATATTCTAGAAATATTTCCAATAAGATATTCTGAATCGAGGAAAATATAGCTTGCGCTTTCAACAATATCATTATTAATGACTTCTTCTTTTGGAATATTGATCTTTTGTAAAGATGGATTGTTTGCGGCCTTTTCTACTTGAAGATTGCTACAACTGGTAATAAATATTACCATACATATAAATAATAAAACTCTCATAACTGAATATTTGTAGTTTTTTAATTGTTTGAGAAACTGATTGTTTTTGGGGATAAAATTGTTTAAAGGGATCTCAAGTACTTTAAAAATTGAGATCCCTTTAAAATGAATGCTTAAGGTTTATTTTAGTTATATAATTGACCGCATGGTAAAGGAGAGCAAGTACCGAACATGGCCCAATTACAATCAATCCGATAACCATTTGCAACATGTACCCATCCGATTTCTTCACCAAAATAGACATAGTTGTCACATGGAATTTGTTGCGATGGCTGCTCCCCTGAAATTGGAAGATCACATTCTCCGGTCAGAAAATTATATCCCGGACTCCAAGGATAACAATCATCAGCTTTTGCAATTTGAAAAGGTTGAAAAAAATTTATTAAAACAAATGTGACTACTAATGCCATTGTGGCTAAAATTGTATATTTTTTCATCTTATAAATTTGTTATTTTGTTTACATATATTCAATACCGCCTGCTCTATCCTTTCACAGGCAGAGAATCGTAATCCCCCTCAGAATTTCTCTGTATCTTTGCTCCCGAAAGGGGGAGCTACCAGAACTGATGTTTAATGCCCATTAAGTACTTGTTTATGGAGTGTTCTCCTTTCATCTTTTATTTTGTTATAAGTTTTCCATCCAGATCATTTATTAAAGTGCTGTTCTTTTCAAAATCAAACAAGGTCAGATACCGCAAATTATAATAAAGCTTCCAATATTTATATAGGGAGTTTATATAGCTTACGATGGCATTTTCCTTGCGGTTAAGTTGCATAATAAGTGTATTTACATCCATTTGGCCGAGTACAAAACGTTGTTTGTTCATTTCATAAACTTCCACGGCCACTTCTGCTGCTTCTTTCGCACTTTTAACCATCTCGACCTGCAAATTAAATTCGTTGACCGAGATCAGCATATCTTGCTCAAAATCAATTTCTCTTTGTTTTAATGTTGATGATTGTAACTTCTGCTGGCTCTTTGCAAGGTT
>Ga0172379_10008803_pt1 | contig 12609 bp, 15 predicted proteins | sample GrowelOW334metaG_FD_119756 | JGI IMG/M metagenome (GOLD analysis project Ga0172379, IMG submission 119756) | Groundwater microbial communities from an aquifer near a municipal landfill in Southern Ontario, Canada - Groundwater well OW334 metaG | ecosystem: Environmental > Aquatic > Deep... | reverse complement strand
ACTTTAAACGACTTTTGACTTGATATAATCGCATCATCAGAAAAATAAAGTCCGTTCGACTTGCATGCCTTATCCACGCCGCCAGCGTTCATCCTGAGCTAGGATCAAACTCTACTTAAAAATAGAACGGAACAAAAGAAAAAATACTTTTGTTACATTTACTGGTTTTACCTTGCCATAGCTTTTATCGAAAAGCGAAGGCAGGTTATTCATTCCACCCGCGGTGGAATATATCTCGCACGTTGCGAGATTCTTATTTACCTCGCCATAACTTTTTTTCAAAAGTGAAGGCGGGCTTGCTTGATTTATGAATTTATCTAAACACCTACTCCTAGGATGTTTAGATTATACCTATTAAAATTTCAAAGAAATTAAAACAGCCCAAACATACGGACTGTGGGTTCTATTATATACAAACGGCTATATAAGTCAAGCTTTTTAAACCCTTATTATATAAAGGGCTAAAACACAATTAAAGGTCTAATCTATAAGACTATTTGTATGGATTAAATAAAGGGTTGCGAGGCCCATCACCACGTTTTCTTGGGGGGGCTTCTTTATTCACTTTTCTATTCACAAATTTATTAAAACGATTATAAAGATCATCTCCAGGAGTCTCATCTAAACCATCTCCCTTAGGAACCATTTCCTCATTAACTGGTTCATCAAAATTTATAACCTCTTGCCCATCTTTTTCTACTATTATGTTTTTAGGGGCGTTTTCAAAATTGAATTTATCCATACAATAATTATACTACTTTGTGCCCCGTGAGGGAATCCCCGGGTTCATCGGTCAGGCATAATTTTCTGGTGAAAATTTGCACGACCCTGCCTCCCACCGTCGTGGTCCGGCTTTCGATTCTGTGAGGGAAACGCGATTACGCTTTCGCCTATTACATAGGCAGGTACTTTCCCATCTCGCTTCGCTCGTAGGGAAAAGTCTTTCGATTCCCTCGCGCGAGAGGGACCGCGAGTACGCTTATCGAACCTTACAGGTTCAGTACACCTTTTCCATTCGTGAGTACACTCATATGGAAAAGGTTTTCGATTCCCTCACACAAGACATGTAGATGTCTTGTTACGGGGCACAATAAAAAAATACGATTTGCATCGTATTTTTTTATTGTGCCCCGTGAGGGAATCGAACCCCCGACCATCTCCTTAAGAGGGAGCTGCTCTACCAGCTGAGCTAACAGGGCGCTATTAGGCTTTCATTTTCAAAAACTACTATACTATATTATTTTTTAGACAATTTTACAAGCTCGTCTGTTAATTTTTTGACTGACGTATCATCATAAAGGGAAAGCGTGAAAACTGGCTTTTCCCCGCCTTGACTCGGCGAGGCAGGTATTTTTTCAAATTCTTTTTTAACTTTCTCAATCTTTTTTAAATCAGTTATTACATCCGTCTTTGTCAGAATAATAACCTCTTCTTTCTCTAATAGTGTCTTATCAAAAACTTCAAGCTCTTTCCTGATCTGCTTATAGACCTTCATGGGATTATCGTTCTCAAGAGAGACGAGATGCGCAAGCATTCGAGTTCTTTTTATGTGCTTCAAGAATTTTGTTCCCAACCCTTTCCCTTCACTTGCCCCTTCTATCAACCCTGGGATATCGGCAATAGTGAAGCCAAAAAAATCGCCCAGATTTGGATCAAGAGTTGTGAATTGATAACTGCCAATCTTGGCACTGGCATTAGTAATAGCATTTAGTAGTGACGATTTCCCAGCATTAGGCAGACCAACAAGCCCAACATCAGCAAAAAGCTCAAGCTCAATCTTGAAATTCCCTTCTTCTCCTTTTTTGCCTTTTGTCGCCTTCTCAGGTGTTGTATTTATCGAGCTCTTAAACTGCTCATTGCCGTAGCCACCTACTCCACCTTTCAAGAGTAATTCCTTTTGGCCAACTTTATCCAGTGATACAGATGCTCCACTCTCTATATTTGTAATAACAGAACCGACAGGCAAATCGATAATTAAATCCACTCCATCTTTACCATGCCGACTTCCACCTTCACCCGGTGCACCACCTTCGGCCTCAAAAGTTTTTTTGTGTTTGTATTTTGAAAGTAGGTGAATATCGGCAACAGCGACAGCATAGATATCTCCACCCTTCCCTCCGTCACCTCCATTCGGGCCACCTTTATCTATAAACTTCTCTCTGCGCCAGCGAACAACCCCGTCTCCACCGTGGCCAGCTTCAGCAAAAAATTTTATTTCATCTATGAACATATGTATTTTAGCGAGCATAAAATAAATTGATTTTCGCTGTCTCGTAGGGCCCCTTTGGGGTAAAGAGCAAGAAAATTAAATTATTTTGTGCGAGCTATACTTCAACTTACGCTAATAATGCCTTTTGGGCAAGAGCAATTGCACCTTCTTTTGATTTAACATTAAGTAAATAACCAGATTTATGACAAAAAATAATATCATCTACCCCCGTTACTTCTCTTAACTTAGGATCACTATCAGTAAAACCACGCCATGATAGAGGAAATAGTTTTCGACTCTCCATAGTATCTGAAGTGACATTAACAGTTTCTACTTTCCACCCATCACTATGTCCACTTGGGCAAATATAATAAATAGGCTCTGGTAGTTTAGGAAGAACGTCTCTCACCAAAAATCTATGAAATGGTTTGCTTAAAATCACAATCCTTTTATCTTCGGCTTTATTATAATCCTCCATTATTATTTTAGTCCCTATGATATTTGATTGAGCTACTTCTATCTCTCTTTTTAAGAGAGGAATAATTTTTTCAACTTCTTGTTCAAATATTTCGTCAACATTATTCATTCTTTCATCCCAAGTAGGGTAAAAAGCCTTAAAAATATCATTAACAGTATATTGCTCTGTATCTTTGAATTTAGATTCTGTTAGATCCATCCCATTATCTATCGCATCAATGGGCTCTGCAATTTTTCTATCTATCTCCATTGCTACGTCTTTATCACCACAAATTTTTTCACCATATTCTTTCCAAATAAGACCAAAAGACGAATAAGGAATTCCGTTCTCTCTGTCACCAGCTCCTCCCTTTTGATGATGGTCAAAAATATTTTTTAACGGGTCATAATTCCCTCCCACATCATAAACATAATCGCCTTTCTCTATTATCTTTGGATCGCGAGTACGAATAATTTTTATATTTCCATTATTTAAAATCGACAAGGTTGCCGTCGCGAAAAGGTCATCGGTGTGAAATGCTCCGTTGTGTGTGACACATATTTTATTTTTTTTAAAAATTGACATTTGGTTTATTTTTATTTTCAAACAATTTAATAATTATAGTCAAAATCTTTTCTAATACGAAGAAACCAATGAAAAACAATATGATTAAACCAATAAATTTGCGAACATCACGACTGATGGACAAAGCTGCATAACTAAAAGAATACCCGACAAACATCATCACAAGTGACCAAGCAAAGAGAGAAGCAATTTCGGCTTTAATAAAAGTTTTTAAATTGATTTTTTTGTAGCCAGCATATATCAAGGCAAACCAATATAATCCAAAAACCAGAAATCTCGAGAGAAATATTGAGATAAATGTTTTTGTCATGAAGCTCGGCAGGAATCGATTTATTCTCCTCTCGGCCTGAATCAAGCATCGGCGATGAGAGTGCATTTTATTCAGATATAGACCAAAACTATATCCCAAGACCGATTTGACAGTCCCACCGACAAGAACAGCAGCGAGGGCCGGGAAAATGCTTATAGAGCCAAGATGAGCAAAAATTCCAGCAAGGATGACCACAATTTCCCCTTCTAAAACCATCCCAATAAAAATCAAGATATAAGCAATATTAGCATGAAGAAGAGCAAACTCTCTAATGTGTTCAATGGTTAACATATTTTAAAGATCAAAATGGAATACCTTTTTAAGGACCCAGTTAAGTATCGAGACCAAAAGCGCCCCCACAAAAGCCGCAGTAAAAGTAGTAACCTCGAACCCTTTGATCAAAGTTCCTAAATACCAAAATAAAACTCCGTTAATAACTAGTGAAAATAATCCGAGAGTGATAATGTTGATAGGAAGAGTGAGAATATTAATTATCGGCTTTATAAACATATTGAACAGAGTCAAACAGGCCCCGACAATAAGAGCAACCCAAATAGGGTCAACTTTTATCCCTCCAATAATTAAAGTTGTGACAAATACGGCAATCGAAATAAGAATCCAATGTAAAATGATTTTCATATTTATAATATTTATTTGAATAATAAATCAACCACTTCCTTGACCATTGCACCATCGGCCTTACCTTTCAAATCTTTCATGAGCGTGGACATAAACATCCCTTTCTTCGTCGTATCGATTGCTCCCAATTCACTGATTTTATTTTTAACAAACTCTTCGACTTCACCACGCTCCATTAATTTCGGTAAAAATTCTGACAAGATGGCGAGCTGTTTGGTCTCTTCTTCTACTAAGTCCATCCGCCCACCTTTCGTGAATTGCTCGATAGAATCTTTCCTCTGCTTGGCCAGGCGAGTGATAACTGTGAGAGCCTGCTCATCCGCGAGCATATCTTGGGGAGTTTTACCTGTCGCCACGAGCTCATTAGTAAATGCTGTGACGAGCCCCCTCATAACCTCAAGGCGAACTTTATCCCCAGCTTTCATTGATTCTTTAATATTATTTTTTATTTGTTCATGTAACATATACTATATTGTATCAAATATGTGTTAAAATACAATTATGAAGAAAATTATATTTTTTGATACAGAGACAACGGGAAATACTGAAAAAGATTTCCTTTGTCAGATTGCTTATAAATCGGGCTCCGAAAGTTTTAATGGTTTGTATAAGCCATCGATCAAGATTCCCCCTGAGGCCTCAGCTGTTCATCATATCACTAATAAAATGTTGGAAGATAAAATAGCCTTTAGTGAGAGTCCTGACTATAAAAAAATTAAAAATGACTTCGAGGATGAAAATACTGTTGTTATCGCTCACAATGCACAATTTGATTTGATGATAATAAAAAAAGAAAACATAACTCCCAAGAATTTTATTTGCACATTACGATTAGCTAGATATCTAGACCCCGAAGGAAAAATAGAAAAATACAATCTACAATATCTACGCTACTTGCTCGAGATAGAGATCGAGGCCACGGCCCACGATGCGCTGGGTGATGTATTGGTCTTGGAACAATTATTCGAACGACTCAAGAAGAAAATAATGGCAAGCGAAAACTTATCCGAAGATGAAGCAATAGAGAAAATGATTGAAGTCTCTTCACACCCTTCGCTTTTGAAATTCATAAACTTTGGAAAGCATAGCGGTAAAGAAGTGGCAGAAGTTGCTCGTATCGACCCTGGTTATCTAGAATGGCTACTAAAACAGAAAGAAGAAAGCGACCAAATCGACGAAGATTGGATATATACTCTAAAGCACCATTTAGGGAAATTAGTTTAAAATTGTGTTAAAATAGATACATGAATTTAGTTATAATCATTTTTCTAGGAGTTTTAATCGTCTTGATTATAGGCTTGTTTTTCTTTCTTAAAAAGGGATCAAGAACTGGCAATGACGGCACTGTTGGATTATTGCTCACTCAGATAAACGAGCTTTCTCGCACTATTGATAGTAAGCTCGGTGAATCACAAAAAGAAATAAACCAGACAATGCGATTTCAATCGACGGAGACTTCTCGCATCATTGCCGACATTACTGAGAAGATTACTCGCCTCGATGAGACGAACAAGCAAGTCGTTTCTTTTGCCGATCAATTAAAAAATTTACAAGATATATTAAAGAATCCAAAACAACGTGGGATCCTCGGGGAATATTATCTAGAGACATTACTGAAGAATGTCATGCCCCCTGGTAGCTACCAGATGCAATACCCCTTCCCTGATGGCACGATTGTCGATGCTGTAGTTTTCGTCAAAGACAAAATTATTCCAATTGATTCAAAATTTTCACTTGAAAATTACAACAGAATTTCTGAGACAAATGATAAAGCCGAAAAAGATCGCCTCGAAAAAGTTTTCGTCAATGATTTGAAAAATAGAATTACTGAGACATCAAAATATATTCAGCCAAAAGAGAATACTATGGACTTCGCATTTATGTTCATCCCTCACGAAGCTATATATTATGACCTACTTATCAACAAGATCGGAGCAGTGACAGAAGATACCGAGAATTTAATTCAACGTGCAGCAAGTAAATACAAAGTTATTATTGTTTCTCCTACTTCTTTCCTCGCTTACTTACAAACAGTCCTCCAGGGTCTGAAAGCAATGCAAATAGAAGAAGGAGCAAAAGATATTATCAAAAGAGTTGGTGAGCTGGGGACGCATTTGCGAAGTTATGAGGAAGTCCACCAGAAACTCGGTAAGTCACTCGAAACAACAGTAAACCATTTCAATAAATCAAATCATGAATTTAGAAAAATAGACAAAGATGTGATGAGAATTACCGGTGACGCGATAGAAATCGAAACTCTCTCAATCGAAAAACCACAAGAAGAATAAAAAAAAAATCGTGAGGTAAAACCTCACTATTTTTTAATAGCACCAGTAATTACAATATCTTCCCCCGTAATATCCCCAACCACCATAGTAATCATACCCACCATAATACCCAGGTCTACCGTAATAACTATTTCCACCATAATACCCAGAATCTCCATAATATCCCTCTCCGTCATAGTAACCATTTCCACCATAATACCCAGAATCTCCATAATAATCTGGATTACCATACTCGCCTATAATATCGCCATAATTTCCATTCAGTCCATATTGACCAATTGTATCACCATAACTATCTTTATTTTCTCCATAATATCCTGATTGACCATACATATCATTAAGGTCACCATAATAGCCCTCTAAACCGTAATTACCTGTATTATCTCCGTAGTAACCATCTCTCCCGTAACTACCATTATTATCTCCATAATAGCCATCCTGGCCGTAACTACCTGTGTTATCACCGTAATAATCATTCTGACCATAGCTTCCAGTATTATCACCATAAGAACCAGAAAGACCGTAATTTCTACTATTATTACCATAGGTGCCGATATTATTTCCATAAGTGCCAGATAGGCCATAACTACCATTTCCTCCATATCTACCTACTGCTCCATAATCTCCAGTTTGACCATAACTTCCGTAAGAGTCATAAGAAAGAGGAGAGCCATAGTAAGGGATTCGCGCGTAAGAAAAATGTGGCGCAAAAAGTAAACCACACATAAGTGTAGAAAAGAAAAATGAAAATATTTTTTGTATTTTCTTAGTTTTCATACTCTTTACATTATGTATCTTTTTTACCTTTTTGTCAAATAAAATAAGGGTGATTTATTTCTTTAATTTTTTGTATAAAGTTCCAGTAATTATGAGAATTATTAACCCTACCAACAACATTATGAGTGGCTGATTTTTTAAGATAGTAATTTCTAACAATAAATCCTTTATTCCCTGAGTGACCATCGTCACACCAAATACGACGAGTAAAGCAAACGTAAGTGGGTAGCGAGTAAAGACCGACTCCCCTTTTTCTTTAAAAAGGCGATTTAATTTAGCTGTCATTTCTTCAATCTTTTTTAATAAATCTATTTGTTGTTTGTCCATAAAATATATTATAACAAATTTACAAGGGTTGAAAAATAGTCATTTTTAATGTATTCTATTAATGTTTGAACATTTGGGGATCGTCTAATGGTAGGACAGTGGCCTTTGAAGCCATTAATTGGGGTTCGAATCCCTGTCCCCAAGCAAATGGTTTATGCTATAATATAGCTATGCAAATAACTTCAACAGAGAAACATTTTTTGTTTGTATTATTATTAATAACTGTTATTTTTACTCTTTTAATTTTTTACCCATTCCTAGCAATGCTAGTGCTTGCAGCTGCTTTTGCTGTAGTCCTAACTCCGGTTTATCTATGGATTAAAACCCATCTAGTTAGGAATATCGCTTGGCTTGCTTCCCTTCTGACAATAATACTATTCCTAGTGTGTCTATGCGTCCCCCTCTTTTTCGTCGGTAAAGCCGTTTTTAATCAAACACAAGACCTTTATCAAAATGTTGTCACCTCCGGAGACTCTGGCCGTTTTATCGAATCGATAGATGCTTCAATAAACAAATTACTCCCTACTGGTTTCAATTTTGATACCCACGCAAAAATAACAAATCTTGTATCCTCTCTCTCAAATAACTTGGCACAATTTTTCTCTTCTACTATAAATTCAGTTCTAATGTTTGTGTTGATGATATTCACTCTTTTCTATTTGTTGAAAGATGGTGAAAAATGGGAAAAGCAATTTATAAATATCTTTCCTCTTTCTGATAGCAATCTAAATGAGATTTTAAAAAATTTAAAAAGTTCCATCAACCGAATATTCAAGGGTTCTTTCATTATCGCCATCGCTCAAGGAATTCTGGCCTGGATTGGATTTACTGTTTTTGGTGTTCCCAATGCTCTTATTTGGGCAATTGTCGCAGCGGTAGCATCTTTCATCCCTACTATTGGGACGTCTGTTGTCACAGTTCCTGCCATATTATTCCTATTCTTTACCGGTATGCCACTCCATGCTCTTGGTCTTCTTATCTGGTCAATTATAATAGTCGGCACAGTAGATAACATATTGAGTCCATATATCATTTCAAAAGATACAGCTATCCCATCTCTATTTATTCTTTTCGCAATCTTGGGGACAGTATCATTAATAGGACCACTTGGGATCCTCATCGGTCCACTTGTTCTGTCTTTACTTTATAGTTTGGTTTCTATTTATAAAAAGGAAATAAGGGGCTCAAACTAAGCTCCCTGCTAAACAGACATACCGGCGATATACCCCGTCGTCCAGCAAATCTGAAGTGAATAACCTCCGGAGTTTCTATTTAGATGTAGTAAGTCTCCAGTAATATATAAATTCGAAAACTTTTTTGAAGACATTTTTTTCATATCTATTTCAGATAATTCTACTCCTCCATCGACAACAACGGCTCTATCGAGCCCCATCAATCCTTCTACTGTTATTGGGAGGGCTTTGAGTAGGTCAACTATCTTTCTTCTCTCTTCTTTTTTTATGCTGTGAACCTTTGTGTCCAAATAAATGAAATTAATAATTTCTTGGAATGATTGCGACATCCCCTCTGGGACAATTTCTTTTATTACTGTCTTTAAAATTTTATTTTTATTCTGGTCAAATATTTTTATTATTTTCTTCTCTACGTCTCCTAGAGTCGTATCAGGGTAAAGGTCAATCGTGGCCATAACTTCCCCTTTGTCGAGTAAGGCTTTGATGCTCTTGGCGCTGTTTAGAATAAGAGGACCAGACAAGCCAAAATGAGTAAACAATATTTTCCCCTTTTTTGAAAATTGTTTCAAATTATCTAGATAGAAAGTGATCTTCATAAAAGATAGCGAGACCCCAGCCAAACCTTTCACCCAATCCTCTTTTATGGCGATGGGGACAATATCTGGAGTTGGGTTGGAAACCGTATGTCCTAATTCTTTCAAGAATTTAAAACCATCCCCGGTCGAACCGGTCTCCGGATGAGACATCCCTCCAGTAGCAAGCACGAAAGATTTGGCAAAAAACTTTCCTTGATTTGTATCTATGCTTATTATTTTTTCTTCGTGGTGATTTATTTTCGAGACGACACAGCTATTCATCATGACCGCTTTGTTCTTGATTAATTCTTTATGTAAAATATTAAAGACATCCTCAGCTTTCTCTGTCACAGGGAAGACACGATTGCGAGCCTGGGTGACAAGAGGCAAACCACGCGACTCAAAATATTTAAATGTATCGCGGACTCCAAAAACAGAAAACGGCGAATAGAGGTACGGAGCTCCCTCGCCATATATTTTTAACAATTTGTGAATATCTGGTTCATTGTTTGTGATATTGCACCTGCCGCCACCTGTAATTTTCAATTTCTGGCCAGGTGTTTTATTCTTATCTACAATGAGAACCGACAAGCCTCGAGCCGATGCGACGGCCCCAGCCATAAGACCAGAAGCCCCACCACCCATTATTATGACATCCCAGATCTTAGACTTATTTTGCTGTTTGTTTATTTTGATTTTCGGCATTAAGGATTTTGATTAAGGCTAATTCAAGAGGCAATTCGCTAATGAAAGCATTCTTAGTCGATTGGTAGGCCTCGAGAAGGATTGCGAGCGTCGAGGAGGATATGTGCTCTGGTTTGGAAGAAATAAGATTCGTGAGGTACTCCATATCTCTCTCACCCAAAACTTTCTCGATGGACTTTCTCATCGAGGGCACATAGCGGAGAATGAGAGCATATCGTAATTTGTAAAGAATCATTTTTATATAGACATTCATATCGATATTCTGCTCGACAGCTTTCTCGATAGAAGTAAAACCTTTCTCTATGTCACTCATAGCTAAAGCACTAAGAAAATTATCCACCAACGTAGTATTTGGTGCACCGGTGATTTCTTCGATTTCTGAAATCTCGATAACTTTGTCTTTTGAAAATGAGATTACTTTTTGTAAAGTTCCAAGCGCGTCACGGAAAGCCCCATCAGCAAGTAAGGCGATGAGCTCGGCTCCACCATCTGCAAGTTTGTATCCTTCCTTCTTTGCAATATTTTTAATATGGCCAGAAAGAAGTGCATCGTTGGGCTTCTTGAAAATGAAACTCTGACAACGAGAAACAATTGTCTCAGGAATCTTTTCGAATTCTGTCGTCGCGAGAATAAAGATAACATGCTCCGGTGGCTCCTCAATCGTCTTTAGAAGTGCATTCCAAGCCTCCTTTGTGAACATGTGAACTTCATCAAGAATATATATTTTGTATTTCGAATCGAAAGGAAGAGTTCGAACATTTTCATTTATTTCTCTGATATCATCAATACCACGATTCGAAGCAGCATCCATTTCATAAATGTCATTTGCCGAAGTCCCAAGCTCACGAGCGATGATACGGGCTATCGTCGTCTTGCCTGTCCCCCGCGGACCACAAAGAAGATAGGCATGAGCGACTTTGCCAGCGCCTAAACTGCCAGAAATAACCTTTACAATATGATCTTGGCCAATAACTTCGTCGAAAGTCTCTGGGCGATATTTTCTATATAATGCAAGATTTGAATCTTTCATAAATAGTAGTATATCAAATTATAACTATTTGAGAAAATAGAAAATATTGATTGTTGACAGATAGCTAAAATATATGATATAATATAAATAAGAAACTAAAACAACCCACAATATGGCACAGGCACAAAAAATTTCCGGAGTCAGACGGGGAAAAGTCCATCAAGAGAGAAGTCCTCTTGTTTGGGTCCCAATAGGATTATTGATTTTTATAATTCTACTGGCTGTCGCATTGTCAAAATTCCAAGGGCACGCGTAAGCGAGCCCTTTTTCATTTGTCCTTTAGAAAATTTTTTATAATTTTTTCTACTTCTTTTGCATTTTTTGTTTCCATCAATTCTATTCTTAATTCTTTCGCGCCTTCAAAACCATTTACATATGCCTTGTAGTGTTTCTTCATAATTGCAAAATTTCTTTGTTTTCCTAATAGCTTCTCGAATAATTTTGTATGTTCTATGAGAACTTTTAGTTTTTGTTTTATAGCGGAAACTTTTCCAGAAAACAGCCATGGATTACCAAAAATTGCTCGGCCAATCATTATACCATCGCAACCTGTCTCTTTGGTTTTCTTTAAACCATCTTCTATATCAAGAACATCCCCATTACCAATGATAAGAGTTTTGACTTTCATTTCATTCCTTATCGCCACTACCCTCTTTACATAATCCCAATTGGCGGGAACCTTAGACATCTCTTTTCGCGTCCGGGCATGGATAATGAGAGCATCAATATTTTGTGATAATAAAAATGGAATCCACTCTTCTAATTGACTCTTGTTATATCCGACTCGGGTCTTAACAGAGACAGAAATATATTTTTTCGCATCTTTTATTCCATCTTTTACGGCTTGGATTATTTCCCCAGCTTTTTCCATACTCTTCATCATCGCCGCTCCTGCCCCTTGCTTTTCTATAGATTTATCTGGGCAACCCATATTGATATCAATCCCATCAAAACCTAGCGAGGCGACATATTTTGAAGCAATTCTCATTTTTTCTGGAGTAGAAGAAAAGAGTTGAGCAACAATTGGTTTTTCGTTTTTTGAATAAATCAAATTACTTTTCAAGACTTCTCTCCCGGGACTTGCCAGCCCATCGGCCGAGACGAACTCCGTCCAGAAAACATCAGGCTTTCCATATTTATTTATAATACGCCGAAAAGCCGCGTCAGTGACGTCGGCCATCGGCGCTAAACAAAAAAATGGTCTCGGTAATTTTTCCCAAAAATTTTTCATAGTTTTAAGTCTTTTAAAATAAATAAAATAGTCTTTGAGAAATGCCTTGGGAGGCTGTCGAGCCGAGCACGAGGAATTTTTTAGCAAAAAAATATCCGTGCATTTCGAGAAGAGCTATTTTATGTTTTTTAAAAGATTCCTTTTACTGAAATTTATATAAGACCTTATTTTTAAAGCGAAGGTCTATATATAGAAGCGTATTATACTTTCCATTTATCTCATTTGCAAATTCTTTCTTTTTCATAGAAAGAGCAAAATTATTCAATATAACTTCCAAATCATT
>Ga0172379_10008802_pt1 | contig 12609 bp, 15 predicted proteins | sample GrowelOW334metaG_FD_119756 | JGI IMG/M metagenome (GOLD analysis project Ga0172379, IMG submission 119756) | Groundwater microbial communities from an aquifer near a municipal landfill in Southern Ontario, Canada - Groundwater well OW334 metaG | ecosystem: Environmental > Aquatic > Deep... | reverse complement strand
TTGCTTGAAGCAGTAAGAGTGATAAAACATGGCGGTGTTGTCATTATTGGCGACTACAATCGCGGATCGAGCAGGGAGGATCGTGATGCGCGCTTGCAATTCACATTGCCAGAAATGCAGCCATTACTTGAAGAATCATTTGATGCATCTTTTACGCCAGAAGAATTGATTTCCATGCTCGCACAAATTCCCAATATTGAGTTTGCTGTTGTACTCGCAGAAGACCCTGCAAGGTTATCAACTGATCTTCAGCAAAAGATTCAGGAAGATCCTGTAAAAGGACATGCTACTGACTGGAGAACCAGGTTGAGAGTAGTCATAAGAAAAATATAGAAAGGAAATATCTATGAAAAAAATAATGCACGCTGATGTTGTTGGAAGCTTATTGCGTCCAACGTTCCTATTGGAAGCTCAAGAGCAATTGAAGCTGGGAAAGATAACTTCGGCAGAATTAACAAAACTGGAAGATCGGGCAGTTCGGGAAGCCGTGCGACTGCAGGAAGAGGTTGGGTTAGATGTCGTTACTGATGGAGAAATGCGCCGTCCTGTGTTCTGCCACAACTTCGTGAAATCGGTCGAAGGATTCCGGTGGGATGTTCCCGGCAATACAGTCATTTGGTTTGACATGGATGGTCATGCGATCATTGATCCAGTCACAGTCGGAGTTGTCGCTCCCTTAAAGAAAATACACGATATGTCGGTGGATGAGTTTGCTTTTCTGCGAGCAATCACCGATAAGCCAAAGAAAATGACTATTCCCAGCCCAACCATGATGAGCTACTACTTTGTACCAGGAATTTCGGACAAAGTCTTTCCAAATCCCCATGATTTCCTCGACAAAGTGACTGAAATCATGAAGGAAGGAATTGATGAGCTGCAGAGACAGGGTGTGACGTTCTTGCAAATTGACGCTCCGGAATTCGGCATGCTTCTTGATCCCATTCAGCAAGAATGGTTCACAAAGAAAGGATTTCTTCCATCTGAATTAGTACGTAAAGGCATTGAGCGTATTAATCACATGTTGAAAGATTTCTCAGGAATCACAGCCATGCACATATGTCGAGGGAATGATAAAAACCGCTTCATGGCAAAAGGAGGATATGAAACATTTGCGCAAGAGATATTTGGTGCAGTGCATGTGGATAGATTACTGCTTGAATTTGACAGTGACAGAGCTGGGGACTTTTCTCCATTGCGATTTGTGCCTGAGGATAAAACCGTGGTGCTTGGTTTGGTAACAACAAAATCGCCTGTCCTAGAGAAAACAGCACTTCTACAGCAAAGAATAGAAGAAGCATCGCAGTTTATTCCGCTCGAACGCCTAGCATTGAGCACGCAATGCGGTTTTGCCTCTGTCGCAAAAGGAAACAATATGGATGCACATGCACAACGAGCAAAGTTGAAGCTTGTTGTTGACACTGCAAAGAAAGTTTGGGGTTAATAGATGACTCAGCCACCCATAGAAACAACGCTGTGGGTGGCTGGAGCTTGATCTTGAATAAATACTCAATCAACGCAATAATACAAAAGGAGCAACCATGATATCAACAGATGAAGTACTATCGCGCGGAGTCACAACAATCCTTCCCACAAAAGAAGGATTACAAGCACTCATGCAGCAGCGAAAAATCACGCTGTACTTAGGCATTGATCCAACTGGGAATCAATTGCATTTAGGACATGCAGTTGTGTTGCGTAAACTGCAACAATTTGTGGAACTGGGCCATCATGTCATTTTATTGATCGGCAATGGCACTGTAAAAATCGGTGATCCAACAGGAAAAGACAAAACCCGACCCATGCTCACGGATGAGGAAATCGAGAAGAACTTTTTGACATGGAAAGAACAAGCTTCAACAATTCTCGACTTTAGTCGTATTGAAATTAAACGCAATGGTGACTGGCTCGATCCACTCACATTCCCGCAAATCGTGAAACTCTTGGCAACGACAACAGTCCAACAATTGATCGAGCGTGACATGTTTCAGGAACGCATCAAAAACAATCAGCCAATTTTTGCACACGAGATTATGTACCCACTATTGCAAGGATATGATTCTGTTGCGATGGACGTTGATTTGGAAATCGGCGGGAACGATCAAACGTTCAACATGATGATGGGTCGACAGCTTTTGAAACAGATGAAGAATAAAGAGAAGTGGGTGCTGGGCGTTCCATTGCTCGTTGGAAGTGATGGTCGGAAAATGGGCAAGTCGCTGAACAACTTTATTTCCCTAACAGCAACTCCAGAAGATATGTACGGAAAGCTCATGTCCATTGTTGATGCGGTTATCTTTGAGTACTTCGAGCTACTCACAAATGTTTCAGCGCAAGAAATTGCACAAATGAAAGTGCAAGTTGAAGAAGGTAAAAACCCAATGGAGATCAAGAAAAAACTCGCATGGGTCGTTACCGCAACATTCCATTCCAAAGAGGCTGCTGACCAAGCAGCGCAGTCATTTGAAGCAACAGTGCAGAACAAAGAAATGCCAGCAGAACTTGCAGTGCTTCATATGGGACAAGAAAAAGTAAATATCTATGACATTGTTTTGCAAAGCAAAACGCAAGAAAGTAACTCACAAGCTCGAAGAGTGATTGAGCAGGGTGGAGTCGAGATTGATAGAGAAAAAATCACTGATCCTTTTGCTGAAATTCAGCTCAGTGGACCAAAAATCGTAAAAATTGGCAAACGCCATTTCTTTCGAGTAGAAAGGTAGACATATGTACTCAAAAAAAGGTCAAAAGATCATCAAGATTATCTTTTTCTTTCTTGCAGCAATCATGATCTTAAGTGGACTCGCACAAGGATTCTTCTTCCTTCGCTAAACAAGCTTAAACCAGTTCTAAAGTAAAGTTGAAAGCAGTTGCGCGGCTTTATCAGCATGGAAAACAAGATGTCCATGATCTACTTTTGAAAGAATTTCCGTTCGAATCCCATGCTTTTGAAACATATTTCGTGCCGAGTGAACATATGGCGGATCATGCTCAGCAACAATCGAGATCGTTGGTATTGATTGCAGTAATTCAATGCTCGCCTTTTTTCGCAATGAACTCGTAATTGAAGTAATAATTTGAGAGGTATCAGAACTCTTAGCCTCAGCAACGATCTTTTGGACAAGTTTCGTGTTTACCAATGCATGTTTTCCCGATCTCACAGAAAAATCAAACCAGAAAAAGTATTCCATGAACTTTTGCATGAACCAAAGTGGAAGTTTTAGGAGCCGGAAGCTCTGATACAACCCCATCTCCAACCAATGTGTCTTTGATGCATCGTCTAAAGATAGTGGGGAAGAAAACAGTACAAGTTGAGAAATATCACTCTGCTTTTGTTGAGCAACTTGCTGTGCCACTAAGCCTCCATACGAGTATCCAGCAAGAATGACCTGTCTTAAATCCAATGCTTTGATAAATTGATGTGTGAGTTGTGTGTAAAAATCCACACCAGTCCTTCTTTTTTTATCGTACGATTTCCCTATCCACCCAGGAAAATCAAAGGCAAGAACTCGATGTGATGCGGAGAGTTTTTCAAAAAGAGGAAGATACACAAATGACGGCCAAGGCCATGGTGGAAGTGCAAGAAAAGGCGTTCCTCTTCCCATATCAATATACGAAAGCGTTGTATCACTAATCGTGACCTTTTTTCTGTGGGGTATGTTGATGCTGTCGAAGATGTGTCTATTCATACAACAGTAATAATCTACGTATATGTGAGCGAAATAACATGATAGAGAAAAAATAATAAGAAAATTCGATCTTGATATAATTTCTCTTTCACTTTACTGTACGCATATGTCAAATGTAAAAATGGATTCCATAGAACTGTCTATTTCTGCTGGTAGGCAAGAAATGATAATGAAGCTTCAACCTATCATTGAAGAAGAATTTAGAAAACTTCTTGTAGAAGTACAAAATCAAACTTTTCTAAAAGAGTATCAACAAACAATAATTGCACTAGCAACTCAAGCAATTTTATTAAAAGAGAATAGTGCTATTATGACGAACGGTTGGGTAAAGGAACATCTTCCCAAAAATACCACTATTCCAGATACAGATATTAGTTCTATTGCCCTCAATTTATCTATTTTACTTTCGAGAATACCTCTTTCTGCAATAAGAACTTTCCGAACTCAGGCTAATTAGCACCCAACCTAAGTTAAGGGAGTCATTTTTAAGACAAAAATAATCTTGTACAATAGCCTCATGCTTGAACTTCGCTCATCAATTTCATGCGTTCCTGGGATCGGCGATAAAACAGCGGAAAAGCTCGAACGATTAGGCATCGCCACAGTCAAAGATTTGCTCTACCACATTCCTTTTCGCTACGAAGATTTCCGCAAAACTACCCCTATTGCACAGATGAAAGAAGGCGATCAGGTCACACTTCGCGCTCAACTTGCGAGTATCACAAAACTCCCTACAAAAAGAAGAGGCCTTACCATGATCAAGGCAAAACTTCAGGATGAGAGCGGAACAACAGAAGCAGTGTGGTTTAATCAGAAATTTCTCATCATGACATTGAAAAAGGGGCAGGAGTACTTTTTTTGTGGAGAAGTGAAATCATTTTTTGGAAAACGATCACTCAACAGTCCTGTTGTAGAAAAAGTCGATGGCGTACAACAACTTCACAGTGGAAGATTGGTCCCTGTATATCCGGAAACTGATGGAATTACTTCGAGAATGATTCGAACATATGTTGCGAATTGCCTAAGCGACATGACAAAAATTCCCGATCTCTACACCGATGCTTTTCTTTCTGCACAGCAATTACTTCCTTTGGACCAAGCATTACGTGATCTCCATTTCCCAGAAGAAGAACCTTCTGGAAGATCGAAAAAGCGACTTGCATTTGATGAAGTCCTTTCCCTCTTGGTTGAAGCGAAAAAGAAAAAACAAGCGCAACAGCACATGCACTGTCTGCATCCACTGGCTATTGACCAACGGATTGTTCAAACTTTTATTTCTGCCTTGCCGTACACCCTACCTCCTTCTCAGCTACAAACAGTTCAAGAAATTGCCAAAGATTTGTCTCAAACATTTCCCGCCAATCGCTTGATCCAAGGAGAGGTGGGTTCTGGGAAAACTATTGTCGCTGCATTTGCTTTATATTGCGCGCATAAAAATCATTCCGTTGGAGTAATGGTTGCGCCAACACAAATTTTGGCAAAACAGCATTTTGATACCCTGCATCCTATGTTTGCGCAACTCCATGTTCCGATATTCCTCCTCACAACACACATAAAACTTGATGAAATTCCCCTAGAGGGAGCTGTTATCGGCACACACGCCATCTTCGAACAACGTGAGAAGCTTCGTCCAAGTGTTGCAATAATTGACGAGGAACATCGGTTTGGAGTTAAACAACGCGAAACATTCCTCACTGAAATTGATGGAAAACTGCCACACATGTTCACCATGACCGCAACACCCATACCCCGCACAAGCGCACTCACAACACTCGCTCACATCGACACAAGTTTCTTAGACGAAATCCCAACTAAAAGAAAAGATGTCACGACAAAAGTCGTTGATGAAAAGAATCGAGAAAAAGCATATACATGGATCGGACAACGCATTCGCGTGAAGCATGAACAGGTTTTTGTTGTTTGTCCATTTATTGAAGTTTCAGAACACGAAACATTGGCCAGTGTAAAATCCGCCGAGAAAGAGTATGAGAATATTGTTACACTTTTTCCTGGCCTTACAGTGAGGCTATTACACGGAAAAACTCCGAAAAATGAGCGCGACAACGTCCTAGAAATGATGCGAAAGGGTTTAGTAGATATCTTGGTGGCAACCCCAATCATAGAAGTTGGAATAGACATTCCAAACGCATCTATGATTGTGATAGAGGGGGCTGAGCGATTTGGCTTAGCGCAGCTTCACCAGCTCCGGGGAAGAGTGGGAAGGTCGGGGCAGAAGGCGTTCTGTTTTTTGTTCCCATCGCCGAATACTGGAAAAAGTGGGGGAGAAGCATTTGGTCCGTCATCTGAACGCACTCTTGAGCGCCTAAAAATGCTTGAAACTCTCCGAAGCGGTAATGAACTTGCTGAGCTGGATTTAAAGAATCGGGGAACAGGGGAACTTTTAGGCACCCGGCAGCACGGATGGGACACATTGCATTTTGCTTCCTGGTTCGACCAACCCTTAATCCACAGATGCAGTGGAATCGCTGAAGCGATAATCTCTGGAACTATCCAACCATTTTTATAATCAACGGGAGTTTAGGGTTTGATCGGGTTCTCCCTTTTGCTCTTACAAATCTCATCGTTTTTCCTGCCACTATACCCCTTTTTTCGCTGGGACCATCAATCTAATTCCAACCCAAAAGGGAGAACCCGATCCTCCCTTTTGCGCGTTGCATTTCTCCTGATAAACGATTAGAATACCTGCACTATGGGACCACTACCGAAACGCCGACATTCGCACGCCAGAGGTGCAGATCGACAGAGTCAAATCAAATTAAAGAATATAACATTAATTGACTGTCCAGCTTGTGGTGCAAAAAAACTTCAGCACACAGCATGTCCAACGTGCAAAGCATACGCAGTCAAGGCAAAAGCAACTGTGAGCGCAAAAAGCGCACAGTAATTGAAACGTGAAGAGTTCGAACGATCCACGCCATCTCCAACGAATCCAGTTCATGCAGAGAGTATTTTCTGAAGATTTTTCTGATCAAATTTCTGAACAAACGAAAGAGAAAAAAGGTCCCAAACTCACTACCCAAGGTTTAGAACTTGAAAGCGTTGAATTCAATACCCCAGAACTTGATGGAAGGGTAAAGAAATTACGAAAACAGCTCAACAAAATCAATACAATCATCCAAGAAGCAGCTACTGAATGGCCTTTAGAGGGGATGAACAAAGTTGACCTTGCAATTCTCCGGATTTCTGTGTATGAATTATTACAGAAAGAAACACCTCACCTTGTTGTTATAGATGAGGCTATAGAAATAGCAAAAGAGTTCGGCGCAGAAAACTCGGCGAAGTTCGTGAATGGAGTCTTGGCTTCTGTTGTTGAAAAACATATACAAGAAAATAAAGAAGAAGATGGGAAACGATCAAATTCTAAAAAAACTACAGATCATATACAGTGAAGAAATTGGTGTGGACCCCAAAGAAGTCACGTTGTACTCCGACCTTCGAGAAGATCTTGGAGTTTCTGATCTAGAACTTGCGAGCATTTTTTCGCGTATTGAAAGCGTGTTTGATATCATGCTCCCAGAGAGGGAAGTGCGGAAAGCCTTGCTTTCAGGTGAACTTACGACAATTAGTGATATCATCGAGCTTATCCAAGAGGAACTCGAGTAACAAACAACTGGAGTAAAATCCACGAAGAACTAGAATAAAATTATGTTATTTCCTATTCAAAACCCAGCATTTGCGCAGCTTTTCCGCATTCATCGATCAGCAATTAATGAAACTCCAGAATTTCGTGAGTCAAACGAACGCTTGGAATTTTTGGGGGATGCTGTTCTTGAGCTTGCTGTCTCAAACTTCCTTTTTCGAACATTACCAGCAGAAGCTGAAGGTATGATGACTGCTTTACGCTCTGCCATGGTCAAAACACAGACCCTGGCAACCTTGGCAAAATCACTCAATCTTGGGGAGCTTCTCTATATGAGCAAGGGGGAAGAGAAGTCGGGTGGCCGAGAAAACGAATCCATTCTTGCTGACACGTTTGAAGCCTACCTTGGAGCGTTGTACCTTGATCAAGGCTTTGAAACCATTGAAAAGTTCCTTGCCCAGCATCTTTTCCCATTGTTGCCAGAGATTCAGGAAAAACAACTTCACAAGGACTATAAAAGCCTTCTTCAAGAGAGCTTGCAGTCTATCCATCAGGAACCACCAACATACACTGTCGTTCACGAGGAAGGTCCTGATCATCACAAAACATTCACAATAGCTGTTCATATTAACAATCAGGCTGTTGCACAAGCAAAGGGTAGGACAAAACATGAAGCCCAACAGCTTGCTGCAAAAGAAGCTCTTGAGAGGATGAACAAAACATGATACACTCAGAGCCTTGTAAAGGAGAAATGCGCACATGGTAAAACTTAAACTTACTCGAGCTGGAAGGACTGGTATTCCGTTCTACCGTATTGTTGCGGTGGAAGCGAAGACTAGACGAGATGGAAAATACATTGAAAAATTAGGCATCTACAACCCAGCTGCTTCTCCAAAAGTTCTAGAAATTGACCTTGAAAAATTTGACGCATGGATCAAAAAAGGTGCTCAACCAACTGACACAGTGGCAAGCTTAGCAAAAAGACTCCGCTCGGCTAAGGGAACAACAAAAAGCACAACAAAGAGCACATCAAAGGCGACAACAAAACCAACTACCTCAACAGAGAAATAATATGAAGAACCTCCTTGAGCACATCCTCATCCATCTCGCCTCACATCCAGAAGATGTTGTTGTCGAAGAAACAGAAGAAAATGGTCAATTTTTATACCATATCTCTGTTCATCCAGAAGATATAGGAAAAATCATTGGACGTAGTGGGAACGTCATCCAAGCGATCCGCACATTGGCGAAGGTCCGAGCGATCAAAGAGAATAAACTGATCCGCATTTTTGTCAACGAACCAGAGGGACAATCCGGAACTCAATCGGAAAATCCGTCAGAAGATCAGACAGAAACACAATCAGAAGCGTAGACTTTTCTCTCCACACTATGTACATTTCGTTGTTAAGGAATTTTTACACTAGAACGAAAATGGATTTTCTTTTCCCGGGTTCTGTTCTGCTTCTGCAGAAGCATCAGGAGGATAGGACTTGTAGCTCATAAGTGTTTTCGCAAAGTCCTGTTCTTCCTTTGACAACACTGATAGTTGCTGATTACCAGTAAGTGATATGACTAGAGGAGCGTATAGAACATCTATTTCTAGTTGAGCTTGATACACAGCACTCGAACTCGCTTCCTCAGGTTTTTCAGTTGTTTGCTTAGACACAGCTGGAGCCTTATTTGAACCCCTTGCAGACCCAAAAGACACACCGTGCACATCAATTGCGGGAACAATAGAAGGAATTGTATCAATAAACTCCTGGATGTTCTTTGATAGCCCCATCAATTGCACTTCTAGTTGTAATCTCTTTAGCTCTGCATTTCCACCAGCAGCGTCTTTTTGAAGTTCACCTTCATTGCTAGCAATCTTTCCCGGAGCAGAAACAAGACCAACAAGAGATATTTGATGCTCTGCCGCGAGTTGCTCTAATGCGTACAAGCTTGTTAAAAATGGCTTTGCAGAGGGCAAAATAGCATTAATCTGGTTTTTCATCTTTTGATAATCTTGCGATTGGAAATTTTTGAGGAATGATATTTTATTTTCATAGACGGAAAGTTCTTTCTGCTTTTTTTCCATTGAGCTTTGCAAGGTTAGCATTGCTTCAATTCTTGGTTTAAGAACAAATACGCTTAAACCCAAAATAAGTACCCACGAAACAATAGAAACGATCAGGTATTTTCTTTCTCGAAATATTTGTGTAGGCGATTTGTCTATTTGAATCATATGTTATCCTATTTTTTTACCTGGCTCCCATAGAAAAAGTCTCCCATGACCTTGTACTCTCCCTGATTGTTTCTCGAAAGAGACTCTCCTTTTATACTATATCCAGCTTTTTCAACAGCATCTCCATACATAACATCAAGTAGATGTTGCAGTTTAAATATCTCAGGGACAAGGATGGAAAAAGCAATTTTATGTTCCTTTTCGTCTGTCTGCGCGTCTACAAGTTCATCTTCTTCAGGAATTATTGAATAGAAAAATGTTGCAGCTGCTCGTTTGGTTTGTCGCTCTTGATCAATGCTATGAAGAATCTTAAGCTTTTTTGAGTAGATCACATAATCTTTTTCTAAAGGGAGCATTTTTTTGAGCTGTACTTGAGCACTATCAATAGAAGCTTGCGCTTTTTTCTCTTTTTGACTAAAAAAGATACTCACTCCAATCACTCCTATGAACACAATCGCAAACACTCCCACAATCACTGAGGAAATCTTTGCTATTTTTTTATCCTTCAATTCTTTCGTGGCTAAAGCTCGACGTTGGTCACGCAAAAAGTTGATGTCTATGATTCCTGGCATTACAGTCCCCCTAACGCAAGTCCGAGCGCAATGTTATACGCGGGAAGATCGGCTGTTGGTACCTGAACACCTTGTTCAAAGCCAAGTGTTGGGATAGTGAGAGGAGCTACCTCAACAGGAAGCGCTTGGGCAAGTACAGGTGCTAAATTTGGCAGTGCAGCAGTGCCTCCAGAAAGAAGTAGTCTCTTGATCGGTGTTCCCTGATGGGATCCAGAAAAGTACTGCATGGACTTTTGGATTTCCGCAACAAATGTCTGAAGCACTGGAAGAAGGGCATTGCGAATCTTTCCTTCTAATTGTGCCTCATCAAGTCCATAGGTCCGCTTGTACTCTTCCGACTGTAATGGGTCCAAACCAATAGCACGCTCGATAGTTCTACTCAACACTGTTCCACCGTTTGGATAGCTATACACAAAAGCCAATTCCCGCTCATGCACAACAAAGATATCCATTGTGGAAGAGCCTATGTGAATCACCATGGTGGTTGGCAAATTTTCATCCAACAACGCCATGCGGTACAACGAAAGCACATGCGTTTCTAACGAAGATATACCTAGGTCTGCGTCATAGTAAAGATCACTGTACTTATTAATGAATGATTTTGAAACACCAACGAGGAGCACACGCATAAGGGAGGTCATATCCGTTTTTGGAGGACGGAACAACACATGATACTCAAGTTGCAGGTCTTCACCTGGAATAGGGATGTATTGTTCAGCTTGCCACCCAATGGCGGAGGCAAGTTCTTGGTCAGAGAGGGGAGGAATGCTAATGATCTTTGTAGAAACAAATGACTCTGGTATTCCGGCTCGCACATTGTCCATGTGGAACTTGCTTTCTTTGAAAGCCTGTTTCATAAGAGTCACAAGTTTTACTCGATCAGCATCCTGAGCAGGCATGACTATGCCTAATGTATTTGGAACAATCATCGCTTTATGCACGCGATACGCCGAACCTTGCTTGCTCAATTCCAGTAGTTTAATGCTATATGTTCCAACATCTAATCCAGTAGATATTTTCATGGGCAGCCTTCCTTTATTCCATTATTCCATAAGTTAATTAGGTTTCACAAGATCTGTTCCTGAATACATCACATAATCTAATATAGATGGATACATGGGGACAGATCGTACTACCTGAACCGCCTTTGTCTCATCGCCGTTCTCATTTTTAGCTGTTGATTTCACATTCCATTGGATCGCACCTGAACCCGATAAAGCATCTCCACTAATTTTCATTCGTGTGTCCGCATATAACGGATGGACACTCACAATGATTTTGTCATTACCTGCAAAATCAGTGCTAATAGGAATCGTTGCAAGCGATTGATATCCATCTCTTCCGTTATCCGTATCTGTGAAACCAGCAGGTGATCCAGATCCTGAACATGAAAATGCATAATTTTTTGCATAATACGTTGTTCCGTCTAGAGCATAGACCCGAACAAGCAGTGCAGCACTACCAACACAATCTCCAGCCTTATGCCAATCGATCTTAATGTCTCCAGTAGCTGCTGTAATCGGAACCTGTACAGAGCCACCTTGTGGAATTGTTGTAGGCGATTCAAAATAGAAAGAGCCAGCTCCTGATTGCATAGGACTAATCACGTACTGTCCTGAAGAAAGAATGTCGGGGAATTTACTACGGTAATCTGTTGCTGGTTGCCCATCATCGTCGAATTGCCCCACAGAAAGAGCTTCTTCCAATCCACCTTCTGCAGCTTGAAATGTCCTGCTTCCTTCCTGCTCCTGGCGGGTCATTGCAACATCAAGTGTGGAACGCGTTGCGATAGAAATACCAATCGTAAGAACAACAACCATGAGGAGAAGGGTAATAAGTGCGATTTGACCACTTTGTGATTTCATACACTTTTAGTATATAGATTCATTAGTATCTTCTCAACCCTACAGAAGTTGTAAAGGTTTTTGTTGTTGTTTTTCTCCCAGTGATGTTTTGTAAGGTAAACTGAATCTTGACGGTTCCAACTCCTTCGCGTGGGGCATTGGTGCAAATAAAAGAGATGTCTGTAACCTGAACAGTATCATCCGTAAGACCCGTTAACTCTATAACTGTGGCTCCTCCAGAAAGTTTACTTCCTTCAGAAGCAATACGCTGATACTGTGATGTTCCAACAGTAAACGTGTCCTGCTTAAAATTCGTAGACCCTCCATCACGATTAAGAATTTTAATTGAGGTAGTTCCTTCAGCGGGATCGCAAACCTCAACTCTTGAACTATTTCGTAACATCGCACTCATCTGAGAAATCGCGAAATCTCCTTGTTGTTTTACAGCAATTGCAGAGGAAACAACATCATTTCCTAAGATCGTTGTGAACAGAGCGCCACCAGCAGCAGCAAGCATGATCGTGAAAATGCTCACCACCACAAGAAGTTCGACCATTGTAAAACCTAGCTGATGTTTTCGTGTTCTCATATTATTGCCACTTTTTCAAAAGAATATCCTGAGTTACCGTGAACGTGTTGTTGTTGTCCGTCCAAGTCACTGTTACTTTGCCTTGAATTTCAGTAG
>Ga0172379_10008801_pt1 | contig 12612 bp, 15 predicted proteins | sample GrowelOW334metaG_FD_119756 | JGI IMG/M metagenome (GOLD analysis project Ga0172379, IMG submission 119756) | Groundwater microbial communities from an aquifer near a municipal landfill in Southern Ontario, Canada - Groundwater well OW334 metaG | ecosystem: Environmental > Aquatic > Deep... | reverse complement strand
GTTTTAACCTATAAGATTTAATGATGATTTTATCAGACCATGATATTAAGAAAGCCCTGAAAATGGGGCGGATAAAGGTTACGCCCAAACCTGATCTCAAGGAGCAATTAGGTTCGTCCAGCCTGGACTTGCGACTTGGGTTCGATTTTAGGGTTTTTAAGAATCATCGCCAAGCATTTATTGATCCACTTGATCCCAAGACGGTGGTGGGAATGACGGACTATGTAAAGATCAAGAGTGGTCAGCCTTACGTAATTCATCCGAATGAATTCGTCTTGGCTGCCACGCTGGAGTGGGTGGAATGGTCTGATGACCTCGCCGCTCGGGTAGATGGGCGTAGTTCCTTAGGAAGGCTAGGGCTAGTGATTCACTCGACGTCCGGACATATCGATGCCGGATGGCGTGGAGTGCTGACTTTGGAACTGCGTAATATTGGCATGGCACCGATTCTGCTTTATCCCAAAATGCGCATTTGTCAGTTAATCTTTGAAGAGTTATCTTCGCCCGCCGATCAGCCGTATTATAAAAAGCCTAATGCCAAATACCATAGTAAGAAGACGGTGACGGATTCGGCGATCACCCAGGACAAATAGTTCTTGGTAGAAAGAAGGATGTAATGATAAAGGTAAAGTTAGAACGGAATTGTTGAGCAAGTAAATGCAAATATCAAAATCCCAATGACAAATCAATGGCAAAATCTAAATGTCAAAAAGAGGGTGCATGACGTTTTGTCATTTGATTATTTGGCATTTGTTTGACATTTGAGCTTTGTAATTTGGATTTATATCTATATGCTTTCGTTTAAAGTCCAAAAATTATCGCCTAACGCTATCCTGCCCACAAAAAATAATCAGGATGATGCCGGAATCGATATTTACACTAACGAGTCACATACACTGAAACCAGGAGAGACATATATGTTTTCTACCGGTATTGCCGTGGAGTTTTCCCGAGGGTATGTAGCACTGCTTTGGGATCGGTCTGGGTTAGGCAGTAAGGGTATTCATCGCCTAGCGGGAGTGATTGATTCAGGTTACCGCGGTGAATGGAAAGTGATCTTGGTTAATCTGACTAAAAAACCATATGCCATAAAACAGGGCGACAAGGTCATCCAGTGTGTAATGCAAAAATTTGAGCCGGTACAGATAAAGGAGGTAGCTAAGTTGTCGGATACAAAACGCGCGGCAGCGGGCTTTGGCAGTTCAGGTCGTTAGATCACGCCGGATAAACGAGACCAAATTTCGTCATGAATGTCCTCAATCGAGCGTTGTTCTCCCCTATTATTCACGCTATTGATAACTAGCCATTTTTCTTCCTGGGCTTGGCGGAGGTAACTGTTGCGGATAGCCGTCAATTTTTGCTTGTTTTCAAAGAAGTCCTTGGTTTTGTTCTTGAGATGGTGAAGGGAAGTACTGACCGGAGTATCTAAGAAAATTACCAAGTCGGGGTGAGGCAAATGATGCGTTCCCTGCTCGGCAAGAGATTTAATCCAAGAAAGCATGCCCTGCCTCGAGCGGCCGGTCAGGCCGATAGTCTGATAAGCGAGGGTGCTGGTATAAAAGCGGTCAGAGACGACAATGGATTTAGTTGATCTCGATAGGTGCGTTTGGATGGCATCTGCCTGCGAGTAAAAATCCTGGATATAAATGAGTGCTTGTTCGCGGCGAGTAAATTTTGGTTTATTATGTGCCAGCAAGAATTTTTCATAGATGAAACGACCGGTCTGCTGGTCTTCCTGAGGAAAATGCAATTGCAGCACTTGATAGCTACCTTCGATTAAGTGTTGTGCTAGGCGATTGGTTTGGGTTTGGCTGCCCCCAGCATCAAGGGCTTCGATGACGATGAATTTAGACATAGGGGCGGCGAGCAATTAAGAGTGATTATAACGGGCGAGCATTATTCAGGACAGAGAATCGCAGAGTGACAGATTGCCAGACTTTATTGGCGATGGCGTCTATCGTTAATAATTGATTATTCTCGACACAGGCAATTTTTGTGCACCGATCGGGAAACGTGTTAACCAGCCAATGATAAGACTGGTAAATTCTTTCCTGCAAATCAATCCGATCTGTTGTCTCGTCGGCCTCACCTAATCGCTGTTTTCTGATATGCAATAAGGAGGCAGCTTGAACAGGAGACAGATCTAGGAATATTGATAAATTTTCATGCGGCATTTGATGGTGTCCATACTCGTGGTCTTCTACCTGCGTTTTAATTGTATGGCGATCTATCTCGGCCGGCTTGGCGTCCAGGGCATCAGCCATCATATGGGCGATACTGCTGGGCACATAGCGGTCATAGATAACGATGCCGTCCTGCTGCAGGAGGCTTAAAACTTCATTTTTGTGCTCTGAACGGTTGGCGGCGATCAGCCGCATTTTCTCCGGCCAGGCCAAGTTATCCCAGGAACCGTCTTGCCCTTGAAATAAACGCTTCAGTTTTATGCCCGAATTGGTGGTATAGTCAGGTGTTTGGAAAAATCCCACCGGCCGGCCGGTGGCCTCAACTCTCTTTAATAAAATTTTGGCCTGGGTTTCTTTCCCTGATGAGTCGATACCGTCGAAAGAAATCAAGATGCCTGACATAAAATCTAAATTACAAACATTAGCCGTCGCCTAAAGGCTATGGCTGGCACGGCAAATTAATGCCAAAATCCTAAAGTCAAACGTAAAATCTCGATGGGCGCATGTGGAATTTGAATCTTGGAGGTTGAATTGATGTTTGGATTGTGACATTTGTATTTTAGGGTGGCTGTGTTTTGGATTGTTTCTATAACTGTAAGGGTAGACTTGGACTCATGGTGCTCTTTAGAGAAACTGACTTAAAGAACTCACCCCGAGAAGCGGACGGTTTAGCGGCTTTGACGGCCTCGAGAAATACCTTGGTATTGAGTATGATCTTGTCTGCATCCCAGCTTATTTTACCCACTGCCTGATGAATATTGCCAAGCTGGTCCATCTTAAAGGAGATTTTACCGGCTAGCAATTCGCTGATGACTACCGATGGCTGGTCGGTTACGGTACCAGTCTTGGGGTTAGGCATTAATCCTTGAGGCCCAAGTACCTTGGCTATTTGAGCTACTTTAGGCATCATAGAGGGCGTAGAGATGGTGATATCAGCGCGGAGCGAACCTTCAGTTTTAATTTGATTGATCAATTCTATGCCTCCGGCAGCTGCTGCACCCGCCGCTAGAGCTTCTTTTTGTTGGGCGGCGTTGTCTGTAAATACTACGATGGCTGGTTTCGTAACTGCGCCAGCTGGCAGGACGATCTGGCCACGTACCATCTGATCTGATTTTTGCGAGTCGACACCCAAGCGAACTTGCACTTCGACGGTTGAGTCAAACTTAGTCTTGGTGTTTTCTTTTAGCCACGATACGGCATCCTCAATAGAGACAGGCTGGGCTGGTGCCGATTTTTTCATCTGTTGATATGTTTTGCTTCTCATAGCGATAGAAGAGCTACTTAATGGTGATACCCATGGAGCGGGCTGTTCCGGCAATAGTCTTGATTGCCGCATCCAGATCCCGTGCCGAAAGATCTGTCAGTTTTCGTTCGGCAATTTCCTTAATTTGTTCTTGGGTGACAGTGCCCACCTTAGCGGTATTGGGGGTGCCAGATCCTTTCGCAATTCCGGCAGCTTTTTTTAATAATTCGGCAGCGGGTGGAGTTTTTAGAACCAAAGAGAAAGAACGATCAGTGTAAACTGTTACTTCAGCGGGAATGACGTCGCCCATCATTTCTTTAGTCATCTCATTAAAGCGATTGACGAAATCTTGGATGTTAACGCCATGTTGGCCGAGAACCGGGCCGATTGGAGGAGCCGGGGTAGCTTTGCCACCTGGTGCTTGAACTTTAAACTTGGTAAGTATTTCGGGCATATTAGTGATTAAGTAAGTTAGACGAATTAGTAACTAAAAGTAAGTCAGAAGGGCTGATTTGGCAAGTCAAGTGGTCCAATGATAGGCGTTAACACTTCTATTTACGCTTCTTTGTGCACCTGCAAGAAATCCAGTTCGACAGGTGTTTCCCGCCCAAAAACATTAACCAAAACTTTAACAGTACCTTTGGCTTCACTGACTTCCGAAATTCGTCCCTCAAAGTCTTTAAACGGACCATCGATGATTTTAACTGAGTCTCCTTCTGCGACATCCATTTTATACTTTGGCTCATCTTCACCCATCCGTTTAAGTAGACGGTCTATTTCATCTTGAGAGACAGGCGTTGGCGTTGTGCCGGAGCCAACGAAACCAGTTACATTAGGCGTGTTCCTAACTACATACCAGGAATCCTCGGTAACAATCATCTTCACCAGGACATAACCAGGAAAGAGCCGCTCTTCGATAGTACGCCGCTTGCCATGCTTAACTCTAATTTTCTTCTCTCGAGGCACAACTACATCGAGAATTTTATCTTCCATGCCCATGGACTCGATTCTCTGCCGCAAATTACGAGCCACATTGTCTTCGTACCCGGAATAGGTATGAAGGACATACCAGTGGATATTATCGGACGCACTACTGCCTTGATCATCCACTAGGTCAGTTGAGTGAGGCGGTTGATTTTCTGCTGGGCTGTTAGACATAAGTGCTTAGATAATAAATATTTAGACAATAGACTGTAAGGATAATTCTAATAAGAAATCGATGCCACCAATGATGAGACTGACTATTACGGAAGCGGCAACAACTATTAGTGTATATCGGATAGTTGCCTCTCGGGTCGGCCAGGTGACTTTTTTCAATTCATCTTTGGCTTCTTTGACAAACGACAAGGCAACTTGTGGAAAACCAGTAAGTCGCGTTAAGGGAGTCGATTTGGCGTGCTGGGACATTTCTGTAGTATTTTCTAGGCAGGTATACCTAGGTTAACGGTTCTTAAAACAGCCCTGGAGGGCTATTAATTTGAATATATATCAACGAAAGAAATAATGCAATTGTCCAGTGGTGCCAGGTTACTGATACGAGGAGAGATCAAAGAGGGTATGTGGTTATAGTCACATGACGAATAACTAGTATGGTTATGACAAAAGAAGAAATATGACGAACAACTAAAGCTCGATAACCTAGTATTTCTTGATTGATTTATCTCCTGGTTGCCAGCTGGCCGGACAAACCTGCCCCGGGTGCTCGACTGTATAGATGGCAGCTTGCAGCTTGCGAATAGTTTCGGCCATACTTCTTCCAACACTGTCATCATTGATTTCCAAGGCTCGCAAAATTCCTTGCGGATCCACAATAAAAGTGGCCCTCATTGAGACTCCTTTAGCGGGCTGATACACACCAAACTGTTGGCTCACCTGACCACTGGGATCAGCCAGCATAGGGAATTTTATTTTACCTATTAATGGATCGGAATCGTGCCAGGCTTGGTGCACATAGACACTGTCCGTGCTAATACTGAGAATTTCTGCGTCAAGTTTTTGTATTCGCTGATAGTAATCAGCGGCTTCCGACAACTCAGTAGGACAAACAAAGGTAAAGTCGCCAGGGTAAAAAAATAATACAATCCATTTGCTTCGATATTTCGATAACTGCACGGACTTTATCTTTTGCTGGTGAAAGGCCTCGAGGGTGAAATCACCGACTGGTTCTCTAATAGTAACCATATGAAATTTTTATATTTAATAGATTAGATGCTAACCAAGATAACGACAATTTAAAAATTGTCGAGGCAATTGATTGGCTGATTTAAATATCTAGGTTGGCAACGGTTTTAGCGTGAGTTTGAATCCATCTTTTACGAGGGGCAACTTCATTACCCATCAGCACATCAAAAATATGGTCGGCATCTTCGGCATCTTTGATGGTTACCTGCTTGAGTACGCGTGTAGCCGGATCCATGGTCGTATCCCAAAGTTCCTGCGGGTTCATTTCGCCGAGACCTTTATAACGCTGAATGTTAACAGTCTTGTCGGCCTGTTTGTACTGATTAACAATTTTTTCTTTTTGTTCATCAGTGTAAACATATTGTACTTTCTTACCAGACTCGACTTTATAGAGAGGAGGCTGCGCAATGTATAAGTAGCCACCATCAATTAGTGGCTGGAAGTAACGGAAGAATAAGGTGAGCAGCAATGTTCGGATGTGAGATCCGTCAACATCAGCATCGGTGGCGATAATGATGCGATGATAGCGTAGCTTATCAACGCTAAATTCCTCACTGATACCCGTACCCATGGCAATGATTAAGGCTTTGATCTCGTTATTGGCAAGCATTTTATCCAGACGCGCTCTCTCCACGTTCAATATTTTTCCTCGCAGGGGCAAAATCGCTTGGAACATACGATCACGACCGGATTTAGCTGATCCCCCAGCTGAGTCTCCTTCCACAATGAATATTTCTGATTGAGCAGGATCACGTTCGGAACAGTCGGAAAGTTTACCCGGCAGAGCAAAGCCGTCCAGAGCGCCTTTGCGCAGAACTGTGTCGCGGGCTGCTCGAGCAGCTAGGCGGGCCTTAGCGGCTAGGGCAACTTTATCGATGATGGCTCGTGCTTCGCGGGGTCGCTCTTCCAAATACGCGGAGAAAGCGTCATTCATAGCCTGGTTAACAAACCCTCGCATTTCAGGCGTACCTAACTTTGCTTTAGTTTGCCCCTCAAATTGAGGATCCATTAACTTGACGCTGATAATAGCAGTTAAGCCCTCTTTAACGTCCTCGGCGGTTAAACTGCCATCTTTTTCCTTGGTGATACCGTTCTTCTTGGCATAGTCATTAATTGTCCGAGTGAGCGCTGTACGAAAACCAGTCAAATGCGTTCCCCCTTCGATGGTGTGGATATTATTGGCAAAAGTTAGAATCGTTTCCTGGTAGGCATCAGTGTATTGCAATGCTACCTCAACCTGAAAATTATCAACGAAATCTTTCTTCGTATAGAAAATTTCTTTGTTCTTGGTGTCTTTGTTTAGATTGAGCTGCTCAATATATGATTTTATGCCTCCTGTGAACCACAGTACATAATGTTTAATAGCGGCCGAATCTCGTTCATCGCTGACATTAATTTTCACACCAGGTGTTAGGTAGGCCTGTTGGCGCAAGTGTTGAAGGATAACGTTCCAATCAAAAACTGTTTCTTGAAAGGTTTTTTTATCTGGCTTGAAAGTAATAATTGTACCGGTTTCCTTGGAGCGACCGGTCTTTTTCACCGGTCCTGTGGGCACACCAAGCTCATAGTGCTGCTTAAAGACTGCCCCATCACGGTGGATTTCTGCTTCCAGCCAAGTCGACAAGGCATTAACTACCGATACACCAACGCCATGTAAACCACCGGATACTTTGTATCCCCCATCCCCAAACTTACCTCCAGCGTGCAGGGTGGTGAGGACTGTTTCCAGGGCTGATTTTTTGGTCTTCTTATGTTTATCGACCGGAATACCACGCCCGTCATCGGCGACGGAAATAACATCGTCAGGGAGGAGACGGACAGTGATGTTGTGACAGAAACCGGCTAGTGCCTCATCGATACAATTGTCGCAGGTTTCCCAGACTAAATGGTGTAATCCATCTTTACCGGTACCGCCAATGTACATACCAGGACGTTTGCGTACCGGATCCAATCCTTCCAACACGGTGATTTGTGCAGCGCCGTATTGAGCGGACGCACGCGCTTTTTCAGCGGCAGTCTTTGGTGAATTTCCATTATGGTTCGAGGGATTTGATTTTTGTGCCATATATTTATTAAGTATTTTTAGCGGTTTTATTTAGATACGAATGAAGAGACGGGTGTGTGCTTTGCACACACCGGGCGGCTGGCATGCAGCTCGCGTAAAATAGGCTGACTTGAAGTAAAAAACAGGGCTTTTACCCCGCCCATTCACAGATCAATAGTAGCATAAAACGAACTAAAATGATAGCTGAAATACGGATGTTTTCTGGTAGTGGTTTTATATTATATATTACCTGAGTTGAGCCTGTAATTCATTCCGTAGCGCTTGGCCAACCTCTTGATGAAGATGGTTTACATCCGCGTCGTTTAAAGTTCTGTCCTGGGCTTGATACGCGACATGGAATGCGAGGCCTTTTTGAGATGAATTGGCCGGCTGATAAGTATCGAACAGATCGACCGCTTGAATTGATTTACCAGCAACTTTGGTTATTATGGCAACTACTTCTTCACTGCTGACATGACCATCAACTAATAAAGAGATATCACGATAAACGGGCGGGAATTTGCTGGCACTCTGATAAATGGCTATTGGCCCTGAGGCGGCGGGCGTATATGCAGGCTGCCTAGTGGCATGAGGGAGGAGGAGGCTTAAGTTCATTTCGATAAAGACAACTGGCAAGCCTAGCTTGCGATAGATTGGGGAAGCAGCTGACTGGACTTTGACAGTGACTAAATCGGCGGGGGGGGTCTTAATGCCCAAGCTTTGCGAGACTTCGGCAATGATGTCATAGGCTGTCTGATCGTCAGCATGCTCACCAACCAAAGCTATACCAATGTGTTCTTCTTCAACGACGCTGGCAACAACTCCGCCAAAACCTGCGCGAAAGATCGTGCCTATTTCAAAAAGGCCTGTTTCTTTATGGGAAAACTTAGTACGCCACTCGGATTTATTAGCTAATAAATTGCCGGATAAACGAGGCAGTAAGGTCGTGCGCAAATGATCTTGCTCGGGCGCAACAGGATTGGTGAGAGTTAACGCGGTCTGGTCAGGAGATAAGCCTAATAGACGCTCATTGACTTGGTCAGAAAATGAGTAATTGGATGTTTCCGTTAAGTTGTATGTGACCAGGATATCTCGGATGGCCTCTCGCCATTGAACTAGGTCTGGCAGCGCTGGTCCATGCTCTAATATATGCGGCGGATGACTGGTAATTTGTTGTACTCCGGCTAACCGGATGACTTCTTCAATTAAATCATGCTCACCGTTTAAGTCGAGGCGCTCTGGTGGCAGTATCACAGTCCAGGTAGAGGCCGTTTTCACTTGGCAGCGTAAGCGCATGAGCGCGTCCTTAATCCCTTGGTCGGTGAATGGTTGACCAGCCATAACCGAAACGCGCTGCGGATTAAATTTAATAACTTTAGGAGCAACTGGCGATGGATAATATTCCATCCGGCCAATCAACTTGGCTCCGGTAAGTTCCAGTAATAAGGCCGCGGCACGGTCCGAGACTGCGGAAACGAGAGCGGGAGTAAGCCCTTTGCTAAAACGACGAGAGCTTTCGGTGTCTAATTTAAGTGATTCGGCTGATTGCTGAATGGTGTAGGGGTGGAAGGCGGCAGTTTCCAAGAAAACTTGCTCCGTTGTATCCACTACTTGGCTGTCCTGGCCACCCATAATGCCGGCTAGAGCAACGGCTTGATCACCTGAGGAAATCACCAGGTTTTTAGGATTTAAGGCATGCGGTAGATTATCCAGAGTAGCTAGACTTTCGTTAGTTCGAGCGAACCTGACTCCGACGGTTGGTTCGGGCAACTTTGTACTATCAAAAGCGTGAGAAGGGTAACCAGTTTCAAATAAAACATAGTTAGTGATATCAACGACATTATTGATTGGCTTGCTGCCCATCGCCCATAGTTTGGCCTGCAACCATAGGGGGGAAGGTTGAATATGAACTTGATGAAAAACCAAACCAATATACCGCATAACTTGATCAGGCCGGTCGATGTTTAGTTGCCATTTTTCCGCAGTAATTTGTGGAAGGGGCGGGATAGTTTTCTCTGGAAGGGGCAAATTAAGAATCGCAGCTAACTCACGCGCGATACCGATGTGACTCTGGCAATCGTGCGCGCGATTAGGGGTAATATCGGCATCGAGTATGGTGTCAGGTGGCAGATGATCCGCTAGACTGGTACCGACTGAAGTTGCCGGCGGGAGTAAATAAATCCCGTGATGACTGTCACCTAGACCAAGCTCGCGCGGTGAGTTAAGCATGCCGGCACTGACAATGCCCCGTATTTTGGCTGGAGCAAGAGTAAAGATTTTGCCTTGATCGTCAAACAGCTTTGTCCCAGTCGGCGAATAAGGAACGATATCACCCACCTGAATATTGTGGGCACCACAAACTACTGTGGCTTGAGTTGAACCGGTGTCGATCGTGACCAACTGCAGCCGATCTGCATTGGGGTGAGGCTGGATGTTGGTGATTTTCGCAGTGATCACTTGAGGGTCTATGGCAAAGGAGTGACTCACAACCGTTTCAAAACTATGGTCAGTCAGCAGACCGGCCACCTGGGACGGGTTGTGGGTTAGCCCAGGCAGCAGTTCACGCAGCCACTGGTAAGAAATTAACATGGTAAATAAGAATCAAGGATTAGTTTAGGATATTATTAGCTGAACTGACGCAGAAATTTAAGATCACCAGACTGAAAGAGCCGGACATCTGGAATACTATGACGAAGCATGGCGAGACGCTCTATCCCCCCGCCGAAAGCAAATCCTTGGTATTTGTGATGGTTAATATTCATATTCCTCAGCACATTGGGATGGACCATGCCTGCTCCCATCATCTCCAACCATCCAGTTTGCTGACAAACGCGGCACCCTTTTTGCTGACAGATCACACAGCTCATATCAACTTCGAAACCCGGTTCAACGAAAGGAAAGTACGATGGTCTTAATCGAGTAGCAACGGATTGGCGGAAAAAGTTTGAGTAGACGTACTCTACAACTCCTTTGAAGTCAGCGATGCTAATGGCGTCACCCACCATGAGCGCTTCTATTTGGCTAAAGGTGTGATCGTGTGAGGCATCTGTACGTTCCGCGCGGAAGGTGCGGCCGATGGAATAGACCTGAAAAGGCGGCACAAGGCCATTAGCTAAAACAGCTCGTAATTGGACGGGCGAGGTATGGGTGCGCAGGACAAGACCTTCAGGAAGATGAAAGGTGTCAGTCTCGGCGCGGGCAGGATGCTCTAAAGGTATATTTAATAAATCAAAATTATACTTGGTTTCCTCAACTAATGGTCCTTCCACCAGTTGAAAGCCCAGCTGATAAAAGATGGTTTGCAGATCACGGCCCGCTAGGGTGAGAGGGTGCAAATGACCTGGCCGCACTTCAACTGGGGACTGGGCAGTGCGCGAGGCGGGAACTGATGCGAGCTGGCCCGAAAAGGATAGTAGCTTTTTTTCGTAAGCAGCAGTGAGGTCGTGACGCAGTTGATTGCCTTGTTGACCAATGACTTGACGATCTGCAGGAGGTAAATTTTTTACTTCGCGCAGCAGTCGTGGGATTTCCCCTTTTCGTCCTAAATAATGTATACGCCAACTTTCCAGGTCAGAGAGACTAGTGGTTTGCACCAGCGACTGGGTGGCCGCCAATGATAGAGCGGATAGAGAGTCGGTTAATTTATGGGGCATGTTGTTTGTTTAAACGTTGCGTGACCAGGCGGTCAATACTGAGAAAAACCAGTTCGACGGAAAGAAAGATGATAATCAATATAACACCAAGCCACCACCGATAAAGCTCTGTCAGGTGGAGTAGAAGTAATAGATTGAGGAATAAACTAAGCCAGAGGCCCTGACGTAAGGCGACCCGTACCGTATAGGCGGAAAAAATTGCGGGTGCGACCAGGCGTCTGACTAAATAACCAATCAGACTAGTGCTGCTTGCTACCGCTAAGAATAAAGCAAGAAAAAATAGCACGTAACCCAGGATGCCAGCTTGCAGCGGATCTAGGAAATATATAATGGCTAACCAAATCGACCAACCAATAATTGCGGTTAAGAAAGAGCCGACGATAAAAACACGGACGGTCATGGGATTAGATAATTTGCATAAGTCATGGATTGGCTAGACTATTTTATTGTAACAAATTCACTACCGTATCCACCAAGCGATTACCCAAACTACCAGAGCAAGCACGATTATCCGCGGCCAGGAGAGAATTTCTGAGGACTCATCCTCTATCTCGTAGGGTTGGAGCATAAAAGTGACAATTATTTAGTGATTAGTAATTAGTAAACTGACGTTAAGGGGAATCATAAAAGTTACGATTGGATTGATAACTTTGGATCGTATGCTTGATGGTGGCGAAAAGGGGGTGGGGTAAGCGGTTCATTTTATACCAACCCCATGCCAGGCTTTTATCCGGTTCTAAAATTTGGGGCACGCCGGATTGCCAGTCGGCGACCAGACCAATGTGTAAGTAATGTTTGTTGGAGTACGTGAGAATATTTTCAACTAGTAGAAACCTAATGTTTTTAATTTTCAAGCCAGTTTCTTCCGCGACTTCTCGCCTGGCACACTGGGTTATCGACTCACCAAATTCTAAATGACCACCAGGGAAAGAGTACTCCCCGGCACCGTGTGAACCTTTTCTTTTTGATAATAAAACCTGGTTATTTTTAAGCACCATGACACCGACACCAACTAGAGGTCTTTTTTCCATATGAGAAAAGGGTGGAATTATTGTGACTTGGGCGGGCCCGACCGGACTCGAACCGGCGACCTATTGCGTGACAGGCAATCGCTCTAACCAACTGAGCTACGGGCCCTTGAATAGGACTGTAATAGAATAAGGGAATATTGCCAAGGTGTCTAGGTGAGCTTGATGAAAAACTAGCCTAAACCCGGCTTACTCATATATTCCAGCTGTTCCATTACCGAGGTCATTAAGCAATTAGCGTCAAAATTATCGAGTCCACGTGTACGTTCACAACCAAGAT
>Ga0172379_10008800_pt1 | contig 12612 bp, 10 predicted proteins | sample GrowelOW334metaG_FD_119756 | JGI IMG/M metagenome (GOLD analysis project Ga0172379, IMG submission 119756) | Groundwater microbial communities from an aquifer near a municipal landfill in Southern Ontario, Canada - Groundwater well OW334 metaG | ecosystem: Environmental > Aquatic > Deep... | reverse complement strand
TGCTCACGGGGCGACGGTTCTGGTATCAGACAGCGTTCTGCCTGTGGACCTTCGCGCGACATGCGGAGCGCGACCTGGCCCCGTGCATCTACGACGACGGCACGCTGACGGGAGAGTTCTCGGCGGCGCTCTTGCGGCTGTTCCCGGCGGCACGCATCGTTGCCCAACGCGACATCCTTGCGCGGCTGGACCAACATTTGCCCTCGGCGCGTTTCCCATGTCTGCGCGAGCGTTGGCTGAATTATCCCAACATCCGCAAGCTGACCGATGTCCACGTCGGAACCGCCGGGTGGAAGCTGGTCATGGATTCCGATCTGCTGTTTTTTCGAAAACCGGAGTTCATGCTCGCCTGGATGAACGCCCCGGACTGCCCGTTGCACGCCATGGATTCGGTCACTTCCTACGGCTATCCGGGCGAACTGATGGCCCGGCTGGCCGGGCAAAAGCTGGCGGAACTGGTGAACGTGGGCCTTTGCGGTATGCGCAGCGACGCCCTTGACTGGGAGCAGCTCGAACACTGGTGCCGGGTTCTGATCGAAGGGAACGGCACGCACTATTTCCTGGAGCAGGCGCTGGTTGCGATGCTGATGGCGGGCCGGCGTTGTGCGGTTGCGCCCGCCGCGGAATACGTTACCTGCCCGCAGGCGCCCGAGACAACCGCGTGCCGCGCCGTCATGCATCACTACGTCGCGGACTCCAAGCGCTGGTATTTCCAGCGAAACTGGCGGCAGGCCGTCTTCACAAGATGAGCCGTCCAGAGCTTTGCAATGCGGATCGGAATGCATGGATTGACGTGCTGCGCGGCGCGGCGGCATGCGCGGTGGCGTTGTTCCACTTCAGTTGCCTGCCAGTGAACGGGGATCCGGATTTCCTGGTGGTGGCATGGAGGGCGGTGTTGGCACACGGGCATTTAGGGGTGCCCGTATTCTTCGTCGTGAGCGGGTATTGCATTACAATGACCTGGTTTCGCAGCGCGACCTGGTCGGAGTTTGGCCGGCGGCGCCTGCGACGCATTCTGCCGCCCTACTACGCCAGCCTGCTGCTGCTGCTGGTCATGATTGCGGGGTTCAAGTTGATCAACGGCGTGAATGATGTGGCAACGTTGCCCAAGACCGCGAAGGCCGTGTTCGCCACCCTGACCCTCACCACCTGGCCGGTGACAGACATTCCCCCGATGAACGGGGTGTATTGGTCTCTGTCGTGCGAGATCACTTTTTACCTGCTGATGGCCGGGTTGCTGGCCCTGCCTGCGGCATGGCGCCTGAATGGCCTGGTGGCCTTGCATGCTGTGATATGCGGGCTGAGTTCGGTTCAGGTTCAGGGCATTTTTTTTGCGGACATGTGGCCGCTGTTTGGAATTGGCGCCGCGATCGCGGTGTGGCCGCAAAACCGGCTTGCTGCCAGGCTGATGGCGGCAAGCAGCGTCCTGCAAACAACCGTCATTTACACCTCGGGCCGCCCGTTCGCTTATACGGCAGTTGCCATGATTGCGGTCGGGCTGCTGTGGCTGGCCCCCCGCGTGTCATTCCCGGGCTGGCTCAGGCCAGCACGACAAGTTGGTGTCTTTTCCTATAGTGTCTATTTGATTCACCAGCCGGTGGGCTATTTCGGGCTGATGCGCCTGATGCCGAAAACATATCCCGGAGACATTGCCTATATTTCGGGGCAGCTACTGGTATTCCTCGGCACGCTCGGGATTGCCTACGTTTTCTTCCGCCTGTGCGAAGAGCCGTTCTTGAACGCGCCGAAGCCGACGGCCAGCGGCACCGGCACCCGGCAGCAGGACCCCCCCGTGAATTCCGGGGCTCAAGCCAAGGCTTTTCTCCGCCGGATTGGTGTCGGACGTTTCATCCTGCAGCATTTTTGGCAGCCAACCGTCGGCGTCCGCTGGTTGCTGGGCTTCGGCCTGGCTGGCGCCCTGCGGATGAAATGGGGCGAGGCCCGGATGCGCCGGGCCGCCGCCCGGCTGCCCGCTGTGCCGGCACCGGCTTCGACCGCCTTGTCCGCCACCTACATGACCGGGACGCATCACTGGCATCAAACCGCCTTCGCGGCCTGGTCGCTGGCCAAGGTGCTCCCGGACGGACTTCAGCCGACGTTTTACGACGATGGCACCCTTCAGCCCGGTCAGATCGCCAGTTTGAACAGAATCTTCCCTGCGAGCCGCATCGTGTCGCGGGCGGAGGCGGTAAGAAACCTGGATGAGTGTCTGCCACGCGAACGGTTTCCTTTGCTCCGTGCCGCGGAAGACCGTTGCCTGTTCATGAGAAAACTCGTGGCCCTGCGGGCCGGCTCGTGCCGATGGCAGCTTTACCTCGACAGCGACATGCTCTTTTTTCGCTGCCCGGAACAGCTGAAGAGCGCCGCACAGTCCGGCCGGGCCATCTACATGGCGGATCATGTTTTCGCATACTGTCTCAACGCCGATGAGGCGCTGGGTGTTTTTGGCAGCCCATTGGTGGAACGGGTCAACGGCGGTCTGGTGGGATTGAACGATGCGGCGATCAACTGGGAGCAGGTCGAGCATTGGCTGTCACAGATGACCCCTGAAACCAGGATTCACTCCATGCTGGAGCAAACCCTTACGGCGGCGCTCATGGGACAACAGTCCGCCCAGCCGGCCAATCCCGGCATCTACCGCATCATGTGGCTGCCAGACAAGCCGCCCGTTGAGGCTGCCCTGCTCCATTACATCTACCATTCCAAGCAGCTTTTCTTCTCTCAGGAATGGCGGCGGGTTCTGGCCATTCACGCCAGGCCGGGCCAGGTATAAACCCTGCGGCCTGCCCGGCCTGCCCCGAGAAACAACGCTGAAAACAGGTCCCGCAGTTCAACCCCCACTCATGTCAATGCATTCACTCCGCTTTCGCCTGGGCATCGCCCGCTTAAACATGCTGGCTCCGCTGCACTTCATCCTGTCGAGGTCGGAATTGCGTTCACTTCTCTCCCCGGATCATTCAGGGGCTGCGATGTTGGAACTGCAGCGCCGCTATCAGGGGCATGGATTGTTTCGGAACATATCCGCGTGGCAGGTTGAAAGTGAATACTGCCGTCTGGTTGACTGGGTTTCTCAACAACGGCCACGGGTCATTCTGGAGATCGGCACGCACGCGGGAGGGACGCTTTTTGCATGGAGCCGGATTGCCTCCGAGATGGTGGTTTCGGTGGATCTTCCGGGGGGAATTCACGGTGGCGGATATCCAGGTGTCAAACGCTGGCTATACCGTGAGTTTGTATCGGATCGTCCCGGGGTAAGCATGCAAATCTTCCGGGCAGACAGCCATTCCGAGTCGGTGCGCGACCAGGTGAAAGAAGCCCTTGGAGGCCGCTCCATTGATTTCCTTTTCATAGATGGCGACCACACTTATCAGGGTGTGTCTCGTGATTTCCAGCTCTGGTCGACTCTGGTAACTCCCGGAGGACATGTCGCCTTCCACGACATTCTGCCACAGGTGTCCCAGGTGGACTGCGGGGTTGACCGCCTGTGGTCGGAGTTGAAGTGTCAGTATCCGTCTTTCGAAATAATTGCGGACCCCAATCAGGCCTGGGCAGGCATCGGCGTGCTTCAGATCAAGCCAAGTTAAGGGAGTTCTCCCGCAAACCTCCGCCCTTCACAGGGAGACCGTCATCAGCACTCCGCTCATCTCCGTCTGCATGCCGGCCTACAACGCCGCGCGCTATCTTGCCGCGGCGGTCGAATCCGTGCAGGCGCAAACCTGTCCCCGTTGGGAGCTCATCATTGTCAACGACGGCTCCACGGACGGAACTGTTGACGTGCTGGGCGCTTTGCGTGATCCGCGCATCCGCGTGTTTCACCAGGAAAACCGGGGCCAGTGCGCGGCGGCCAACCGGGCGCTGGCGGAGGCGAAGGGCCAGTTCATCAAGTTCTTCGACGCGGATGATCTGCTCGCGCCCACCATGCTGGAGCGCCAGTTGGAGAGGCTACTGCCGCATCCCAACTGCGTCGCCTCCGCTGAGTGGGGCCGTTTCTACGGTGATGATCTGGGCACTTTTCAGCTCAACCGCCAGTCTGTGTGGCGCGACATGGAGGCGACGGACTGGCTCGTCGAATCCTGGACGGACGCCCGGCCCATGATGCAGTGCGCGCTATGGCTGATCCCCCGGGCGTTGCTGGACCGGACCGGTGGCTGGGACGAGCGGCTGTCGCTCATCAACGATTTCGAGTTCTTCGCCCGGGTGCTGTGCCACGCAGAGCGGGTGCTGTTCACGCCCGGCTGTCCCCTTTATTACCGTTCGGGCCTTGCCGGCAGCCTCTCCGGCAGCAAGGGACGGCGCGCAATCGAATCGGCCTTCCTCTCCCTGACTACCGGCGTTGATCACCTGTTGAATCGGCGTGCAGACCCGCAGTCGCGGTTGGCGTGTGCAAACCTCCTGCAGGACTTCATTTACTCCTGCTATCCGCAACATCCCGACTTGCGTGCGGCGGTGACGCAGCGAATCAACCTGCTGGGCCGCCCAACAATCGAGCCTTCCGGAGGCGGCAAGTTCCAGCTTGCCCGACGATTATTGGGTTGGCGGCTGGCCAAGTGCCTCACCTTTTTGTTCATGCCCGCATACGTTCGCTGCAATCTCAAGCGCCACCGTGAAACACCTGTTCCCGTCAACCCTTGATGTTTGAACGGATTCAACTGATGTCCCCATTTGTCGCAGCTCGTCTGTTGACGCGCCGCTCCGAGCGCCCGTGCGGGTGTGAGTAATCCTGCCTGTGCTCGCCGTCAGCCATCTGCTCCCCGCGCCATTCACCCAGCAAGTGGTGCTGGCGTTGCTGGAGGCAGGCGAGCAGACGCGCTTCTTTACGACGCTGACTCCTGATGGTTCCGACTTGGCAGCGCGTGCGTTGCGTCTCATCGGCGCCGGCCGTTCTCGTGCGCTGCGGGACATTCCGCCCGGCATGACGGAGACATATCCGTGGCGCGAGGCGGTGCGGCTGACCTTGGGGCGTCTGTCACGCGACGAACTGCTGCGAGACCGGATCTTTCACTGGGGGCGGGATGGCTTCGACGCCTGGGTGGCGCGCCGGATGAAGCCTCCGTTCCGGCTGGTGTATGGCTACGAAACCGAGTGCTTGGAAACCTTCCGCGCGGCCAGGGCCAACGGGGTGCGCACGGTTTACGATCTCCCATCCCCTGATCATGATTTTGTCGAAGGGTTGCTCCGCCAGGAGGGCGAGCGCTTTCCTGAGTTGCGCACGCCCGCACGGCGGCGATTCGAGGAGCTGCAGGCGGAACGCACCGCGCGGCGGCACGAGGAGTTCCGCCTTGCCGACGTGGTGTGCGCCAATTCCCAGTTCACCAAGAGCACCTGGGCTGACGCCGGAATGAATGCCGGGAAAATTATCACCCTCCCGCTGGGTGCCCCCGAACCGGATCCGACCGGGAGCGACGGTGGCACACAAGGGACCGGGCCATTGCGTTTGGTGTGGGCCGGGACTTTTTCCGTGCGCAAGGGCGCTCATTACCTTTACGAAGCGTGGCGAAAGTGGGCTGCGGGCAATGACGCGACGCTGGACGTGTTTGGCAGCGTGAATCTGCCGGCCTCGCTCAAAGTCGAGAGTGGCTCCGGCCTGACCTTCCACGGGCCGGTGCCGCGTGATCGTGTGCTGGCCGCGTTCAAGGCGGCGGATGCATTGGTGTTCCCGACGTTGTGCGATGGTTTCGGATTGGTGGTAAACGAGGCGCTCTCGCGCGGCCTTCCGGTCGTCACCACCCGGCGTGCAGGCGCATCCGACCTGATCCGGTCGCGCGAAAACGGCCTGCTGATCGAGCACGGCAGCGTGCCCGCCCTGGTCGAAGCGCTGGACTGGTGCGCCACTCATCGCGAGGAACTCCGTGCCATGCGCCCGGAAGCCCTCTCCACGGCGGCGGCCTGGCAGTGGAAAGATTACCGCCGCGCCCTGCGCGAAACGCTCCTCAAGAATCTGGTCCCCGTGTTATGAGACTGCTTCGCTATCTGCCGGAATCCTGGAAGGAGTCCCTCCGCCGTCGCGCCGGTGTGATTACTGTTCGCGAACGGCTGGAGAACCTTCGTGCAGCCGGTTTCAGGGCACGCAAGGTTATTGACGCCGGAGCCTATCAAGGGGACTGGTCGCGGCTTGTGCTGGAGGTGTTTCCCGGGGCTGAAACACTGATGATCGAGCCGCAGACCACCCATCGCGAGGCGCTGACCGCGCTGACTGTCGCCCATCCCGGAGTAAAATTGCGCCACGCAGTGCTGGGAGCCCGGGCCCGGAAAGTGAGGTTTCTGATTGAGGCAAGCAACAGCCGGGTGATTCCTCCCCACTGGGATCCGCCTGCGGGCAGCCGGATCGAAGAGCACGAACTGGAAACTCTGGCAGAGATCGCCGCAGAAGAGGGGTTCACCGAATGCAACTTGCTGAAGCTGGACCTGCAAGGCGAGGAGCTGGAGGCGTTGAGCGGGGCGGGGGAGATGTTCGGCAGATGTGAAGTGATCATCACCGAGGCCTCCTGGCTGCGCATCGGCGACGTGCCTCTGGCGCACGAGGTCATTGCGCGGTTCGACGCCGCCGGCTACCGCCTGTATGACGTGTTCGGACACAACTACCGGGCGCTGGACCGCGCACTGTGGCAGACGGATTTTATCTTTGTGCGAAAGGATTCCTCCCTCATCGCTGATTTGCGGTGGTCCGCGTGAGCAGGCTGTCGCAATCGGAAAACCTGGTTCAACCGGTGGCATCCAAACGCGCAACACGCATCTGTCTGGTCACGCCCGGGCACCTGTCTTCCACTCCGCGGATCATCAAGGAAGCCGAAGCCCTCGCGGCGGCGGGTTTTGATGTGCATCTGGTCTCCAGCTCTCACTACGCACCGGTGGAGCCTTTGGATCTGTCGATTCTCCAGCGGGCCACATGGCGGAACATCCGGGTCCGCACGGCTGCGGGTCCGCGAGTGTTTGTCCGTCGGCTCCGTCGGCGCTGGCTCCGCCAGTTCCGGCCATCGGTTGAAGCGCTGTCCCTGAGCCAGGCGCTGTTGCTCCAGCATTCGGGCCTGCCTCGTTTGCTCGAAGCAGCGGTGGCCACTGGGGCGGATTTTTTCCACGGACATTGCGTGGCCGGCCTCGCAGTGGCGGCACAGGCGGCGGCGCAGCGCGGGGTGGCTTACGGTTTTGACGCGGAGGATTTCCACGAAGCGGAGACACTGGAGGTGGAGCAAAAACCCTTCGAGGGAGCCATCGTGCGCCGCATCGTGAGCGCTTACCTGCCCGGGGCCAAACTGCTTACCGCTGCGGCGCCGTTGATTGCCGGGGAATATGCCCGGTGCCACGGCGTCCACATGGCGGTGGTGCTCAATGTCTTTCCCTTGCGGGACGCGCCTGTTGAGCCGGTGCCGGAACGTCACATCAGCGCGGAGGAGCCGGCGCGTCTCTACTGGTTCTCGCAGACCATCGGTCCGGGACGCGGACTGGAGAGAACGCTCGCAGTGATGGCCCGGATGCGCACGCCGACGCGGCTTCAGTTGCGCGGGGGAGTGTCCGCAGGTTACGCCGATCACTTGCGCAAGGTGGCGGAGCGATCCGGTCTGATGAATGCGGTTGAGTTCCTGCCTTCAGCCTCGCCCGACGAGATGGTGCGGCTGGCCGCCGGAGCAGACGCGGGCCTGGCGGTGGAGGAGTCCTGGCCTCGCAATCACGATTTATGTCTGGCCAACAAGATTTTTGTGTATCTGCTGGCGGGCATCCCACAGATGCTGTCACGGACGGCCGCGCACGAGGCGCTCGCACCAGACTTGGGGGAAGCCGGCATCCTCGCGGACTTCGATCAGTCTGAGGCGACCGCCCGCCGGCTGGACGATTTTTTCCAGAACAAGTCTCAGATGCAGGCCGCGCGCGCGACGGCATGGAGGCTGGCTCGTGAGCGATTTTGCTGGGACGTTGAGCGGACGAAGCTGGTGGAATTGTTCAGTCGTATCGCTTCAGCACCCACTCCAATCGGTGCGGTTTGAAGCCGTATTGCCCACACCAACATGGACGCCTCCAAGTTTGACTCCGCGCGGGACGTGACCTTGCAGGTCAACCTCAGCCCCGGCGATGTTGCCTACGGGCGGCTCACGGTGCCGGCGCTGGTGCGGGCGCATCCACGCGTCGCCGCCCGGCTCGCGGTGGTGGATTGTTGCCGGGCGCGACGCACGCGCATCTTCGATCCGGAGCGGCGGCTCGCCGAGCCCGGCTTTTCCGAGCGCGTGGCCGAGGTGCGGCGCATGGCCAGCGAGTTTGAGTCAGACGGGCTGTTTGACCGGGTGGTTTATCTGATGCCCGGAGATCCGCTGCTGCCACAACTGGCGCGCAAGTATGTCCGCCCGTGGATGCGCGAGACGCACGACTACGCGGGCTGCGCCTTCGCCGCTTATTGGGCCGGGTTCGACCTGCCCACGACACGGTTTGTGGCGCACTTCGATGCGGACATGATGATTTATCAAGCTCCGGGTTTTGATTGGCTGGCGGAGGCGTTGTCTCATTGGGAGGAGCTGCCCAGCGTGGTGGCGGCAACGCCGCGCATCAGCCCATCGGGATTTGCCGCGTGTCCGGAGGAGGACGCACCGTCGGCACGCGTAGGACGGCCGAAGGAACGCGCTGCGGGCGGCTGGGTGAACGACTGGTTCAGCACGCGCTGCCTGCTGCTGGATCGCGAGCGGCTGGCGCCGCACCTGCCGCTGGTGGGCGGCCGGCTGGCCTGGGAATACAGACTTCGGCGGTGGTTGGATCGCGGTTACCCTCCGGTGCCTGAAGGAGTGCTCTTCCGGGTGCTGGGGCCTCGGGGCCTGCGGCGGCTCAATCTGGACACCGAGCAGGCGTGGCTCCTGCATCCGCAGACCAAGCCGCCCGAGTTCGTCGCCCTGTTGCCGCAGATGCTCTCGGCCATCGCCGCCGGGCGCGTGCCGCCGACCCAGCGCGGCGAGACGGATGTGCAACTGGCGGCGTGGCAGAGCTGGCTCGCCGAGAAGCCATGAACAAAGTCCTGCCCCGGTCACAATTTTTTTAAAGACTTGAAGTCTGTTTCAACTATCTCCATGTCGCCCCCCCCTTCTACTGAACTGACCGGCTGGAATCGCTGGTGGCAGCTCAAGCTCCGCTTCGGCCTGGCCAAGCTGCCGTTTTTCCCGGTGCGCTATCGCCTGCGAACTCCCGGCCTGCCGGATGCCACGTTCCGCTGGACGCGGGTGATACCGTTCATGCATCCCGTCAAAGGGGCGTTCAACTTCGACTTGTGGGGTTGGGACGTGCGTGAGCTGCGGTTCCTGCGGCGGTTCCTCTCACCCGGCATGCGTTTTATCGACATTGGGGCTCATCATGGACTTTACGCCGTGCTTGCCTCTCATTGCGTCGGCAACACCGGACGGGTGGATGCCTTTGAGCCGGCTCCCGAGATTCACAGGCGGTTGCGGTGGCATCTGCGCCTGAACGGCGCGAGAAATGCCAGAACGCATGTCCGCGCGCTCGGTGCCGAAAGGGGAAGATGCGAGTTCTTCATCCCCGTGGGCGGAATTGACACCATCAGCAGCCTGCGACGGCCCACCATCGGATCGGGAGTGGTCAGGCGGGTGGAGGTTGAAGTCCTGCCTCTCGACGAATTCGTTGGCGAAACGCAGGCCCCCGGCGGTTGCTTCATCAAACTGGATGTCGAGGGTGGCGAGCTGGCGGTGCTGGAGGGGGCCCAGCGGTTTATCCGTGAGCAACGACCGCTCTGGATGTTTGAAACCATTGATGTCACCGCCGCCACTTGGGGCAAAACGGCGCGTGCCTTGGTTGAGCGGTTTATCGCCATGGATCATCAGATATTCAACTTCACCCAGGAGGGCTTGCTGCAACCCCACGTCTTGAAAAACGTCTATCCGGATCCGCAGGACGAGAGCAACTGCGACCTGCTCGCGGTGCCCAGTGAAAAAACACACCTAGTCCGGCATCTCATGGCAGATACGAACACCACGCACGCCACATGAGCTACGAGGAAAGTTTCTTCAAGGCTTTGCGGGAACAGCCCCTGCGCCAGCCGGCGCGGGTGCTGCAGGCACTGGCCCGGCACCTGGGTCTGCAGCGTCTCCGGGAAGCCGCGCGTCTGCGCCGGGCCCAGGGTGCGGGCGCCAGCATTCTTCGCTGCGATGGAATCATGCGCCCGGCGCGCCATAAGTATCGGGGCTACAGCGGGCCTTGGGTTGAGGATGCATTTTTTGATTACTGGGTGAGGGAGTCACCCCGGACGAAGCTGCGCTACCTCCCCGTATTCTGGACGGACATCTATTGGCACATCCAGACCCACCGGTGGCTGCCAGCGCAGGAGAAACGTTATGCGCACGAGCTGGCGGTCGCGCTGCGCGAGCGGGTCGAGCCGACGGGCCAGTATTTTACCGTGCTCGAATACGATCATGCCATCTGGGATTGGCACGCCTTTCCTCGCAACGTGATCGTGTTCAGCGCCGGGGGCTGCGGGGACATCCCCCTGCCCCTGCTGCTTCGCAGCCCCGCCTTCGCCAACCCCGCCAAGGACATCCGGGTGTCCTTCATGGGGCAACTGGATGGTTACAGCAACGTCACCGGGACCCGGGGGAAAATGAAGGAGGTAATGCAGGGACATGCTTACCTGGGACAGGGCCCGGGCTGGCGCGACATCATGGGGCGATCAGTATTCTCCTTGTGTCCGCGCGGGCTGGGCCGTGCGAGCTTCCGCATGTATGAGGCTTTGAGCGTCGGCTCAATCCCTGTTTACATCTGGGATGATGTGGAGTGGCTGCCCTGGCGTGATGAGCTGGACTGGTCCGAGTTCTCCCTCTCGGTCAACGTCGCTGAACTCGATTCCTTGCCTCAACGGCTCGCCGCCATTTCCGACGAACAGATACGCCGGATGCAGCGGCGGATTGCGGAACTCTACGACGACTACTTCACGCTGCCCGGAGTGTGCCGGCAGATCCACAAGCGCGTGGAGAAGCTCGCCGACCCGCGGCAGTTTCGCGACTTGATGGCGGCGCGACCCTATCCGCCGGGGATGGTGCCCGTGCCGATTCCTGAAGGACTTTGAGCGAGGCGGTCGGTTGCCGGCTGATCCTGTTCCCTGATGCGCGTGCTGCTCACTGCCGACCCGGAGATTCCGGTCCCGCCACAGGCCTACGGGGGGATCGAGCGCATCGTGGACGCGCTGGTCCGGGAGTTCACGGCCCGGGGACATACGGTCGGGCTGGCGGCGCATGGGGAGTCGAAATCCCCGGCCAGCCAGTTGTTCCCCTGGCCGGGGCGGAATTCATGCACGCAGATGGACACGCTGCGCAACATACTTGCGCTGCGACGGGCGGTGCGCGCGTTTCAGCCCGATATATTGCACAGCTTCTCACGGCTCGCTTACCTGTTGCCGCTGCTGCCCACCCGGCTGAACAAAATCATGTCTTACCAAAGGCACACCGGGGGAAGGCAACTGGGGGTTGCTGCGCGGCTGGGAGGGAAGTCGCTGCGGTTCACGGGCTGCAGCGAGTTCATCGCTTCGCAGGGCCGACGGGCTGGCGGAGTGTGGCGGGCCGTTCACAATTTCGTGGAGCCGGAGAAGTTTACCTTTGTCCCCCGGGTATCAGCGGATGCCCCGCTCGTGTTCCTGAGCCGCATCGAGAGCATCAAGGGCGCGGATATGGCCATCGCCATTGCGCGCGCCGCAGGCCGGCGGCTGGTGCTGGCGGGTAATCATGCCGCCAGCGGGCCGGAGCGGGAGTATTGGGATTCAAAAATCGTCCCGCAACTGGGCCGTGACGGGGTGGAATGGATCGGCGAGGTGAACGACGTTCAAAAAAACGAGCTGCTCGGTGGCGCTGCTGCGTTGCTGGTCCCCATCCAGTGGGACGAGCCGTTTGGCATTGTGTTCGCCGAGGCGTTGGCCTGCGGGACACCGGTGCTGACGTGTGCTCGCGGGGCCACGCCGGAGATCGTGGAGGATGGAAGAGCCGGCTTCTTTGCGGCCACGGTGACCGAAGGGGTCGAGGCCGTCCGGCGGCTGGGCGAGCTGGATCGGGCCGCCTGCCGCCGCACGGCGGAGGAACGCTTCAGCGTGCGGCACTGCGCCACGCAGTATCTCGACCTCTACCAGGAAATGCTGGATTCGCGGGCCTGAGCCACGCCGTGTCCGTGACGATGGCGTGAACCCGCGCTGAAAAGAAATGAGCTCCCCCTTCAACACTTCGCGTTTTGGCGGACTGGTCCGCCCTCTGCACCGGCTCCCACTGCTGCGCCGCATGGCCAGACAGCTTGCGCGAGGCCTCGTGCTGACCCAGGACTTTCACGGAGGCAGGATCGCGTTCAACGCCGTGTCCCATTCCTGGGCCTGGACGGGGGCATGCACCTACGAGAACTTTGACCGGCCTGTGCAGGACCGGCTGCTGGCGTTGTCCGAAAGCCGTCCCCGGCTGCTGGACGTGGGCGCAAACATCGGCGTGATGACCCTGAGCGTCCTGCTTCGCAATCGCGCGACGCGGGCGCTGGTGGTTGAGCCGGGCAACGAGGCGGTCGCGCTGCTGCGGCGGTCGCTGCATCTGAACCGGCTGGAGGAACGCTGTGAAGTGCTGCATCTGGCCGCCTCCGCCGGTGCGGAGAAGCTGCCGTTCG
>Ga0172379_10008799_pt1 | contig 12612 bp, 15 predicted proteins | sample GrowelOW334metaG_FD_119756 | JGI IMG/M metagenome (GOLD analysis project Ga0172379, IMG submission 119756) | Groundwater microbial communities from an aquifer near a municipal landfill in Southern Ontario, Canada - Groundwater well OW334 metaG | ecosystem: Environmental > Aquatic > Deep... | reverse complement strand
CGATGACGATCCCGATTCAAACACCCTGTTTTTATGGGGCAACGCTGTTTTTCCTTTCACTTATCATCTCGTGGGTAATATTGCGAAAAGAGGGGAAGAGGTAGGATACTCACAGCTCGATTTTCTCTCCACCGTCTCTTTGTGATACAATGAACGTGAACATAATAAGTTCGATTTATTAATTCACTCAAGTAATTTTTATGGTCAAAAAATTTTTTGGCACGGAAGATGGAATATTGATCTTCGGATTGTTTCTCGTTATTGTTATTGGGGTAACCTCTTTTTTGACGCTTGCCGGCGCGGGAGCATAAGGTTCTATACAAGATTTCTTTTTCGCGATCCTGACCAAAAAGGTCGGGATCGTGGTTTTGTCTGGACTTCTTGTTGGAAAACTGGTATAAGTATGTAACACATGGTGCTTATAGTGTAATGGTTAGCACAAAAGCTTGTGGAGCTTTTAGTCAGAGTTCAAATCTCTGTAAGCACCCAACAGTGTAAGAACTTAAAGAACTTACAAAACTTAAAAAACTCACGATGGTGGGTTTTTTAAGTTATGGTATACTAAATTTATGATTACAATTTTTGATGAAAACGAGTGGGTTGAAAAAATAAAAAATCCTCTGTGGTATGAGGAGGTTCCATTGGTAATGAGAAAAATGCTTGCATTAAAAGAGCAAGATGGTGAACTGTATGGAATTGAAAGGGAACGCATATACCAATTTTTTGAGAAACATCTCGCTCTCGGAAATGTCTCTTTGGGCGAATCGGGAAAAAATTTTGATGAGGAGAGAAAAGAAATAGATACGATTGTAGTTCACCATACGCACGGCGACGATAAAATGACAAAAGAGAGGTTGTCTGCGATGGAGTTGCTTCGCTTATATGCCACGTTTTTTGCAAACCCGACATACGAAGCTGATAAAGAAATAAAAGGGCAACCGATTTTTTCAGGTCATTTTCGAGATGGTAAGCAAGTTTTTTATCCGTATCACTGGATAGTAAGAAAAAATGGAGAGGTTGAGCCTTTGCTTTTTGATAATGAAATAGGGTGGCACGCGGGAAATTGGGAGGTGAATTGTCGAAGCGTTGCGATTGTTTTTGATAACAATTTTGAAAATAGTACTCCTTCCAAAATTGAAATTGAATTTGTTGCTAAATTGATTAAAGAAAAATATCCCAATGTAACAAAGGAGAGAATATTTGGTCATCGAGAGATAAACACAAAAACAACTTGTCCCTCAAATTTGTTTTTAACCGAAGGAGATAAAAAGGGGTGGAAAGAAGATTTATTGAATTTGATTTAATGGATATGTTTAAAAGAATTATTTACAAAATTGCATATCCGATAGCTCGTTTGTATTGGTTTATTTTTAGACCACTGTCATTTGGTGTAAAGTGTGTTGTTGAATGCGACGGACAGATTTTATTGGTGAAAAATTCTTACACAAGAACAAATCAATGGACTTTTCCTGGTGGCGGTATTAAAAACAACGAAGACCGCATTACTGCCGTAAAAAGAGAGATAAAAGAGGAAACGGGAATAATTTTATCTAACCCAAAATATTTAGGAAATTTTTTTACTGAACAAGAATATAAACGCGATACGGTGTATGTGTTTAGTGAGACTGTCCCGAATAAGGACATAAAAACGGAAACATCAGAAATATTGGAAGCAAAATGGTTTAATAAAAACGAGTTACCTCCAATACTTTCCCCGTCTGTTTCAAAAGTGTTAAAAATATATTTCGATAATAACGTAACTGAAAAATAGAGAATTTCTTAAAATCTTCCCGCTGATTCTTCCTTTTGCAATAGCTGAATAAACCGTAGCTCCGTCTGTAAATTCTGCATATATTCGGTATCGGAAATGATGGTTATAAGATTGTGATGACTAAGACCCAAAGTAGAAGATTTTATAACCTCATATTTTCCTTTTATTTCTTGATTCTTTTTGGATTCAGGGGTTTTGTTGTATGCCATTTCAAATTCCAAAAGTTCTTGAAAGAGAGGGGGGTAATGGGGTTTTATTGAATTTCCCATGAACATTCGAACTTCAAATCTATTCCAAAAGAAACAGAGGTACAGTTTTTGAAGAAGAAAAGTTTCGTTAATATATGTACAATGGAAGATGTTTCTCTTTATGTAAAAGGAGGTTTTGGGCATATTTTGCGATTCTAGTTCGTTGGGTATATACTATTAATTATCAATAGATTATCTGAGTATAATTTGATGTATTTAAATAAACAGATGGCAGGACAAACGATAATAATCACAGGTATTCCTGGTGTAAACATTGAGAAATGTTTAGAAAAATTTGTTGTGTATTGCAAGAAGGAAGGAAAATCCGTATTTGTTTATCATTTAGATAAAGAAATTGAAAGTATTTTTCTTGGGTCTCGGCGCGTGGACAATATTGGCCGTGTTTGGGAAGAAGAAATATTGATAACCAATTATCCAAAGTTACACGAAATATGGAATCGGGCGTTTAAAACTATTAGCGAGAAAATTAACCAAAAAAGGTCTGAAAATCCCGAAGTTACAATATTATTAAAAATTCATGCTTGCTATTTCCACGAGAAACATGAGGAATATATAACCTTAATAGATTTTTCACAATTTGCATTACTAGACCAGAAACCGGCAAAGATAATAACATTAATTGACGACATATATGAAATTTATCACAGACTGATAGAACTTGGTGGTTGTTATTATCGAGCCAGGGAAACAGGGGAGAAGCAAATGGTATTTCGGTTGTTACATTTACTCGAATGGAGGGCTATGGAGATTGTTCTTTCTAGAAATTCCGCAAATCAATTAAAATTAGCACATTATGCTTTTGCAACAAAACATTCGCTCGAAACATTTTCTAAACTGATATTTGATAATCGTTGTAACAACAAAGTCTATCTTTCTCATCCCATTACTGAGGTGAGGAAGCTCGAAAGAAATAATAGGAAGGATGAAGCGAAAAAGATAATGAAAGAAATAACTGAAATTTCCGAAAAGCTTTCACTTGAATATACAACTTTCTTGCCAACCACAATAGACGAACTTCGTATTCGGTTTGTTGGTACAATTAAGGAAAAAAAGTTTTTGCCTGCTTTGGATAAACGGTGGGAAAACGAACTATATAATAATCCAGAAAAATTTCTTTACATAAAAAGTGGTTTTGAAGATACAAATAAACTTTGGAAATCGTCCGTTGATGAATTAGAAGAGTGTAAGGAGAGAACATTCCTTGAAGTATTAGCCAATACAATAATAAATCAGGTAACAGTTAGAGACTATACACTAGTAGGTCAAAGTGAGATACTTGTAATGTATAGGCCTTTGTTTAATGGCAGTTCCTCTGTCGGTACACAGCAGGAATTTGATTATTACAAACAATACAGAATTGATACAAATAATGACAATTTATCATTCATTTATTGTCCTCGATGTGATATAGAACAATTTTGTATTAATCAGTTTGAGGGTCGAATTAAAGCAGATGTAAATTTTGTTTCTTCGGGCGATAAGAGCACTTTTAAATTATCTCAAAAAGAGGTCGAAATCCTTTTGATTGCGTGTGAAAATCGTGACTCGATTGATTTTAAGAAACAAATATTGTTAGTTTTACATTCAGCGCTTGATAATCCTTCGCTCAATCTCTCGATGAAGGATCGTGACATTAGCGGGCCTTTATCTCAAAATGAAATTCAGAGTAACAAAGATGATTTTGTTCAAATATATGTAGAGAAAGATTTATCTGTTATTAATGCATACGAAAAAACTTCCGCTTGGTTTGGTGCAGAAGTAATGACGATAGATAAACTTTATTACAAAATTAATAGTTTAATAAACAAATAAATAATATGGAACTATCAATTCTTTACAGAGGTTTTTCGCAAGAAGACACGCAAGCAGAGGAAGTGCTACGTAATGGAAATATAAATTTCGTAGAAGTTTTTTCAGATGAAAACAACCATTTTCCTGTTTTTTGTGCCAAGGGAAGCACCTATACTTACGAAGGATTAAATGAAATTATTGATTACGTAAATTTTCGTCAGGAGGTTTGTAATCAATAAATAGAGCTTAAATTATAAGTTTGATTTTTGACACATGAAAGTTTTTGATATTTATATTTTTTCGTCAATATAATTTTTTTGACAAATTTTCTTTTTGCCGCATCTGAACAAATTGTAGTTCTTCTCGTAAATTTTCCATATATTCGTTCCCGGAAATCGTAGTTATGAGATTGTTAAGACTTAGACCCATATAAAAACTCGCCTGAAAAAAGGCGAGTTTTTAAGTTTTAATTGTTTTTTGAGTCTTTTTGATATATTATTGGAATCCATTATTACTTTCTATCGACAATAATTATCACTTTAACATAATGACAAGGATATGAAAATTAGAATGCTCCAACAGGGCGACATAGAAAAGTGCTCGAAAATTGTTTGTCAAAATTACTCTAAGAAATACGAGAAAACATCTTTCCTTGAGATGGAGGCAATGTTTAAAAACCATACGGTAAAACCTCAGTATATAGTTGCAGAAGAAAAGGGGGAGATAGTAGGATTTGCGGGATATATACAATCGTGGATGGATTACAACATTTACAATATTTTTTGGGTTAATGTGGATCAGTCACACCAAAGAAAGGGGATCGGGAGCGCGTTGGTGGAGAAAATAATCAAAACAATAGAAAAGAAAAAAGCGAATATGATTTTGCTCACCACTTCAAAGCCGAAATTTTATTCCAAGAGATTCAATTTTAAGACCCTTTCAAAATTCAATGAGAACAAATACGATCTGATGTTTTTGAGACTAAAAAAATAATAATCTACGGAATGCCTTTTGTTTTTTATGAATTCTACAAATAAATTTTCATTTATATTACCCCCCCCGCATAACACTGGACAAAATATGTTATATCTGCTATGATACTGTCTGCTCTTGCTAAATCTATATTTTGTGGTGAGAGCAGGTAGTCCTTTGAAAAAATAATATGTTGAGAATTATGCATTTTTTGTTGCTCGGAAGTCTGAGAAATGAAAAGGCGTCTTGCTTGACCAAAGGATCGTGGCTTGCGGCATTGTCGCCACAAGCGGAATTTAACCTTACAAAAGGAAATCCAATAATGAAACGTAGTATAATTGCTCTTCTGATAGCAAGTTCGTTTGCTGTCGCTGCTCCGATCTTTGCTGACGGAGTACATGAAAGTACGGTAAACATTTCCGGTGGAAGTTATTCCACTGCTTATGCCGTAGGTGATGTATCACAAGTAGCAACATGGAACAAAGTAGACCTGTCTGCTGCCGCTTATCATGGTGGCAACGGAGTGGAAGGTGCGACGATCGGCTTTGCACAAACAGTCGCGCAAGGTGCCGGATCGGTTTCAGCGAGTAGTGGTGTTGTCGGAGCTCTCAATTTAGTGCTTACTCCAAAATTTGTTTTCGGCGAGGGCGGAACGTATCAACACGCAAATGCTGTTGCTCCTCATGGAACAAGTCAAACGGAAGTGGGTGGACAAACTGACCTTGTTGGTTGGATCGACCCCATTTATGTTCAAGGTGACGCTGAGTCATATTCTTTTGACGGTGCTGTTGGCCCGGCTCTTTCTGTGGGCGGAAACGATAGTACCCTCTGGCTGGATATGGCCACCAGTCATCACGGCGAATAATCGCCTGTAACGACGCAGTATATCAGTAATCGTGAGGGGAGGGTTTTCCTTCCCCTCACTCTCCCTTTTGATCTTAACAAGCGAGTGTAAAAATGAAAAAAATTCTTTCGTTGATTGTTTTATTGTTTGGAATGACATTCGGGGCTTTTGCTTCGGATCAAACCACCGCGGTTGACGCGAACGCACAGGCGGGGGCACAGGCCATATCAGTCGGTGGAAGCGGAGGCCAATTGAACTTCTCTCCCTCGACGACAAACAACTCTACCGCTCCCATCTATATGCCGAACGGTACCGCATCAGTACTTCCTAATCCGGCCACCTTTATAAAAGGCATCGGTCTTGCGGAAAAAACAAATCAGCACAGCAAATTATTCGGAGATTTCTGCAAAGCGAGTATTCCTGCTGAAATTCTTCGTAAACGTGATCCTCGAGCACAGCCTGTTAGTCGCGAGAGCGATTACGGAAACATGGTTTGGCAACCGTATCGCGATTACTTCGTGAAGATTCCATCGGAAGAAAATGCTGTGGCAAACTTCATGGCGGAAATAACGAATGTTTCGCAAGACTTTGGAAGAATGTCTCCCGAGACAACACATTATTGCTTAGGACATGTAGCGATCAGAACGCTTTTTGACGAAGAAACGCAAGACGTTACTCTTCAAGAAACACTGATCAATGAAGCGTTGACCTTGGCGGCAGATACCATTACTGGATTTGCCAATGTGACTCCCGTTGTACTGTATGAAACGAATGCCTACTATGACGGCACAGCCGTTTCCGGCAGTGGAGTATCAGTCACACCGCAGGTTTCCGGAATACCGGCTGTTGGTGTTGCGACAGGAAGCCTTTTTAGTTGGGGAAAAAACCATGGACTGGCAAGCTCAAGTCATGGACTGGGAATGAAAATCATCTTTTTGGCACAAGCGCCGAACCCCACCGAAGGACATCCTATTGCCGCGCAAGTTCAAAAGCTTGTTGCGGAAGCTCAACGAAAAGCCGAACAAGCGAGAGTCGAAGCGCAAAAACCAGCGGTACAGCCGCCGGTAGTCGTTGAAACTCCAACGGTCAAAAAAGTCGTTAAGCCTCATGTGAAAAAATTGACAGCAAAAAAACCTTGCAAAAAATGAAAATCCGGCAAAAGGTGAAGAAATGAAAAAAGAATTTTTCTTTGCCCTGCTCGCAATACTTATTTTATCAGGTTGCTCAACGTTTGGCGGATGGCGGGAACAATCTGTTTCTTTCCATCCCGCATCATCGCTTGAGCAACTGATTAACCGCATGGAAAATTCTTCCCTGACGGTAAAAGATAAAATGAAGATTGCGGATGGGATCAGAACCGTACATTCGGAAGGAACTCTTCCCGATGTATGGAAATCTGAAAAAGGGGAAAGCCTCTCCGTCGTGCATCAAGGGTTTGCCAGAACTTCTGACGGAACCTATTGTATGACGGCAAGCGTCGAGGTGAGCGGAAAAGAATTTTTACCGCCAACACCTTTGTGCAACGAGGGCGGAGTGTGGACGGTTGTTCCGGAAATAAAATCTGTACCAATCGTTGTGCCCCGACAGGAAAAAAGCATAGCAATCTTACCGATCGAAGAAAGGAAAGATGAAACGGTTTTGGCAATAAAAGCTAAACCGGTCGTTCCTCTTCATTCCAACAAAGTTCGGAGTCATCCTATAGTTCGTTCTCGCCCTGTTGCGGAGGGAATTAAAGAGATCCGATAAAACATCATCTGTGAGGCAAATCATTCCGATATTTCGGAAACCGATTTCTCTTTGGGCCAAAACGGAGTAAACAATGCGTAAAGCATTTATACAAATTATACTAGCCTTGCTCCTCGTATCTTTCGGGATCAGCGGAGCGGGCGCATCTTATACGGTCACCCCCGTCAAACAGTATGAATTATCCCGAGGGTACACCTACTCCGACTGGTATCTCAAATATCGGAACGAGTTAGGGGACTCTCACAGAGGATCATTATACGGCAGCCAGTACCAAACACATTTGGCTCTCTGGCTCCGCGTTGAGGGGATCTCTTCAGGATCGATCAATCGCAATCCAAACAAGATATTAACCGTCCCGGTTTCGGGCGATCTTGCCGCGCGCGCGAGTTTTTACTCCATTCTGTCAGATCAAGGAACTCTTGTTCCCGATCAAGTGACGATAGGAGAAAAAACCTATGAAAAAAGCGTTGAAAAAGGAGCGGAAAAGCTATACACCGTCGTACAAACGCAACCGGCGTCTGTGTCGGCGCCAGTAGTATCGGCAGACCAAGCTCCTGCGGATGTCATACCTCCGCAAAACGCAAGTGTTTCATTGCCAGTATCGATTCCTCAACCAATATCTCTCCCCGAAGCTAAGTCTATTCCAGACGCGCTTCCGGAGCAGGGTATTTTCACAGAGGAGTTTCTCATTATGTTCGGAACAATTTTGTTCCTAGTTACCATCCCTCTTATTTTTGTGATACGAAGACTTTCTTCCGCCGCAAAACAATTGGAGGAGATCAAAATATTGCTCGCAAAACAAGTTGAGCAAAACGAAGGAAAGCAAAAAGCAAACTCGGAGTCGGAAAAAATACTCCAAAGCACCTTGCGGTCATTTGTCATTGAAGACAAAATCTTGCTTGATGCGATAATAAGCGCGAAAATTCTTGCCGTTCACGGCGGGAACACACTCTATCTTCCTTTAATGGGAGATGGCACGGAAGTTTTACTTTCCGGCGCGTTGGTTAAGAATGATAATAAAAATATTTTTGACCGGATCAAATATCTCCACAAAGATATTTTGGGAAGAGTTTAAGCGATACGGCAAAAAACCCGAACATCTTACGGCGACATCGTTTATGACGATTGTTTAAGATAGATACCAAAGAGCTCTACGGCGACATCGCAAAAGCGGTTGTCTAAGATGAATGAACGGGTGCAGTTCTTTATAGTTAAAATCAAAGCCCCACCGATCGATCGGCGGGGCTTAATTTTTGTACTTATTCGTGGTGATGGTGTTCATGCTCGTCGTGGTCGTGCCCGATCTCCCAATCTTCATGTTTGATTCGCATCCATAGTTTGTAAAGCAGAAACAAAAGATAGAACGCAATGACAAACGCCATGATCCAGTCGGCGGAATACCAGTTCGTGTTGATGATGATTATTGCGGAGATAAGCACTCCGACCGATACCAACGCATCCGAAAGTGCATGAAAAAGTACGGAGTCATGGCGGATGTTGCGCTCTTTTCCGGGAAGCCGATGCATCATCCAGACAACCAACACGTTGAGAAGGAGACAGGTCGCTGTTGTGTAAAAAGTCCACCAGCCGAGTACTTCATGTGGCGAAAGAAAACGTTCAATCGCCTGCCAAAAAACTATCGCGTCACCGAGAGCAAGAAGACAGAACGATATCCAAACGCCTCTTTGCGTCCAGTATTCTTCCTGATCGGGATCGCGCATTATTTTTACCAGAATGAACGCGAGCATTCCGTAGTTGAAGCCATCGGAAATACCGTGCGTGGCGTCACCGAATAAAGAAATCGAACCGGAAATGAAATATCCGACGGCTATTTCCAGAAGTCCCGCAAAAAGAGTGATCGCAAAAATGAAGATATACAGATGCAATTCTTGTCGTTTTGAGTCTTTTTGTATGGGCGGCGGGGAATGATTTTTTAACGAATGGTGTTCATGAACGTGCACGTTTCTCACCTCGCATGAAAAGAAAGTTCTGTTTACACCATACAGGGAAAGATTTATTCAGTCAAATGTTTGAAAAATAAAAGAATGTGCTATACTAAACAGGTACAGGGAGTTTGTCTCCTCCTTTTTTACCAATTACGAGATACAATCATATTTTATGGAAGAAAAAAAAGTTGACGAAAAGAAACCGACGCACACAGAAACGCCGGTCGTAGAAGAGAAAAAAACCGAACCATTATTCGACAAATCCGAGGCGGGCGAGGGGAAAAAGAAATGCGGATGGAAGGGTTGCAATTTTAAAATGAAGACGGGTACAGCCATCGCCATCGCCGGTGTCATCATCGCTCTCGCTCTCGCTTTTTATTGCAGAGGAATTTTTATCGCAGCGACAGTTGACGGCTCTCCGATCGGAAGACTTTCCGTTATTGGCGAAGCAGAAAAACAGGTCGGAAAAGCAACGTTGGATAATCTGATCTTGAAAAAAATAGTACAGAATGAGGTTGCGCGAAAGGGTGTTACGGTGAGCGATGCCGAAGTTTCCGCAGAGATATCAAAGATTGAAACGATGATCAAAGGCCAGGGCGGAACACTCGATCAGGCGCTTGCCAGCCAAGGAATCACTAAAGCCGAATTGGTGGAACAGATCACTTTGCAAAAGAAGGTTGAAAAACTTCTTCCGACGCGTCCAATAGTGACCGACGAGGAAGTCAGTGCCTATATCTCCGCCAACAAGATCTCACTTCCCAAAGGAAGCGAAGCGCCGTATCTCGCGGAAATGAAATCGCAGATGGAACAGCAGAAACTCAATGACGCGATATCGGCCCTTGTTGCCTCTCTCAAGGCAAAGGCTACTATACAGTATTTTGTTAAATATTAAGAGATCGTAAAAAAAAAGAAAAGGGAATGCACACCGCATCCCTTTTCTTTTTTTGATAGCAAACATATAATAAAAAGAAAGATTTATTAGTCAATATGTTTTTATGAGTAAAAAAACAATATATATTTTTTCCGCGCTGGCCATCATCGTTCTTGCCATCGCAGGTTGGTTGTTCTATCGTTCGCAGTCCGTTAAAAACACGGTTAATCCCGGAGTTTTGACGGTGACGGAAACGGCAACAAATGCCCAATCCGGCGCCGCGAATGCCGTTGGTAAAACAAATCCGTTCGGGGCGGATGTAAACCCCATACAAGGATATAAAAATCCATTCGAATAATTTTTCTACTATCTCTTATGAAAAAATATAAAAATATTTTTGTTGCCGTCGCATTGTCGATTGGATCGATCGCGCTCTCTACGATGCTGGCATCTGCGCAATCGGCGGTACCAGGTACCGTTGGCTATCCGATCGCGGAACTTGGCGGATGTAAAAACCAGGCCGATTGCAAAGATTTTTGCGCCAAAGGTGATAACATGGTCGCTTGCGTGAATTTTGCCGAAAAGAAAGGAATGCTCTCTCAAGAAGAGCTCCGCATTTCGCGCATTGTGGCTGAAAAAGTCGCGAAAAAAGAAACTCCCGGCGGATGCACAACGAAAGAATCGTGCGAATCATTTTGCCAAGGAAAAGTTGAAAACATAAACAAATGCATTTCTTTCGGCGAGGAACTCGGCGTCATACCGGCATCCGAATTAGCGGAAGCGAAAAAAATAGCGAGTGCTCTCGAAAAAGGCGCGAAGATGCCCGGTGCGTGCAAAACAAAAAACGAGTGCGAGAATTTTTGCGCCATCGGTTCGCATATTGATGAATGTCTGAATTTCGCGGAATCAGCCGGAATTCTTCCAGCTGAAGAATTAGCACAAGCTCGCAAAGTGGCCCCATTTTTGAAAAACGGCGAAACTCCGGGGAAATGCACTACCAAAGATACGTGCGATGCTTATTGCAAAGACGACGCTCATTTTGAAGAATGCATCGGTTTTGCGGAAAAAGCCGGTTTCATCTCTGCTGAAGATTCTGCCATGGCAAAAAAAGTCGGAGGAAAAGGCCCCGGCGGATGCAAAGGAAAAGAAGAATGTTTGGCGTACTGCGACAAAGAAGAGAACGCGACCGAGTGCGCCACTTTCGCGAAAGATAAAGGATTGCTGACCAAAGAGCAGGAAGATAATATCAATACCGGAGTGGATAGAATGAAGGCGGGGTTGGATCAAATCCCTCCCGAAGCGAAAGCGGAAATCATTGCGTGTCTGGAAAATAGCATTGGAAAAGAGAAATTCGATCGTATTATGGCAAAGCAGGATATGCCAACACAATCCATCGGAGGAAAGATAGAAGCGTGTTTTGGAAAGATCGAGGAGATAATGAAAGCGAAAATGATGCCATCAGGCGGAATTCCCGGCGGTGCGACCGGCGGACAGCCTCCTTCGAAGGAAGATATCATGAAAAATCTTCCGGCTGGAATTCCGGCGGAAATGAGGGAAAAAATTGAAAAACAAATAGAGTCGCAAACATCGTCAGGAGGAACCATGCAGGCTCCTCCATCAGGAATCTCGATCCCGCCGCCGCCCGCTGGAATTCCCACCGGAGCACCTATCGGAGCAATGCCACCAACCGAAGCCGTCATGCCTATCGGAGCTCCGAACGTAGATTGTTCCGTGTTTTCTCAAGTGCCTTCCTGTGATTACATTTCCGGTGCCGGTCATGATCTCTGTACGAAATGCAAAGGAGGTTAGATGATGAAACAGTTGTTCACTTTCTCTCTTTTCGATAATAAGGTATGATTTTATCATGGATACGCAAAAAACAGATCAGGTTCAAGGGCAAGCTCAGTACCAGTACCAAATTGTGCATGTGTACGAGATAATGGAAAATGTTGATAAACTGGAAGGTCATGGCGCGTATGAAACTGTTGCCTATGTTTCTGCGGAACATCTTGCTAAGGATGTCTCGCATAGCGACGTCAGGAATCCTCGTAAGGTTATCAAACGTCCGGCCATCCTTCTTCCGGACGGGAATGTTTTTCTTTTGGTGTGCTCTTCTCCCGTAGACATTCAAACGACCATGGAAGATACGGTGCGTACTATCGCGCTTTCGAAACTTACCCCCGAAGAAAAAGCATCTCTCGGCGTCTAAAATTAAAAATCCCCATTTATAGTCGTAAAAAATCCGCATGAGATGATTCCATGCGGATTTTTTCGCAGGGTATTGGTAGAGCCACGCACATTTCGGACATGATATAATGGAAAATATGAAAAAGTATCAATCGTTTAATCGGTCGCAAAAACTCTCAATTTTGCAACAAGTGGAAGCAAGCGGTGATAAATCT
>Ga0172379_10008798_pt1 | contig 12614 bp, 8 predicted proteins | sample GrowelOW334metaG_FD_119756 | JGI IMG/M metagenome (GOLD analysis project Ga0172379, IMG submission 119756) | Groundwater microbial communities from an aquifer near a municipal landfill in Southern Ontario, Canada - Groundwater well OW334 metaG | ecosystem: Environmental > Aquatic > Deep... | reverse complement strand
GCCTGAGTCGCTTCTTTGGCATCAATCAGTTGTTTACCGTAAGAAGCGATACAATCCTGAGCTTCCCAGGCTTCCACTTCTTCTTTCGAGCGATACGATGATGCATCCGATGGGCTGTGTCCGCTGTAACGGTAAGTCAAAACATCCAGTAAAACAGGACCGCGTTTTTCTTCAAGGATAACGCGTTTACGTTTGTAAGCATCAATCACTGCCAGCGGGTTGTAACCGTCAACACGTTCGGCATGCATTTGTTCCGGATTTATACCGGCACCAATTCGAGCTGCAATATCATAACCCATAGTCTCACCGGCAGTTTGTCCGCCCATACCGTATTGGTTATTCATAATGTTGATAATAACCGGCAAACCGCCTTTCATATCGCCTTCCCAAAGTTGATGGAACTGATCCATGGAAGCAAAATTCATCCCTTCCCAAACCGGACCGCAAGCCATAGAAGCGTCACCAATATTGGCAACAACCATTCCTTTTTGACGGTTTACCTTTTTGTATAATGCTGCACCCACGGCAATATCACCAGAACCACCTACCAAAGCATTGTTAGGATAAACGCCAAAAGGTGTAAAGAACGCGTGCATTGATCCACCCAAACCACGGTTGAAACCTGTTACCCGAGCGAAGATTTCAGACAATGTTCCATAAACAAGAAAGCGACGTGCCAGTTCTTTGGTTGTACCTGTAAAGTCTTTTTTTACCACAGCCAAAACAGCTCCGTCGAAGAACGATTCCATAATGTCCGTCAACTGTTTGTCATCCAGTTTGTGAATAGCCGACATCCCTTTGGCGAGAATTTCGCCGTGTGAACGGTGGCTCCCGAAAATGTAATCGTCAACAGTCAACGTCCACGCCATACCAACTGCAGCAGATTCCTGTCCGATAGACAAGTGAGCAGGACCGGGGTGATTGTACGGAGTTCCGTTGTATTCACCTTTGGTTTTGATGAGGTTGATCATGGTTTCGAACTCACGGATCAACACCATGTCGTGATAGATTTCTTTGAATTCCCCGTTCGTAAAGTTTCCTTTTTCGTCTTTGACGGTTTTTTGATATTGATTTACTGGAATCGGTTGAAATTCCACAAAACCCGGTTTACGCACATCAGCCGGATCAATGAATTGTACTTTTGGCATTTTGAATATAATTTAAGATGACCCCCAACCCCTAAAGGGGAGTAAGAGTAGTTAGTATTAATTCTTTATTATAAACCCCTAGCCCCTAAAGGGGAACTAAGTTTGTGTTGTTTTGTTGATTAATGATTATGCCCCATCTTCCTATAAGAAACCTGGTCTTAAGCCCCTTTAGGGGTTTGGGGTTTCCCAGTTCCCCTTTAGGGGGCAGGGGGTCTTAAAACGAAAATATCGTTTCTTTAAATATCTCGCTAACGGTTGGATGCGGGAATACCACTTCCTGCATTTCTGAAAGAGTCATTTCCTGTTCGATGGCTATGCAGGCTCCGTAAATCATTTCGCTCGAAGGATTTCCCAACATATGTACACCTATTACTTCACCGTATTTATCTCCGATCAGCACTTTACAGAGTCCGCTTCCGCCTTCGTTTTCGGCAATGAAACGTCCGGCGTACGCCATAGGTAATTTTGCCATTTTATAAGCAATTCCTTTTGCTTTTGCCGATTCTTCCGTTTCGCCAACTCCTGCCACTTCAGGGTTTGTATAAACCACCCCCGGAATGGCATTGTAACGCATTACGTCAGTTCTACCGGTAAGGTTATTTACCACCACTTCGCCTTCGCGACTGGCAGTGTGAGCCAATAATGAAAAACCGGTAACATCACCTGCTGCAAATACATTCGGCACATTGGTCCGCATTTTTTCGTCGGTTTTAATTCCACCTTTAAATAATTCCACGTTCAGGTTTTCCAATCCGAAACCCTGGGTAATCGGACGGCGACCAACGCTCACCAATATTTTCTCCCCTTCTATGGTTTCTGTTTTTCCGTCTTTTTCGAAAATAACTTTGTTGCCATCGATTTTTACCACTTTAGCATTGAGATTGTATTCAATGCCTTTTTTGCTGTAAATATCACGCAACATGGCTGAAATTTCAAAATCGTTATTCCCCAAAATCTCAGGTAACATTTCCACGATGGTTACTTTCGTTCCGAGGCTGTTGTAGAAACTGGCAAATTCCATCCCGATTACTCCACCTCCAATAACCACCAATGATTTTGGTTGCTCTTTCAATTCAAGAATTTCGCGGTTGGTCAGGATCACATCACCTGCTTCGGCCAATCCCGGAATGGGTGGAACAAAAGCTTCGGAACCGGTACAAATTAGCAGATTCGTTCCAAGGTAAGTCTCGCCTTCGCAAGTCACCTCCACACCTTTCGGACTACGTCCCTGAATCATGGCTTCGCCTCTTACCACGGTAACATGGTGCAATTTCATTTTGCTTTCCACACCGGCAACCAGTTTTTTTACCACTTTATTTTTGCGGGCAACAATTTTACCGTAATCGAAACGGATATTATCGCCATAAATGCCGTATTTATCACCGTGCAAAGCATTTTCGTAAGTTTTTGCACTGTAAAGCATGGTTTTGGTCGGGATACAACCTTCGTTAAGGCAAACACCGCCCATGGCTTTCTTTTCAAACAGAACTACTGAAAGTCCCTTGTGTCCTGCTCTTTCGGCAGCAACGTATCCGGCAGGTCCACCACCGATTATAATTAAGTCAAACATTTTTTATTTACAATTTAAAGATTTACAATTGGAGAATAAGAAGCTTCAAATTTACAATAATTTTTACAAATTACTTGCCTCTTACCTCGTGGTTCTTAGTCCTAAAAAATATCCAGTTCCAATGTTTCAATCTCCACGGCAATTTGTTTCAGGAAGCGTGTTGCTTCGCCACCGTCCAATGCACGGTGATCGTAAGTCAAACTCAATCCGATATACGGAACAAAAGCATAAACGCCATCACCCAGATCTTTCGGACGTGGAACAATGGTGTTCACACCCAAAATGGCAGATTGCGGCAAATTAATAACAGGAGTAAACATTTCCACACCGTAGGCTCCCAGGTTCGAAACAGTGAATGTTGCTGCTTCGGCAGCAAGTAATTCTGGATCTATTGCACCTTTTTTACAGCTGTTGGCAACTTCTTTCAATTGATTTGCCAAACCTAAGATTGATAAATCGTCAGCATTGCGGACGGCAGGAACCATCAATCCGCGTTCGGTATCAACAGCCAGTCCCAGATGGACTTTGTTGAACAAGCGCATGGATTCACCCAGAAAATGTGAATTGGCATTCGGATATTTTTTCAACGCTTTTACTACAGCAAAACAAACCATATCGTTTAATGTGATATTGGTTGTCAGCGTGCCGGCTTCCATGGCATTTTTAATTTTCTTGCGCAATTCCAGCATGCGGCGGGCATCGGCTCCCAAATGATGGGTAAGTTGTGCCGAGTTTTGAAGTGAAGAATGCATTGCTTTCGCAATAAGTTTCCGCATATTCGTCAACTTTTTATCTTCATAGTCCACTCCGTAGACTGCATTTACAGGAGTAAGTAAGTCAGTTGATTTCGCCGTGCCGGCTAATCCCGAGCCTGTACCCTGAGGTTGTATGTTATCTTGTGTTGCAATTTGCTTTGCAAGCGGAGTCATTTTCGGACGGCTTTCCAACGCTGCCTGAATATCTTTTTCGATCACACGGCCTTTAGGTCCCGAACCGGTTATTTGAGTCACATCTATTGCTTTTTTTGCTGCAAGACTTTTGGCACGGGGAGAAACAAAAACGGTTGAAGAGTTTGAAAGCTTTGATGTTTCGCGTTCCGCGTTTTGTGTTTCGCGTTCAACTTGCTGATTTGATACGGTTTCAACGTCTTGAATCTTGGTTCCAGGTTCTTGAATCTCTTTAACCTGTGCTCCACCTTGCAGCATTGCAGCATAATCTTCTCCTTGTTGACCAATTACCATCATGTTTAACAATACTGGCACTTCATCACCATCCTTGTAAAAACATTCAAGCACAATACCATCAACAGGAGATTCTTCTTCGAATGTTGCTTTATCAGTTTCGTAGGTAAACAATATATCTCCTTTTTTTACAGCATCACCTTTTTTCTTTTTGATTTCAGTAATGATACAACTTTCAACCGATTGCCCTTGTTTGGGCAGAATAACAACTACAGCCATGATCTATTATATTTTATTTTTATGGAAACAAGCAGAAGAAATCGCTTTTTGAGTTCTTCTGCTTGTTCATTTTCAATTTAATTTTCAAACATCATTTTATACAGGTAAAATCAATTTCAGGGTGGTTATTGCCCTGATAAATTATCCAATGGTATATAATGCTAACTTCAAACTCTTTTTGTCAGATACTATATGTTCAACAAAGTATTAAACGAAGAGTTCATGTCGGGATCTTTTATCTGTTTACATTGAATTACCGATACCCACCAAAAATACGGAAAAAATAATTACTGCAATTCCTGTTGTAATCGTCCATTTTGTTTTTGGAGTTACACCAGTCCATTCTTTGCGGTAAATTCCCCACATGTTAGCCGTTAAAATAATTGTTGACATGTGTAATATCCATGAACTTGCACCATTCCCAAGTTTGCTTTCGCCCATACCATAGAAGAAAAATTGCAAAAACCAAATTGTTCCTGCCATTGCAGAGAAGATAATATTTTTGGAAATTGGTGTTTTTTTATCGGTAAAATTACGATAGGATTTGTTTTTCAAACTTAAAATTGTTGTCCAGATAAAGTTGGTTGTAAGTCCACCCCAGAGCAAAACTACATAAGTTACATTATTTTGAAACAAACGACTAGATCCTTCAAACAACATATCAGGTGCATTCATAGCAACTTCAGCTATTGGCTTTCCTGCTTCAAGACCGAAGTTAAAGAAAGCACTTAATATACCTGATATAACAGCAATAATTAAACCTTTCACCATACTGAACTCTGCCACACTGGCTTTCTGTTGTTCTTTCGTAAGTTCTTTTTCCTTCATTATTCCGGCTTTGCCTGAAATGGCGATACCAATAATACAAACCAATACTCCCAATAAAACCAATTGTCCACCCGGATTGGCAAGCATATCAGTAAAAGAAACTTTACCTAAACTTGGAAAGAAAGAATAATAAATTGCCGGAACTGTAGACCCAAAAGCAGCACAAAAGCCAAGTGTCACTGAGTTACCCAACGACATGCCCAAATATCGAACACCGAGACCGTAAGTTAATCCACCTATTCCCCAAAGTAATCCGAGTATAAAAACAATATATAGAATTTGTGTAGAGGCGCCGGCAATAATTTCGGTAAAATGAGGAATGGTAAGCCACGCAGCAAGTGGTGGCACTATTAGCCACGAAAAAAGTCCCCCAACTATCCAAAAACTTTCCCAAGCCCAACCTTTGACCTTATTGAAAGGCATATAAAAACTACCGGAGGCAAATCCACCGATGGAGTGAAACAAAATTCCTAAGAGTACATTCATGTGTTTTAGATTTACAAATTACAATTGAATGATTTACAATTGTAAAAAAGTGATTTGAATTATTATTTAAGGTAATGCATTACAATTGATATATTTATGAGTCAACTGTTTTTTTAGTTTTATCTTTTAATCGTAACTTCTTTTTCGTATTGTTGAATATCAGAGATATAATCCACCCCGGCGGTAACCCCGTTTTTAGCACAATAATAATCATACACCGCAGCCCATGGTAACGATTTGGCTTCTTCTAACAAGGCCATACGTTCAAAATTTTGTCCATTGGCTTCATATTCTCTTAATTTAGCAATTGGTTCCAATAATGCTTGCAACAATGCTTTTTGTGTTGCACGAACGCCGACAACATAGGCTCCTATACGGTTGATGGAGGCATCAAAATAGTCCAATCCTATATGAACGCGATCCAGGGCGTTAGCGCGTACAATTTCCTGGGTTAAATGTTGTAATTCATCATCCAAAATCACCACGTGATCGCTATCCCAACGTACAGGACGGCTTACATGCAACATGATTTCAGGAACAAAAAGTAAAAGAGATGAAATTTTGTCCGAAATAACTTCGGTAGGATGGAAATGACCGGCATCAAGAGTAACAACCATGTTGTTTTTCGCTCCGTAACCCAGATAAAACTCGTGAGAACCTACGGTATAACTTTCGAGTCCAAGACCAAATAATTTTGATTCGATACAATCCACCAAATATTTTGAATCAATTTTTTCGGCTAAAACGGTATCCAATGCATATTTCAAATTTGTACGATAAGCCATACGATTAACCGTACGATCTTTACTTCCATCAGGAACCCAGATATTGTGAATACATGGAGATCCTTGTTGACGGCCAATCTCGGCAGCAATTTTTCTGCATCGACGTAAGTGTTCCATCCAAAATGATTGAATACCTTTATCCGGATTGCTTAACGTGAAACCAGATTCAGATTTAGGATGTGAAAAGAAAGTCGAGTTGAAATCCAGTTTAACACCAACTTTGTTTGCCCAATCAATCCAACTCTGGAAATGCTTAGGTTCAATTTGGTCACGGTCTACAAATTTACCGCCAAAATCACCATAAATGGCATGTAAATTCAGGCGGTGTTTTCCCGGGAGTAATGTCAGTACTTTTTCAATATCAGCCCGTAACTCTTCTATCGTGCTGGAACTTCCGGGATAATTTCCTGTTGCTTGTATTCCACCTGTCAGGTCACCATCAATGGTTTCAAAACCTTTCACATCGTCTGCTTGCCAGCAATGCAGCGATATGGAAATTTTATCCAATTGGTTTATTGCCTTTTCTACATCGATTCCTAAGTCAGCATATCTTGCTTTTGCATATTCAAATGCCTGATTAATTTGATTGTCTTTCATGATTTAGTTAATTATCTTTTTATGTTATTGATGAACTAATTTTGTTTGTTCATCTATTCTTTCTAAGCTGTATTCGTTATTTACTATTTTTAAAAATTTTGTATATGCTTTTTCCCATTCGCTTTTATTTTTAGGGAAAAAATCATCCAGGGGAATTGATTCACGAATTATTTGGCGCATTTCCTGAAGTGATTCAACACAATTGGCGGCTTTTGCCTGAATCATGATGTTTCCTATGGCTGTTGCTTCGGATGGTCCTGCAATAACCGGAATTCCAATAGCATTGGCAGTCCATTGATTCAGAAGCGGATTCTTGGAGCCACCACCGATAACATGTAATTTTTCAATTGGAAAGGGAGCCAGTTTAATCAGTTTTCCCAGAAAGTATTTATATTTTAGCGAAAGGCTTTCAAAAATACAACGAACAAATTCTGCATGGCTTTCGGGCGATTTCTGACCGGTTGATATGCAATAGTCAGTTATTGCTTTAGTCATACAAACCGGATTGGCAAAAGAAGCATGATCGGGATCGATTAATGACGCAAACGCTGGTGCCGATTCGGCCATATGAACCAATTTTTCGTATGCATAGGTAATTCCTTCTTTTTTCCATTCCTTCAAACATTGCTCCAACAACCACATACCGGTAATATTTTTCAGAAAACGGGTAGTTCCTTCGATTCCACCTTCGTTTGTAAAATTCAGTGTGTAAGTTTCTTCGTTTATGATGGCATCTTTAACTTCAATTCCCATCAACGACCAGGTACCTGAACTCAGATAGGCAAACCGCTCATTTTCTGCCGGCACGGCAGCTACAGCCGAAGCGGTGTCATGACCTGCAACAGCTATTACCGGGATTTTTCCTAATTCGCTTTCTTCAGCAAGTGCATCAGTTAAGGTGCCAATAACATGACCGGGCATTACGATATCACCTAAAATGGATGGAGAAACTCCGGCTTTCAGGAGCAATTGTGACTCGAATTTTTTTGTCCTGGGATTCAAAATTTGTGAAGTCGAAGCTATTGTATATTCTACAACTTTATTGCCGGTGAGTAAATAAGATAAAGCATCAGGCATAAACAAAATTTCGGAAGTAGCTTCAAGCAGCGAATTACCTGCTTGTTTTAAAGCAAATAACTGATATAAACTATTGAAATTCATAACCTGTATTCCGGTAAGATCATATACTTTTTCCCGGGGAACTAACTTGAAAAATTTTTCCGGAGCACCTTCAGTATGTGGATCGCGATATGCGTACGGAGCTCCTAGCAAAGTTCCATCTTTGGCAATTAATGCAAAATCAACCCCCCAGGTATCAATCCCGATTGATGAAATTTCCACACCTTCATTTTTTGCTGCGGCTAAAGCTGATTTAAAGTGCTCATAGAGAGAATAAATATTCCAATGGAAATGTTTCCCAATTTGCAGCATTTGATTAGGGAAACGAGTCAGTTCTTTCATTTGAAGCCTGCCATTATCCAGTGTTCCTAAAATCGATCGACCGCTGGTGGCTCCAATATCGAAAGCTAAGAATGATTTATTTTTCATGTTATTTCAAGTTGGCACAAAGATATTTATATTTTTATCATTATATGTTGTCCGTTTTGACCTTAAAACTTTATTTTTTGATAATTAAGGTAAATATAACACTTAAAAATTAAGTAGGATATTCCAAAATGGAAAATGATTATCCACTTAGTTAAGCATCTCTTTTACAGAGAAGTATTGAGTACTGTAAAATTACATACAAAAGTATATAATTCTACAGCACTCAATACTCCACAATTGTTCAATAAAATAGATTATCGTTCAATTTTTGATTTTATTGAAGTTCATTAATGAGGTCAAAACCATTTAATCCGGTTTTTTACTCAACAATAAGTTTAGTGCAATATCTGTTCTGGCTTATTAATATATTTCAGATTAAAACATTATTCCCGATTCTAAAGACTGTTTTTTGATGATAAAAATGAATCTCTTTTTTGGCGAAATCATTTATACAACGCTCCGTACGTTTGGCAGGCACGGTAATCCGAACCTTCTTTGTCCATTCCGAAGGCTGCCCATGCACTCGGACGGAAGATTTTATCTTCCGAAACATTGTGCATACAAACAGGAATACGCAACATCGAAGCCAGCGTAATCAAATCGGCTCCAATATGTCCGTAGCTAAAAGCTCCGTGGTTGGCACCCCAATTATTCATAACGGAATACACATCGGCAAAATTTCCTTCGCCCGTCAACCGCGGTGCAAACCAGGTTGTCGGCCACGTTCTGTCGGTGCGTTCGTCCAACACCTTATGCACTTCTGCCGGAATTTCAACTGTCCACCCTTCTGCAAGTTGCAAAACCGGGCCAAGACCTTTTATCAGATTCACACGCGCCATAGTTACCGGCATTCCGCCTTTTGAAACAAAGTGCGAAGAAAAACCGCCACCGCGGAAATAACCACAGTTCGCCGGATACCAGGTTATTAAGCCGAGTGTTTTCTGAACTTCATCATCGCTTATTTCCCAGAAAGGTTTCATTGCCGGATGCCCATCTATCGTTTGTTGACCGCTACCGTCCAGAGCCGCAGAACCTGAATTTATAAGGTGAATTAAACCGTTCGCAGCTTGTCCTTCGAGCTTGTAGCCCGTTACACGTTTTACGGCCTCAGGGCTCCAGTATGTACGAACATCCGCAAAAACCTGAGCCGTATTGGTTAATAATTTTCCAAATAACATGGCTACACCATTCAACGAATCGTTTTCCGTTGCAACCACAAATGCTTCGCGAATTCCGTTCCAGTCAAATGAAGTGTTCAAAATAGCTTCGGCAAAGTCACCATTCGGCATAAAATCGGTCCATTGACGTTGACCCTGGAATCCGGATGCAATGGCGTTATGGCCCAATGCTTCTTCTCCAAATCCTAATGCAGCAAGTTTCGGATTTCCGATCATTAAGTCACGTATGATCATGGTCATTTTTACCACAAATTCCCATTCGGTATCCAATACTTCACGCGATTTCTTTTTATCTTCATCGTTAAAGTTGAACCCTTCATTTGGTTTGCAGTTTTTTGTAGTCCAGTCCATTGCTTTTTTGAATTCTTCGGGATCAAAAATTCCTAACTGCACACGACGGCTGATTTCGCTCATATCTACCGATTCATTTCGCATCCCTAAATATTCCTGAAAGAAATCGGTATTAACGATAGAACCTGCAATCCCCATTGAAACCGAACCAATAGACAAATATGATTTACCTCGTAAGGTAGCCACTGCAATTCCACCTTTGGCAAAACGAAGAATTTTTTCTTTTACATCTTCCGGAATAACTTTGTCACCACCATCCTGTACATCACGACCATAAATTCCAAAGGCCGGTAAGCCTTTTTGGTTATGACCGGCCAAAGCGGCTGCCAGATAAACAGCTCCCGGACGTTCAGTTCCATTGAAACCCCAAATAGCTTTGGGCATATGTGGATCCATGTCAATGGTTTCACTTCCGTAACACCAAGCCGGGGTAACTGTTATTGTTGCACCAACACCCGATAATTTGAATTTTTCGGCACAAGCTGCCGCTTCATCTGCGCGACCTATGGTGGTATCGGCCATGACGCACTGAACCGGAGTTCCATCGCTGTATTTTAATGTCGAACTGATTAAATCGGCTACACTTTGCGCCAGATTCATTGTTTGTACTTCAAGCGATTCACGTACACCACCCTGACGGGCATCAATGGTTGGGCGAATTCCGATTTTGGGATTTTCGCCTTGTAATCTTCCTGTTTTCATACTGTTTGTTATTTATGTATTTGTCTGTTTGGTTTTTATTTACTATGCTGAACTATGCTGTTTTGTGCTCAAAAAAAATCTTTGTTGTGTCCTGTTTTAATTTAAAAGCTAAACGGAATTTCTGATAATCAATTTTGTTGGTAAATATTCCTGAATCGCTTTTTTATTTGTAACAAAGTTCGCTGCTTTTTCGCCCATTAAACCAAAATCGACACTAATAGCCGAAATTCCGTTTTTAATTACTTCCAAAACCGCTTCGTTGTTGTATGAAATTAATCCGATATCACTGCCAATGTTCAACCCTGCAGCATCGGCATCTTTTATTATTTTCACCAAATCTTCGGGCAAAATACAAAGATAGACTGTTCCGGTCTCAACTCCTTTCCATTCAGACTCTTTTCGAACGATTTCGTACTCAAATCTTTCATCAAAACAGAATTTTGAAAAATAATCGATGGCACTGACGGGATGGCAAACTTCCTCCGGAAAGACAAAAGTCAGTTTGCGATATTTCTTCAATAATTGGTTCGCTTCTTTCAGGCAATTATAGAATGATTGGTCAAAATCCTGACAAATATAGGAATACTCCGATTTTTCAAAATTTCCAAAATCAAGTAATAATAACCTAGCTGAAGGGATATTTTTCAATGCATCTGAAAACCGAATATTTGAAAAATTCATGACCACATACATGCTGTATTTCCCGATATTATCCCTGATTATTGTTTCAAACAAACTTTCGTTGTATTGATGAAAAATCAAATCTACTTTGTAGTTTTCAGGTAAATTGGCCACAAAGCGATGATACAAATTTTGTTTGAACGATGAATAAGTATCGAGCAGCAGCAAAACGTGATTCACATTACCAGTTACAAAATAACCTTTTGTCGGGTTGGAATCTATAACTCCCAGACGCTTCAGTTCATTGTAAGCTTTAAAAACGGTGTCGCGTGAAACTTTATAGTGAGCACTGGCTTCGTTTATTGACAGCAAATTATCGCCCATTCGCAAAACGCCCTGCATGATGGACAAACTAATGCCATCAGCAAGAGATTTGATTTTTGAGGTTGAATGAGTGAATTTAATATCCGTCATCGACAATTATTTTTAGAAATTATCTGACTATATGACCTCTGAGCGCGTAAAATGCGATAAATGCAAAGAACGGAATGGGTGCCAAAAATCCAATTGACATTCCGAAATTATCAGCAATCAAACCCATCAATGGCGGAAATACAGCTCCGCCTACAATTGCCATTACCAATAAAGACGATGCCTTTTTGGTTTGTGGACCCAAATCTTTTATTGCCAAAGCAAATATAGTTGGGAACATAATTGACATTACAAAGAATACAGCATATAGCGAAATTAAAGAGAACCATCCTAACTTCATACTTACTACTGGCAATAATAGTGCGGCAGAAATAGCGCAAATTGCCAATAATTTGGTTGGCTTAAACAACGACATTAAATAACTTCCGCTCATCCTACCAATCATAAATAAGGCAAAACCGATGCTTAAAAAGTAAGGAGCCAACTTTACATCAAACCGGGGATATTGTCCCTCATCGGTCACAAAATTAATAAGATAACTAAAAATACCAGTTTGAGCAGCTACATACGAAAATTGAGCAATAACTCCAAAAATAAAATGGGATTGTTTTCTTAGTGGAATATGAAATGTTGGTTTTTCTTCTGTTCCTGTTTCAATAAAACCATGAGCGTGTACTTCATCTTCTTCACTAATTTCGGGTAGTTTCAACCGCATAAAAACAAATGCTACGGCGAGTACGAGCAAACCAATAACCAACATAGGTAGAATGGTAGAGTAAAATTTTTCTCCTTCTACCTCGCTGGTGCTGTTGTAAATGTACAATGCAATAAGTGGCCCCAATACCCAGGCTAATCCATTGAAAGATTGAGAAAGATTGATTCTTCTTTCAGCCGATTCTTTTGGGCCT
>Ga0172379_10008797_pt1 | contig 12615 bp, 12 predicted proteins | sample GrowelOW334metaG_FD_119756 | JGI IMG/M metagenome (GOLD analysis project Ga0172379, IMG submission 119756) | Groundwater microbial communities from an aquifer near a municipal landfill in Southern Ontario, Canada - Groundwater well OW334 metaG | ecosystem: Environmental > Aquatic > Deep... | reverse complement strand
GTCGATGTCATCATCCTGGCCCGGGGAGGAGGTTCCCTGGAAGATCTGCACCCCTTCAACACGGAAGAGGTAGCCCGGGCGGTTTACCGTTCCTCCATCCCCATCGTCTCCGCCGTCGGCCATGAAACGGATTATACAATCACGGATTTCGTTGCCGACCTGCGGGCGCCGACCCCTTCCGCAGCAGCGGAAATAGTTGTCCCGTCCCGGGAACAACTATGCCGGCAAATAGATGGCTCCTACGGGCGCCTCCTGCATGTCCAGCGGCGGTTGGCTGCACGGCGCCGGGAAAGGGTCGCGGAGGCAACCGGACGTCTTAAATCGCCGGATCGCATCCTTAACGATTTCCGCATGGTCCTCGATGATCACCTGGACAAGTTGACCTTGTCCATGAACCGGACCATTGCTGGTCGCAGCCAGGATCTGCGTTATCTGAAGACCCGCCTCGCTCAGGCCGGTCCCGGCGATAGAATCGAAAATTCCCGGATGATCGTCGCGCACCGGCAGCAGCAGCTTGTTAGCGGAATGCGGAGTTGCATCAAAGAAAACCGGCATGGCATGGATCGGCAATGGATCGCCCTTCAGAACCTCAGTCCCCTGGTGGTTTTGCAAAGGGGTTACAGTATCACCCGTCGTCTCCCGGAGGGAACCATTGTGAAAAATGTTGCTATCCTTGCCGCCGGTGATCATATCGATATTCAGGTGGCCTTGGGAAATATCCGCGCCCGGGTGGAAGATGTGGTATAAATAGACGTTTGGAAGGAAGAAATCATGGCCAAGGACAAATTTGAAGAAGCCCTGAAGAAACTTGAAGAATTGGTTAAAAAGATGGAATCCGGCGATCTGGCCCTCGAGGACTCCCTGAAGGCCTTCGAGGAAGGGATCCGTCTGATTCGTTTCTGCACCGGGAAACTCGATGAGGCGGAAAGAAGGGTGGAAATTCTTATCAAGGATGGTCAGGGCAACATTACCCCGGCACCCTTCCCGCGGAATGAAGGCGATGCAGTCTGAGAACAGGACGACTCTGGAAACCTATCTCGCGGAACGTAAGGCCATTATCGATGCGGCCCTGGAGTGGTTCCTCCCCGGGGTAGAAGACGGTCCGGAAATCATTCATCAGGCGGTCCGCCATAGCCTTTTCGCCGGCGGCAAGCGGCTGCGGCCTATTCTCTGTGTTGCCGCCGCCGAGGCCGTCGGCGGCAACGGACAAGATTTCCTTTTCTGCGCCTGCGCCCTGGAGATGATCCACACCTACTCACTGATCCATGATGACCTGCCGGCGATGGACAATGACGACTATCGACGGGGAATGCCGACGAGTCACCGGGTATTTGGCGAAGGGATCGCCATCCTTGCCGGGGACGCCCTGCTGACCGAGGCCTTTCGTCTCCTCTCCAGCCCGGAATTCACAAGGGACGACAACACGGAGAAACGCCTTCAGGTGATCAATCTTATCGCCCGGGCGGCAGGCACGGCCGGGATGGTCGGGGGGCAGGTCATGGATCTGCAGGGAGAAGGAAAAACCGTGGCCCTGGAGACCCTCAAGGACACGCACCGACGCAAAACGGGGGCTATGCTCACCGTTTCCGTCGTCTCCGGGGCTATCCTTGCCGGAGCGACAGCGGCACAGACCGCAGTCCTTTCCCGTTACGGTCAAGATATCGGCCTTGCCTTCCAGATCGCCGATGATATCCTGAATGTTACCGGCGACAGCGACCTGATGGGCAAAGGTACGGGCAGCGACATTTCCAGAGGGAAAACGACCTTTCCAGCCCTGATGGGACTGGAAGCCTCCCGGAACCGCCTGACGGAGCTGGTCGAGCGGGCTACTGCACACCTTTCCGGTTTCGATCACCGGGCCGAGCCCCTGCGGTGGATCGCCAAATATGTAATGGAAAGAAACAGATGAAGCGAATTCTCGATAGTATCAACGACCCCGAAGACATCCGGCGCCTCGATCTCCCGTCTCTGAACATCCTTGCCCAGGAAATACGGGAACTTATCGTGGAGACGGTTTCCAGGACCGGCGGCCATCTCGCCTCTTCTCTCGGCGCCGTGGAACTAACCCTGGCGATTCACTACGTCTTTAATACCCCGCAGGACAAGCTCATCTGGGACGTGGGACATCAGGCTTACGCCCACAAGATCATCACCGGACGCCGGGATGTTTTCCACACCCTGCGCCGGAAGGGGGGCATCAGCGGTTTCCCGAAAAGGGAAGAGAGCATTTATGATGTTTTCAATGTTGGTCACAGCAGCACCTCCATTTCTGCCGCGACGGGGATGGCCGAGGCCCGGCGCCTCAAGGGAGGCAGCAACAAGGTCGTGGTGGTCATTGGCGACGGTTCCATGTCGGCAGGCATGGCCTTCGAGGGGCTGAACTGGGCGGGAGACCGCAAAGAGGATCTGATTATCATTCTCAATGACAATGAGATGTCCATCTCTCCCAACGTGGGGGCCTTGTCTTCCTATTTGACCCGGATCATGACCGGAGAGGCAGTTACCCGGATGCGAACGGATATTAAGACTTTCCTGAAAAGTATCCCCTCCATCGGCGGCCATATGTTGAATTTTTCCCGGCAAGTCGAGGAATCACTCAAGGCCTTTTTCTTGCCCGGCGCCCTTTTTGAAGACCTCGGATTCACCTATGTAGGCCCCCTGCAGGGGCACCGCCTGGACCGCCTGATCAAGAATCTTCAGAATATCAAGAAGATGGAAGGGCCGGTGCTTGTTCACGTCCTGACGAAAAAGGGGAAAGGATACCTTTACGCCGAGGAGGAGCCCCTCCGATTTCATGGAATCTCGTCTTTCTGCGTCGAAACGGGGCAGCCGGACGGCGCCGATACCTGCCCTGCCCCCATTACCTATACAAAGATGTTCGGCGAGACCCTCGTTCGTCTCTCCCGGCAAGATGCGAGAATTGTGGCGATCACCGCCGCGATGTGCGACGGCACGGGTCTGGACCAGTTCGCCCGGATCTTTCCGGAGCGTTTTTTCGATGTCGGCATTGCCGAGCAGCATGGCGTCACCTTCGCCGCCGGTCTGGCCGCAGAGGGGATGATCCCCGTCGTGGCCATTTATTCTACCTTCATGCAGCGGGCCTATGACCAGATTATCCATGATGTCTGTCTCCAGAATCTCCATGTCGTTTTTTGTTTAGACCGGGGCGGCTTTGTCGGCGACGACGGCGCTACCCACCATGGGGTCTTTGACCTGACCTATCTGCGTGCCATCCCGAATATGATCGTCATGGCCCCGAAAGATGAAAACGAACTTCAGCATATGCTGAAGACGGCAGTGGAGTGCAAAGGTCCGGTGGCCGTGCGTTACCCCCGGGGCAGCGGCAGGGGCGTTCCCATCGACGAAACGCCGGTTTCCCTGGAGATCGGCAGGGGGGAAATCCTCTGCGAGGGTTCGGATCTGGCCATCATCGCCATTGGCGCCACCGTCGATGCCGCCCTCAGCGCAGCGGAAGAACTCCGGCAAGCGGGCATCTCCGCCCGGGTCGTCAATGCCCGCTTCGTCAAACCCCTGGACGGGGAACTCATCTGTAAGACGGCAAAGAAGCTGAAAAGGCTCGTTATCGTGGAGGAAAACGTTCTCCTGGGAGGTTTTGGGAGCGCGGTGCTGGAAACCCTGGCCGGGAAAGGGATCAACGATGTCCAGATCCGGCAGTTGGCCATACCGGATGCCTTTGTGGAACACGCCTCCCAACAGGAGCTCAGGCATATAGCAGGCATCGATAAGGATGCAATTCTTACCGCGGCCCGGGAGCTGGTAAAAAAATGACCATGATATGACGAAGGTCCGCTTAGACATTCTCCTTGTCGATCGTCAGCTTGCGCCGACCAGGGAAAAGGCCAGGGCCATGATCCTCGCCGGGGCGGTGCTCGTTGGCGAAGAGCGCGTGGATAAAGCCGGAACCCTGATAGATACCGATGTATCCCTGCGTATTAAAGGAGAAATATCTCCCTATGTAAGCCGTGGGGGTCTGAAACTGAAAGGGGCCCTGGAGACATTTGAAATCAGCGTCAGGAACTTTGTAATCCTGGATACAGGAGCGTCAACAGGAGGATTTACCGACTGCCTGCTCCAGGAAGGGGCGAATAAAGTCTATGCCCTGGATGTAGGTTACGGCCAATTAGCCTGGCGGCTGCGCCAGGATCCCCGGGTGGTTACTATTGAGCGCACCAATATCCGTTACTTTGATGGCCGGGGCATCGAAGAAGACCTGGACATGGCCACCGTGGACGCGTCTTTCATCTCCCTGAAACTAATCATTCCGTCCATCCGCCGCCTGGTAAGGCAGGACGGGTTTATCCTGGCCCTGATCAAGCCCCAATTCGAGGTAGGCAGAAAACAGGTTGGCAAACACGGCGTTGTCCGGGAACCCGCCTTGCATCAGCAGGTCATTGAGGAGATGAAAACCTTTTTTCGGGAAACGGGGCTGGAGGTACTGGGAACCTGTGAGTCCTCCCTCGTCGGGCCGGCGGGAAACCGCGAATTTTTTATCTATGCGAAAAACCTGAAATGAGTATCAAGCTTGCGGAAACAGCAGGGTTCTGTATGGGGGTCAGGCGGGCCGTGGATATGGTCCTCGAACTGGCCCAGCACAAAGGCCGGAAAACGATCTATACATACGGACCCCTGATTCATAACCCCCAGACCGTGGAGTTGCTTAAGAGCAGGGGTATTATTCCCGTCGCCCATCTGGAAGAAATTCCCCCCGGAGAAGCAGGGGTCGCCATTATCATTCGCGCCCACGGCATATCCCCTCAGGAAAGAAAAAGCCTCAGGGAAAAAGGACTGAAAATTATTGACGCCACCTGTCCCAAGGTTGGCCGCGTCCAGGCCATCATCAAGAAACACGCGGCCCAGGATTTTACGATCCTCATCATCGGTGACGCCCAGCACCCCGAGGTCAACGGGCTGTTGGGATATGCCTACGGGAAAGGTCTGGTTATCAACCATCCCGCAGACGTCCCGCATCTCCCCGCTCTGGATAAGGTATGTGTCGTCGCGCAAACGACCCAGAGTGTCGATGAATATCAGCATATCGTCGATGAGATCCGCAAACGTTTCCCCGACGCCGTCATTTTCGATACTATCTGCGATTCAACTGAAAAAAGACAAATGGAGGTCAAATCCTTGGCGGAAGAAATGGACGCCATGATTATTGTCGGAGGCAAAAACAGCGCCAATACCCAACGCCTGGCGGCATTATCTGAGCTGCAAGGGGCTCCGACCTTTTATGTGGAAACAGCAAATGATCTGGTTGCAGAAAAGTTGAAAACCTTTAAAAAAATTGGCGTCTCCGCCGGCGCTTCCACCCCCAACTGGATCATCGACCGGGTCGTCGACAACATTACCACCCAGCAGACCGAACAGGCCCCGAAGGTAAAATACCTCTTGAAATTATGGATCTGGATGGTCAGAACGGACCTTTATTCCGCCGTGGGGGCCGGTTGCCTCGCCGTCGCCAGCATGTTCCTCCAGAAGCTTGAAATCCAGCCGTTGTATGTCCTGATAACTGCTTTATATGTCTATGCCATGCATACCCTGAACCGTTTCATCAATCGGCAGACGGGAAGTATCATCGGCTCTTTTCGGGAAGACTCCTACCGCAGGCATGAAAAAACCTACATCAGATCCGCTATTCTATCGCTGATTGTTGCCCTGGGGACCAGCTTTTTTTCGGGACCGGTCCCTTTTCTCTTTCTGCTGACCATGTCCACCCTTGGCATCCTCTATAACACCAATCTGGCGCCGGCGGGTTGGCGATTCCGAAGCGTTAAGGATCTGCCGGGATCAAAAAATGTCTCCATGGCCTTTGCCTGGGCTGCCATCGCCGCCGTTCTTCCCCCCCTGGCCGAGGAGCTGACCTTGACGACGGCCACGGGCGTGTCCTTTGCCTTTATCTTCGGGATCGTGTTCATCCGTTCAGCCCTTTCCGACGTTCTGGATATACAAAGCGACAAGCTTATCGGCCGGGAGACGATTCCCGTCCTTATCGGCAAGACCCATACCCAGGACCTGCTCCATTTTGCGTCCCTGCTGCTCCTGCTGTTGCTTATCGCCGCTTTTCCTCTGGGATGGACAACGTCGGCAAGTTTTTTCCTGCTCCTCCCCGTTATTTATATATGGATTTGCTTCCAGGTTTATGATAGAAAACCGGGTCTTATCGGGGTAGTCATGGAAGGCATCCTGGAAACTGCTTATATTATTGCCGGGTTAAGTACGGGGATATGGTTTTTGATCAGCAGGGGGACATGGACATGAAAAAAAAATCGTGGTTTTGTGCGGGGCTCCTAACGGCAATTATCCTGAGCATTATCGCCTGTGGCGGGTCTATCCGCTATGCGGAGAGAGACCCGGATATAAAGGATTTTCACCCCCGGACCATCGGCCTGCTGTATGTCGACGTGGGAACCTATGGGGAGGCACGGGGCGTTATCGATGAGATAATCATCACCGATCTGATTGACAGGCGTTGGTTTGCCACGGTCCTGACATCCGATGCCTTGAAGAATCAGCTCAAGAACGATCAAGAGCTCCAAAAAGCGGTGGCGGATTACCTCCTGAAACTGAATACCGTGAATTACTCTGATCCCGCCCTAAGCAGACAGATTGGAGATTCCCTGAAGATCGAAACATTTCTAATCGTCACGGTTGATTCCTGGAATTATGCAACAGAACAGAAGGATAAGGTGTCCCAAGATGTGGCCAAGGCAGGTCTGAGCATGAAACTCGTCGAAGCAGCGACGGGAAGAATAGCCTGGAAGGCGGGACACAACATAGTCAAGGAATATACATTCCTGAAACCGGATTTAAAAGATGTGGGAAAGAGTGTAGTCAATGCCATGATCGGCGCCATGCCCCATTAACAAAAGTGATCAGGAGCATATTATGAAAGAAAGGGTACAAAAAGCGATCGACAAGATTCGGCCGAACCTTCAGGCGGATGGCGGGGATGTACAACTCATCGATGTTACAGATGACGGAATCGTGAAAGTTAAGCTCCTCGGGGCTTGTCACGGTTGCCCTATGGCCCAGATGACGCTGAAGAATGGAATTGAAAGTTTCCTGAAGAAAGAAATCCCGGAAGTCCGGGAAGTCATATCTGCATAAATATTTACAAGAAAAGGAGACAGTAAAAATGGCTTATATCATTACAGACGAGTGCATAGCTTGTGGTTCCTGCGAAGACGAATGCCCGCTAGAGGCCATAAGCGAAGGCGAGGACAAATACGTAATTGACCCCAAGGTCTGCAACGACTGTGGGGCCTGTGCGGATCAATGTCCCGTTGAGGCAATCATTCCCGGGAATGATAAATAAGACTGCAAGCCGTATCTCTTCATTTTATCACCCAGAACTAAATATTATCATGGGATTATTCGTTACCTTTGAAGGCATAGAAGGCTGTGGGAAAACCACCCAGATTCTTCTGGCGGCAGATTACCTCGCCAAGCGGGGAATTCCCTGCCTCCGGACGGAGGAACCGGGAGGCACCACCCTGGGAAGAAAACTTCGAGAAATGCTCCTCAATCGCGGCCCGTTTATTCTCTATCCGGAGACGGAACTGCTGTTATTCACTGCCGCCCGGGCGCAGCACGTGCGGGAAGTCATTCTTCCCGCCCTTGAGGAGGGAAAGGTGGTTCTCTGCGACCGCTTTGCCGATGCTACATTGGTCTACCAGGGTTATGCCCGGGGACTGGATATCGAGGCGATTCGCTTTCTCAATGCCTTTGTTACAAACTCCCTGAAGCCTGACCTGACCATACTTTTCGATCTGCCGGTGGAGGTGGGGCTAAACCGGGCACGGGAGAGAATCGCCCGCCTCAACCAGGAGTCGCGGGAAGACCGGTTTGAAGAAGAAGACCTGACGTTTCATAAAAAAATCCGCGAAGGGTATCTCTTGCTTGCCCATCAGGAAAAAGACCGCTTCCGGGTCATTGACGCCGCGGGTTCCGTAGCCGATCTTCAGGAGACGGTTCGTTTCCATATCGAGAATAGTGGGGTCAGGCTTACTTATTGACATTTGAACCAAATGTCAATAAGTAAGCCTGACCCCACAGGATTAAAGGTTATGTCCTTTCAGGATATCTACGGCCATGAAAAACAGATCGCCCTTTTGAAGTCCGCCATCACCGGTGGACGCCTTGCGCACGCCTACCTTTTTCACGGCCGGGAGGGAATCGGCAAGAAAGCCGTCGCGATGGCCTTTGCGGCAGCCATTCTCTGCGACAGGAAACAGGCGGAAGCCTGCCATACATGTCTGTCCTGTAAAAAAACCGGCCACGGCAATCATCCCGACCTGATTACCGTTGCCGCAGAAGGGGCCTTTATAAAAATTCAAGCCGTCAAGGATCTTCTCCTTATGATGGCCTTTCGTCCGTTGGAGGGGGGACGGAGGTTGTTTATCATCGATGAGGCAGACCGGATGCATCAGGTTGCCGCCAATGCCCTCTTAAAGACCCTTGAAGAACCATCACCGGCAAATATTCTCGTCCTGATTACCTCAAAACCATACACCCTTCCCAGAACGATTCTTTCCCGCTGCCAGCAGCTCCGGTTCAGCCCCTTGCGACAGGAGACCGTGGCCGCATATCTTGAGAAAAAAGAGTCCCTTGCCCATGAGACGGCCAGAATGATTGCCGCTGCGGCCGAGGGAAGTATCCAGCGGGCGCGGCACCTCAAGGGAGACGATTACCTTGCCGACAGGAAGGTCGTCATGGGGCGTCTCGCCGCCGACCATTCCGGAGATCCCCTGCGAAGGCTTTCCCTGATGAGGTATCTGGGAAAAGATAAAAAAGACGTCTCTGAAAAGCTCTCCCTCCTCCTGTCCTGTTTCCGGGACGCCCTGGTCTGGAAGGAAATTCCAGGAGATCCGACGACGGCAAATAGCGACGAGCAGGATGCCATCCAGGCCATAACCCGCTTAACCACCGATGATATCCTTTACAACCTGCAAACCATCTCCGCGTCTATCCGCGCCCTTGAGTACAATGCCAATAAGCTGTTGACTTTAGAGGCCATGACGTTTACACTCCGCCTCTAATTCAATCAACGTCTTTATGGATACTCATGGCTGACCCGGATATTGTTGGAATCAAGTTTAAACGCGAAGGGAAAATTTACAATTTTTCCACCGCCGGCATTTCCCTGCAAAAAGGCGATCCCGTCATCGTTGAAACAGATCATGGCATGGCCTTTGGCGTAGTTGTTGCGGATATATCTGCTCCTGCGGGAGAACTGTCCGCTGAGACTCACAAACCCATCCTTCGGCAGGCAACCGATGAAGATGTGCAGATACAGGCGGAAAATCAGCTCCTGGAAAGAGAAGCCAGGCGTTATTGCACCGATAAGGTCAAACAGCGCGAGCTTCCCATGAAGATCGTGGATGTCGAATATCTCTTCGATCGCAGTAAAGTAGTTTTTTATTTTACGGCGGAGAACCGGGTTGATTTCCGGGAATTGATCAAGGATCTGGTACAGCGATTCAAAGCGAGGATTGAACTGAGACAAATCGGAGCCCGACAGGAGGCCCGCATGCTCAAGGGCATGGGGATCTGTGGACGGGAAGTCTGCTGTGCGACCCTGCTCCACAATCTGGATCGGGTATCCGTAAAAATGGCCAAGGAACAGAGCATGTCCCTCAATCCGGAAAAAATATCGGGACTGTGCGGTCGGCTGATGTGTTGCCTCGCCTTCGAATACGACTCTTATCTGGCGATGAAAAAAGACATGCCCAAATGCGGAAAGTTGATTCAAATCGACGACTCCCGCGCCAAGGTCATTCGCCAGAGTGTTCTGAAGGGAGAGATCACCGTGGAAATGGAAAACGGGGAGGAGCGGGTCGTCAAGATGGAGGACCTCTAAGGAAGGGACGGTTGCTATGGAAAAAAACTATTACGTAACGACACCTATTTATTACGTCAACGCCTCGCCCCATATTGGTCACGCTTATACAACCATTGTCGCCGACGTACTGGCGCGCTACTACCATCTGTCCGGTTTTCGTACCTTTTTTCTGACCGGTACTGATGAGCACGGCGACAAAATCGCCGAAGCGGCCCAGCAGGCAGGCATCGATCCCAAGACTTACGCCGACCGGATCAGCGCGCAATTCCGAAATCTCTGGCCGGAGCTGAGCATCAAAAACGATTACTTCATCCGCACCACCGATGAAAACCATGTGCAGGTTGTACGCACGATTCTTCAAAAGGTGTACGATACGGGGGACATCTATTTTGGCCACTATGAGGGACATTATTGCGTAGGCTGCGAACGCTTTTACATGGAGAAGGAACTCGTGGACGGGCTCTGTCCCGATCATCAGTGCGAACCTGAATTTCGGAAGGAAAGCAATTATTTCTTCCGAATGAGCAAATACCAGGACTGGCTTATCCAGTACATTCAAGATCATCCCGATTTCATTCGTCCCGAACGCTACCGCAACGAGGCCCTGGCGTTTCTGAGAGAACCACTGGAAGATCTCTGTATCTCCCGTCCGAAGACCCGCCTTACCTGGGGCATTACCCTGCCCTTCGACGATAATTATGTGACCTATGTCTGGTTTGATGCGCTGATCAACTACATCACCGGTATCGGCTATCCGGATGGTGAGAACTTTCGGATCTTCTGGCCCGTAGCGGAGCACCTGATTGCCAAAGATATTCTCAAACCCCACGGCATCTACTGGCCCACCATGCTTAAGGCCGCCGGGATCGAACCCTACCGCCATCTTAATGTTCATGGGTACTGGAACGTGGACCAGAGCAAGATGTCCAAGAGCCTGGGAAACGTAGTCAAACCCCTGGACCTGAAAGATAAGTACGGCCTGGACGCCTTTCGCTATTTCCTCTTGCGGGACATGGTCTTCGGCCTCGACTCCAGTTTCAGCGAGGAGAGTTTCGTACAGCGGGTCAATGCGGATCTGGCCAACGATCTGGGTAACCTGATCAGCCGGGTCATGGCCATGGCGCTGAAATATTTTGACGGCGCCGTCCCCCGGCCGGGTGCGACATCTGATGCGGATCTGGCCTTCACCGCTACCGCCCGGCGGACCCGGGAGGAGGTTGATGTCTGTTTTCAGGAATTGGCCCCCCATAAGGCCCTGATGGCCATCTGGGGGTTTATTAGTACGGCCAACAAGTTTATCGTGGAGAGCGAACCATGGACGCTGGCTAAGGATCCCGGAAAGAAGGATCGTCTGGCGACGGTTATCTACAACCTTCTCGAAGCCCTGAGGTGTATCGCCGTTTTCATTGCCCCCTTCATACCGGATACGGCAAAAAAACTGCTCGCCCATCTGGGCATCGACGACCCGGAAACCCAGGATTTCTCAACTCTGCAAGACTGGGGCAGGTTGCCTCCGGGGAATCCTTTGAAGAAAATTGAGGCCTTGTTCCCAAGAATTGAGGTTAAAAAGGAAGAAAAGATGGAAACACAAGAAAAAGCAGCTCCGACCTTCAAACCCGAAATCTCCTATGAAGATTTTGAAAAGATCGATTTACGGGTGGCTAAGGTCCTGGAGGCAGAGATGGTGCCGAAGTCCAGCAAGCTTCTGAAAATGAAGATCGACATCGGCGAAGAGCGAGTGATCGTAGCCGGAATGGGAAAGGATTATAAACCGGAAGAGATCGTGGGCAAGATGATCGTTGTGGTCGCCAATCTAAAACCGACGAAACTCATGGGTGTCGAATCGCGCGGGATGCTGCTGGCCACGGATACGGCCGATGGTCTGACCCTGTTATCCTTTGACCGGATTCCGGAGGCGGGCGCGAAAGTCCGCTGATTCCGTTTCTAAATCAAAGCGCTATCTTCGTTGGCATCGGCAATCGGCTCCTCGGCGTATGAAAAATACGCCTGCGTCGCCTCTTGCTTTGCCGCCTTGATTTCATCTTTGATTTAGAAACGGAATACGAGATATCATTTGTTCATTCTTTCAGGCCTGCCGGGGCCTTGAGGGGAACATCCTCCGGTTTGACGAATGTTTCCATGATCCTCTTCGTATCCGCTACATGCAGTTTTTTAAAGAGGAAAGAGAACCGGCTTTCCAGTTCCGTTCCCATGGCAGTCAGATGGTCCGGCGGTAGTTCCCAGAGGTCTCGCTTAAATGGTCCGAGGCCCTTTTTCCGGGTTTTGTAGAGGAACTGCTCTTCCGTATCGCTCTCTTTTTTTTCCCCGCGGCACTCCTTGTTCAGATAATCATAAATACGCTTTTTTATGTCGGCGGGAAGATGGGAACTGTCGTAGATGATGTTCTGAAATCCGGTGGCCAAATGAACTTCCGCAGTCCCAACGGCGGGAAAGCGATCAAAGGCCTCTTCCGGCAAAGTGGACGCCCCATGCTGGACCGCCCCGGCGAGACCGTAAGTTACCCGCGCCGCCTCGGATAGTTTCGCCAGGGTGTCAAAATCCAGCTTGACCTCCGCAACGGATCCATCCGGCATGGGCACACCGCCATGGCTTGTTCCCGTCTGCACGCTGATTTTACTGATCCCTTTCATGGTTTCGTCGATTTTCTGCAAATCTTCCTGATAGCCCTCCATAAAGGCAGCCAGTTCTTCCTCGGTGCTGTTCTTTCCTCCCACCTCCCCAATCTCGCCGCC
>Ga0172379_10008796_pt1 | contig 12615 bp, 9 predicted proteins | sample GrowelOW334metaG_FD_119756 | JGI IMG/M metagenome (GOLD analysis project Ga0172379, IMG submission 119756) | Groundwater microbial communities from an aquifer near a municipal landfill in Southern Ontario, Canada - Groundwater well OW334 metaG | ecosystem: Environmental > Aquatic > Deep... | reverse complement strand
TGGCCACGGCGGTCACCTGGCCGTTGTATCACTTCATTCTCAAGCCGCAGGGACTCGAGTTCCTGATGATCCTGGCCTTCATCCTGATCATCGCATCGCTCGTGCAACTGGTGGAATTCTACCTGAAGAAAACCGCTCCCGCGCTCTATATGGCGATGGGCATCTATCTGCCGCTCATAACCACCAACTGCGCCATCCTGGCGGTAACCTTCGACAACATAACCAAGGGCTACACATTCGTGCAGTCGATGGTGTATTCAGTCGCCGTCGCGCTCGGATACCTCGTGTCCCTCTGGCTTCTCGCGGGTATCCGCGAACGCATCAAAACCAGCCCAATACCCAAGTTCATGCAGGGGACCCCAATCCTCTTCACCGCGACCGCGTTGCTCGCCGTCGCGTTCATGGGCTTCTCGGGCTTGATCAAATAGGAGGAAGAAAGCGTGAACATCATCTTAATCACCGCGCTCTTCGCCGTCGTTCTCGCTTTCGCGCTCGGCGTCTCCCTCGGGTTCTTCCGGGAATTCTTCAAGGTTGAGCGCGATCCTATGATCGAAAAAGTGCGCGCGGCGCTTCCGAGCGTCAACTGCGGCGCCTGCGGTTTTCCCGGCTGCGACGGCTATGCCGCCGCCGTCGCGGGACGCACCACGGAAGTCACCCGTTGTTCCGTCGGTGGAAAGGCCGTAGCCGAAGCGTTGGCTTCCCTGATGGGCGTCACCGCCGCCGCCGAAGATATCGTCGCGGTCCTGGCCTGCCAGGGATCCAAAACGCACGCGCCGCTCAAGGGCGAGTACGTCGGCGTAAAAACCTGCCGCGCTGCCAAGCTTTCCGCGGGTGGAACCAAGCTTTGCGCCTGGGGCTGCCTCGGGTACGGCGACTGCGTCGCGGTCTGCCAGTTCGACGCCCTCCACATGGGCGAAGACGGCCTCCCGCACGTGGACTACGACAAGTGTACCGGCTGCGGCATGTGCATCGCGGAGTGCCCGCAGATGATCCTCAAGCGCGTCACCAAACAGCGCGTCGGATCCATGGTCGTCTGCTCAAACCGCAACACGGTAAAAGCGATGGTCATGAAGACGTGTAAAGTCGGCTGCATCAAGTGCGAAATCTGCGTTAAGAACTGCCCCGAAAAGTGCATTACGATGGTCAACGGCATCCCCGTCACCGACTACGCCAAGTGCACTTCTTGCGGCGTCTGCGTGGAAAAGTGCCCGACCAAGGTTTACAAAATGCTGCAGTACGACGTGATCGTCGGCGAGACGATCGGAGAAAAGCGGCCCGCGAAAGCCGAAGCCGCACCCGCCAAAGCGTAAAGATATTGGGGAAGGGGGAAGCCTCCCCCTCGCTCCGGCCTCCTCATCCCGGCCCGCGCCTCCGGCGCGCCGCCGGGACTCCGGGGTCCTCCGCTACCCCCTCTCGGGCGCGGCTTTCCTGTCGGCTTTTCGGAAAATCCCTTCAAAATACATGCTTGATTTCCTGAACGGCCCAATTGAAAAGCCTGCCGAACTCCGCCGGAGAGAGCGCGTATATGAACACGAACCCTACGACGAATATGAGGGCCGCAAGCCATTTCGTGTACACGCCGGCGGTCCGAACGAAAAGAATAACCGACAATACCGCGATTAGCGCGGTACCCATTATCCTGATATCCCCGATCGGTACGCGGAATCGCGCGATCGAAAGAGAACCGATACCAAGTATCTTAGTAAGGTTGATTTCGATTTTGAAAACGATAACGATCGCTTCGGCGACAAGTAGGATGACAAGAAGCATCGACGAAAATTTGGTCGACGCGCCTTTTGTCCTGATAAACTCATAGACCGCGGCCGGCAGCAAACCCACGAGAACGATGAGCGGTGTTTTAAGCATAACTCCGAGCAGAGCGCCGATGGCGGCTATCACGGTAATAGAAAGGCAATACGTGACTGCCCGACCATCTCGCGCAACCTTGATCGTACGAGAAAGAAGCCCCTGTTTCTCTTGATATTCGTCGGCCATAAAACCTCCGTTTACCCTGGACTATAGAATATGTCCATACAGCCCTTTTAACAACGACCGTAACATACTACCCATTTTACTATGGTTCCCGCTCCGGCTACGAATAAAAGGAACTCATCAACCGGTTATGGGCAAAAAAAGGGGCCGCCATTATGTTTGGCCGGCCCCTTCCCCAATAGATCCTATTCTTAATCGATTTTTCGTATCGTATGATTCGCGTTGTCGCTGACGTACAGGTATGTTCCGTTAGTCGTGATTCCATAAGGATTATAGAACCGGGCGGCAGTACCCGTGCCGTCCGTATAGCCGTTTACCGAATCGGACCCGGCGATAGTTGAAACGACCTTCGTCGCGATGACGATCTTGCGGACCGTATGATCCAGGTCAGTGACATAGAGGTTAGTTCCGTCGCAGGTAATAAAGTTGGGTGTTCTAAAGCGCGCGTTATCCCCTGTCCCCTCGGCGTGTCCCGAAACCCCAGCATAACCCGCCAGGTTTGTAGTGGTTCCGCTTACCGGGTCCACGACGCGGATCAGGAAGTTGCCGTAATCGCAGACGTACAGCTTTGAGCCGTCCGTGATGATCCCGTGCGGGCTGTTGAAACGTGCCTCGGTCCCTGTTCCGTTGTTGTAGCCGGCTACTCCCACCTGTCCCGAGAGCGTCGTCACCTGCCTTGAGGAGATTCCAATTTTGCGGATATCGTGGTTGCTTATTTCCGTCACGTAGAGGTACGTTCCGTCCGTCGTGATGTCATAGGGGGCGTTGAAACGGGCCGCCGTGCCGATGTCGTCGTGGCTGCCCGCGTTACTCGCCAAGCCCGCGAAGGTATCCACGGCACTCGTCGCAATCTCTATCCTGCGGATGGTATGGTTGTTGTAGTCGCAGACGTAGAGCCAGGTGCCGTCCGTCGTGATACCCAGCGGGTTGTTGAAATGCGCGGAACTGCCGAGCCCGTCGGCGGAACCTGCCCCGGCGCCTCCCGCGACGGTAGTGACGACCCCGGTCGCGATATGTTGTTTCCGTATCGCGGCGTTCCCCACCTCGCAGAAATAGAGATAGGTTCCGTCGGTCGCCATTCCCGCAGGCGCGTTGAAAACGGCGCCGACTCCCGTCCCGTCGCTATAGCTTGCTAATCCATGGGAACCGGCGACCGTCGTCGTGTACCCCGACGAAACGGTGACGGCGCGTATATCATAATTGGATTCCTCCATCACATAGAGGGTTCCGCTGGAGATCGCGAATCCGGTCGGAGTGTAGAAGCGCGCCGTCGCCCGAACCCCGTCCGCCCAACCCGCTCCGCCGCCGACAAGAGTAGATACCGCATAGCCGCTTGTGGACATCGTACGGATGGTGTGGTCGGAGTGCTGGGCGATGTAGAGAACGCCTCCGTCGTAGATGACGGTGCGGGGACTGGCGAATCGCGCCCCGCTCCCCGTCCCGTCGGTCGTTGCCGCAACATTGTATGAGCCGGCCCGGGTCGTCACGACTCCGCCTGTCGTCACTTCACGCACGATCTGTCCGTTGTAATCGACTACCCAGAGTCTTGTCCCGTCCCAGGCGATGCCGTGGGGTCTATTGAAGCTTGCGCCGGTCCCGGTCCCATCCGCTCCCGCGCCGGTCCCGTCTCCCGCAAGTGTGGTTACCGGATTAGTTCCGGTAAGGCTGATCGCGCGGATCAGGTGGTTTTCCGTATCCGCCACATACAGCGTAGCCGGGCTGCCCGGCGCATACGCGACGGCGTAAGGGCCGTTGAAGGTCGCCAGGTTTCCGTCCGCGTTGTTCGCGCTTCCCGTCGTATTCGCGGTTCCCGCTATGCTTACGACGGAACCGTCCGAAAGGCTCACCTGCCTGATGGTGTGGCTTCCGACATCGCTTACGTAAAGGTAGGCCGAACCGTCCGTCGCCATTCCGTCGGGGCCGCTGAACTGCGCGATTCCGGCGCTCCCGTCCACGTGCCCGGCAGTGCCGGAGCCGGAGAAAGTCGTTACGGCCTTTGTCGCAAGGTTCATTCGGCGAATACGGTTGTTGCCGTAATCGCTGAAGTAGAGATACGCTCCGACGATGACGCCCTGGCGGAGATTGTTGAAAAGGGCCCCGACGCCTGTGCCGTCAAAATTGTTCGCAACTCCGCGCGCGCCGGAGATCGTCGTAACCGCGCCTAAGAGAGAAAGCGGCGTTCCCTGTACCGCTCCGCCCGGCTGCAATACCCGGAAGACCGCCGTAATCGATTTAGCCGCGCTCATGACGACGCTGCCGGGATTTGAAGAACCGGTAAGATCGCCCGTCCAATAGTCGAACGCGTAACCGGTAGCCGGCGTGGGAGTAAGCGTCACCGTAGAACCGGTCGTGAAGCTGGAACCGCTGGGCGAAGGCGTGATCGTCCCGCTTCCCACGGGCGACACCGCAAGGGTGAGGGCTTGCGAATTTACGGGGATAGGAACGAAAACCGCCGTAACGGTCATGTCCGCCGTCATCGCGACGGCGGTGATCGAGAGGTTATCGGTAGCGTCGCCGGACCAATGGTCAAAAACATACCCCGTCGCCGCCGCCGCGCGCAGCACGACGAGACTTCCGTCCGCGTAAGTAGGGCCCGCGGGAGTTCTGGTCACCGTCCCCGTATCCGCGGGACTCACCGCCGTCGTCAAAGTCCGAGTCGTAACCGCCGTCGGCGTCGGACACGCAAAGAAGGTCAGAGCGATCGCGCACGCTATAGCGGATAAAATCAGCTTCTTCATGTACATTTTTGTTGAATCCTCCTTTAGATAGACCCACAAGGACTATATCCGCACACTCTCGCGAAATAAGGATGGACGAAGTATGAAAGATGGCTGGAGGGCTTCATCCGTTTGGTTGATTGAGGGATGGTTGAGCGATATACTTCGGGTATGGAATACCTGAGCGTCATTATCGCTTTTTTGTCCCTGCTCAGCGGTTCTTTTATAATCATAGGAATCGCCCTATACGGAAAACGATTCGGCGACCGCGGCTCCTCCGACCTGCTTCCCGGAATGGGCCTGCTCTTCGTTATGACCTTGGTATATTTTGCCCATGCTCGATTCCCCGATACTGCTCAGGTAAACGATTTTGATCGGATAATGATCTCAGCCGCCATGGTTTGCCGCCTTTGCTTAGGTTTTGTTTGGATCTGGTTCATGCATAAACACCTAGTGTTGAATATGATAGATTCGCGCAGACTAGCGATTACGCCCTATTTCGCGGTCCTCACGGTAGCGAATATTTTCCTATACATTTTGTCCTGCTTCGTTACCGTTCCCTGGGCAAATACGATCAACAGCGTTGTTCTCGCAGTCTGCCTCTTCTACGCGGCGGGATCGGGAGTGGTGATATTGTGGAAACACCTGGAACTTCTTCCTTCTACTCGCACAACCATCAACGTCGCCGCATTGAGCCTCATCATCTATCCCTTGGTAAGCCTCGCGGATGTTTTCAACTTTCCGTATCCGCTTTTTCGCCCGGACTTTCCGGTGTGGTTCCAGAGCCAACCGTTCTATTTCCTAGCCGTTCAAATACCGATCCTTTGGTATATGAAGCATGGCCTTATTCTTGAAAGGAATAAAAAGAGCGCCATGAACAACAGTCAGTGCTTTAATCTGTCCGCAAGGGAGCGAGAAGTCGCGGAACTATTGTTCAACGGGGGAAGCTATAAAGAGATCGCTTACGCGCTAAACATATCCATGGCGACGGTTAAGACGCATGTCGTGAACATTTATGAAAAAACCAAAGTCAAAAATAAAGCGGAACTGATTCGGCTTTTGCAAAGCGCCCCTTCCGATCCTGCCGTCAAAGATCATCATGCTGAACCGGCAGTTTCTTGAATGCTACGAATCTCATGATCGAGAAAACTCATCGATAAAACGGAACCGGTAAATAGTCTCGGGTCGTCGCTCGAAAACCATATCCGTGCCGATTTGTCGGGAGAGCCCGGGGATAAGCATCATTCCGAGGCGTCCGCCATCACCGGGACCTATCTCTTCGGGAAGGCCTATTCCATTGTCCGATACGGAAAATTCGATCGGCCCGTTCTCGTCAGTGTGGAATTCGATGCGGATTCTCCCCTTCGATATCCCCTTTGGAGGAAACGCGTGAAGGAACGCGTTAGAAATGATTTCATTCAACAACAGGCCACAAGGTACGGCCTTATCGAGGCTAAGCAGAAAGGGACGCCCCTCAATAACAATATCAACATCGGTGAATCGATCTCGATGTGTTTGGTATAACGTACCCGCTAAAAGCCTTGCGTATTCGTACATATCAACGCTATCAAGATCGACCGAATCGTATACCAGTTCATGAATCTGATACATCGCCCGAACACGGTCCGCGAAATCGCCGAGCACGGTTATTGCCTCCGCATCGGTAGAGAATGTCGTTTCCAGGCCGAGAAGACTAACAAGAAGTTGCAGGTTATTCTTCACGCGATGATGAACTTCCCGGAGAAGGGATTCTTTCTGTACGAGCGTCGCACGCAGCGTTTCTTCGGACTTTTTACGTTCATCGATATCAGTCACAAGCCCTTCTATTCCTTGAACCGAACCATCCTCCCCCCTGAGCGCCCATGCGTTTACCGATACCCAGAAAGGTGGACCACCAACTTTCTTGAACTGGAATTCCCGCCCTTCGGATGCCCCGAGTTCTTGTATATCGGACAGAATTTGATTCCGGTCTTCCGGTTGGACGTACGCTTGAGATTGTATTTCGTTAAGTGCCAGCATCGCTTCATCAGGAGACGCAAAACCGAGCATCTTCGCCATCGCGGGATTGGTGCCCAAAACCTTTCCGTCAAGAGTTGTCCGCAGTATGCCCTCAAGCGCGTTTTCATACACTCCCCGGTATTTCTCTTCACTTGAGCGAAGTCCCTGCATCGTGTCGCGAATCCGTTCCGCCATTGCGTTGAAAGCTTCGGAGAGACTCATGACTTCTTCGTAATTAGCCGCGGCAACCGGCTTCCACCCATCGCCGCGAGTATATTCCCGCGCGGCCCCCGCCAATGCGGCAAGCGGGCGCGCGATGCTGCGCGAGACAAGGAAAGCGAAGGCTCCGACAAAAAGCATGATGACGATTCCAGTCATCGTCATCAAAAGAAGCATCCGCCTTCGCCCTTCATCGAGCACTATGCGATACTGACCGAGTTCGTCTTCGTAAGCGGTCGTCCCGATAACCCAATCCCATGGGGCGTAATACGCCACCCGAGCTATCTTTACACGAAAATCAAGCTCTCCCTGATTCTTCCACCGATAGGTAATCGTGCCGAATTGTCCGGGAAGTAATGAAAGCGCCGCATCGACGACATCCCGGGTCACGTATCGGCCATTGGAATCGACAATATCCCAAATGTCTTCTCCGTCGCGCTTTCCGTCTTGAGAGATAATGTACCGCCCGCGGCGGTCTCCCCGGCCTGAGATTACAAAGACATATCCCGATTCTCCGATCCGCGTCCCAAGAATCGCCGACCGGATATGCGACTCTATAGCGGCCTGGCGTTCGCCGACATATAACATCCCCACAATGGCTCCATCGGCGGTTCTAAGCGGCTCATAGGCGGTAAGATACCAGTCGTCAACGACGACGGCTCTGCCGACAAATCGATCGCCCTTCAGGATGGTCGCGACAACCGGATTCGGCGAACCGTCGCTCATGACCGCGGGAATATAGGTACCGATCGCGCGATCCCCGTTTTTTTTGGGGACGGTGGTCGAAACTCGGAGCATGTCCCCTTGAGCGTTCATACGCTGAAAAAGAGTAACGGTAATACCGAGAAGCCCTGATATCTCATCGACCAAGGGACTCGAGATTTTTGGGTCGGCATTCTGCCCGAGCCATCTGCCTCCGACAAACATTTTTGGTAAATTTACCGAAGTCATTTTTCCGCTGAATTGGTTGATCGAATTCCAGTTAACAGTGGATGGGCCGAAGGAGACACTGCCCGATTTGTCCAAAAACGCCCTCGCGACCCGCAAACTGCGAAGCAATTCAGCCGAGAAGGAATCCCCTTCGGATTGAACGAGATGATAGACGCCGGTGGTGATGTGGTTCAAATCCTGGAGGATGAGTTCGTCAACTTTTGATCTAGCAAGCGCGGCGTAGGAATCGCTCAGGTTTACGGCGATTAAAAGGAGGGCAACGGACGATATTAGCGCGCTCCCGACGCTCAAGATAAGAAGACGTAATCCAAGACTCGGTTTGCGGCTTTTAAAATCATTTGGAGTACGGAAATTGCGTATCACCTGTTTTTCCGTGCCCTGTTCCATGCAAGAAGTATAGTCGCGGCTGGCTACGTATTCCAGTAAAACACAAATACCGTCTTTTCACGGACTCAGAAAATACAAAGGGCGCCCGTTAAGGCGCCCGCATATATAAAACGTCCCCGATAGGGACGCGTTAGGGCGCGGACGGGTATATGGCCCGCGCCAATGCATACAATATACCGAAGGCCGGCCCACTTGATCAAGTGGGCCGGCACTTTTTTTTATGTCCCGATACCCAGTTCCTTTACTTTGGCGTTGCCTGTCTCCCGTAACTTGAACTTCTGAATCTTACCGCTCGCGGTTTGTGGAAACACGTCAATAAAGAACACATATTTGGGAATCTTGAAGCGGCTGATCTTGCCGCGGCAGTAGTCCCGGATGTCCTCTTCGGAGAGTGTCGCGTCGGCCTTCAGGATAATAAAAGCACTGACTTCCTCACCGTATTTCACGCTTGAGATACCGACAACCTGCACATCCTTAACTCCGTTCAATGTATACAGGAATTCCTCGATTTCCTTCGGGTACACGTTTTCGCCGCCTCGGATGATCATGTCCTTTATGCGGCCGGTCACCATATAATTGCCGCGCTCATCCTTGACGCCCAGGTCGCCGGAATGGAGCCAGCCCATCGAATCGATGATCTTTTCGGTGGCTTCCTTCATGTTGTAATAGCCTTTCATGACGTTGTAACCGCGACAGCACAATTCTCCGTGTACGCCGATCGGACATTCTTCATTCGTTTCCGGGTTACGGACGCTTACTTCCACGCCGGGCAGCTCGCGGCCGACGGTACCGACCTTTACCTCGATCGGATCATCGACGCGGGTTTGGGTCATGACGGGGGAAGATTCGGTCAGGCCGTACGCGATGGTGATCTCGGACGCGTGCATGTCTTCAATGACGCGCTTCATCACTTCCATCGGGCACGGGGAACCGGCCATGATCCCGGTGCGGAGGCTGGTCGTATCGAACATCTTGAACATCGGGTGGTTCAGTTCGGCGATGAACATCGTCGGTACGCCATACAGCGCGGTACATTTTTCTTTCTGCACGGTCGCCAAAACAACGAGGGGATCAAAACTTTCAATGATGGCAGCCGCGGAACCGTGCGTGATCACGGCCATCATTCCCAAAACCAGACCGAAACAGTGAAAAAGAGGCACGGGTAGGCACAAGATATCCTTCTCCGTGAAATTCTGACAATCGCCGATGGAAAGGCCGTTATTCAGAATATTCCGGTGCGTGAGCATGACGCCTTTGGGGAAACCGGTGGTTCCCGACGTGTACTGCATATTCACGACATCGCCGGTTTTACAGGTAGCTTCAACGGCCGCGAGCTGCGAATCCGAAACGTGATGTCCGAGCAGCAGCAGTTCAGGGAAATTGTACATCCCGCGATGCTTCTGGGGACCGATGTACACGACTGACTTGAGAACCGGGAATTTGGCGGAAACGAGCCGGCCGCGTTCTGCTTCCTTGAGTTCCGGTATGAGCTCATTAACCATGGCGACGTAGTCGGAATCCTTGAAGCCGTCCACGATACATAACGCGGCAAGGTCGGACTGCTTGATGAGATACTCAAGTTCATGGGACTTGTAGCTTGTATTGACCGTCACCAGAACGATGCCGACGCGCGCGGTAGCAAAGAGGAAAGTGTTCCAGTCGGGGACGTTGGTAGCCCAAATTCCCAGGTGGTCGCCCTTTTTTAGTCCGATGGCGAGCAGCCCCTTGGCCAATTCATCGACCCGTTTGTCGAATTCCCGATAGGAAAAGCGGAGTCCCCGGTCGGAATAGATGATGAAGTCTTTGTCGGGATGAGAACGGGTCTTTTCACGGAGCACCGCTCCGAGTGTTGATTCAATCAGTTCCATCGCGGTCCCCTAGAACGGCGCGTACACGACGGCCAGAATACGGGCGTTTTTCCCGCCGCTCGCGAGTACCCGATGGGGAACTATGGAATCGTAATATATGGAATCACCTTCGGAGAGAACATAGCGTTCCGTTCCATATCGTATTTCCACGTTTCCGGAAAGAACGTAGATGAATTCTTCGCCTTCATGGGAAGAGTCGGATGCTAACGCATCCGTGGACGTACTCCCACCCTTAGAAGTCGCCGCTTGGATATCGATAAGAAGAGGTTCCATATGACGGCCGCTCTTTCCCGCCGCGATAGAGGCGTAGGAAAGAGTTCCACCTGAGGTTTCGACTGAAGCCCCGGCGAAACGTACTGTCGGCCGGGATTCGCCCTTTCTGCTGACTACCGGCCCAAGGTTCTCTTGATCGTCCATAAACGTGCCTAAGCGAACCCCGAGGGCGCGCGCGATCTTAACCAAAGGAGCCAAGTCCGGCGTCAGGCCGCCGTCCTCTATCCGGTTTATCAGGTCCAGCGGGACACCGCTGCGCTCGGCTAGCGATTCTTTAGTTATTCGATGAGTTTCACGCATACTGGCGATGCGGGCCCCTGGGCTTCGTGCCTCAGACATAAGTATCTCCTTCCGCTATCTAAAATAGCATTATTATAAAAAACGCCGTCCATCCGGCAACGGCGAAAAGAGACGAAACGATCGCGACGATGCGAGAAAAAAATCCCGCGTTCTTAAGGCGTGAGAGCTGCGCTTCCGCCTCTTTCCTGTATGCCCCGAACGATGTTTCCAAATTCCGCAATGAGAATTCCGCTTTCGTCAGCGCGGTTCTGAGCTCGCGCAATTCCGTCTCCGAGCTCACCGCAGTCCGCGCGAGCTCGGTCGAGAGCAGCCGAGAGGCTTCCAGCTCGCTGCTCAGACTTGACAGCTCGCGCTTCGAATTCTCGAGCGAGAGCGCTAATTCTTCCGAGTTCCGTTTCGAGTCTTTCAGCTCGTTGCTGAGCGTCTCGTTGAGAGACGCGAGCCGCCGCGAGATCTGCTCCAGCCGCGTGAGCTCTGACTTCAAGTTCCGCGAGGGCTCCGGAATTCCTGTTTCCATGGACGAAACCGACCAGGAAAACCCCCAGAAAAAAACCAGCAATAAAAGCGAACAGCGCGAAACGAGAGGCGAACAGCGAAACGATTTTTTTAACCATTTTGTTAATCCCATATACTATTTCGGCAAGTGTAACACGCTAATGAGTCCAGGCAAACGACTTTTTAACAATGACGGTATATACTTTCCGCATGAGCGCAAAAAAAAACGGTAAACGACTTTTTGAAATCGTCTCATTCTTCATCTACGATTTAGGGCGCGCTGTGGACCTGAATAAGGCGCAAGAGGCCGTGCGCGAAGCGGGCTTCCCCGCGGATGACTACCTTCCGACGGAGAAGAGAAAAGTTCAAAGCCGCGACACGCCGGCGTCGCTCAGCCTTCCCACGCCGTTCTGTTTCCCGGTCGGGGAAAGCGGCTACGAAAAAATAGTCGACGTGCACGCGGAGATCAAGATCTACGACGACGGAGCCATGACGATCGTGATTCGCGAACGGGGCCGTTTCAGGATAGACAATCTCGCCGACGCGGCTGCCCGTCCGGTCGTACGCGTCGGGGGAGAGGATCTGAACATCGCGTCCTGGGCCGCCCGGCTCTTCCGGCACGTGAACGAAGGAACCGCCAAAGCGATCGTCGCGCCGGTGTCGGACGAAAGGCGCGACGAGGAGTCGTACACGGCCTTCTGCCTCTTGGATCCGCCCACCGACGTGGAAAGCTTCTTCGCCGAACACCGGGACGAGATCGCGGCGCTCATCATCGGGGAGAAGAACCGACCGCGCCTGCACTCGGGACAGATCAACGCGGCGCTCTCCCGTCCGTTTTCGTATCGTGCCGACGATCTTTCAGTTTTCGATATGGACCGATGCTTTATCATAGAGCCCCGCGGCGATTACGAGGACATACTGCTCATCGCCGAACACGCGAATTACCGCTTGCTGGAACTGCGCGCGCTTGACCGGCTGTTGGACCTCCGGTTGGAAGAAGCCGAGAACGATTTGGTGGGCTACGGCGTATCCAAACGAAACACGCCGTCCAAGGAAGCGTCTCCCAGCGCCAAATTTGCTCGCATTCAGACGCTGCGTTTTGAAGCGTTGTTCATCCTGGAAAATTTGGAAAATTCGTCCAAGATCATCGGAGACTTCTATCTCTGCCAAATCTACGACCGCCTCTGCGAAATCTTCAACACCGAGGGTTGGAAGCGTTCCGTCGAACGACGGCTGGATATCCTGGAATCCGTCTACGATATGGCCAAAACCGATACGGCGCAGCAGCGACAACTCGTGCTGGAGATCGTATTCATCGCCGTATGCGTGATTTTTCCCGTACTACAGATCGCGCAGGCGCTTATCCAGAAATGAGGCGCGACAACTGTCTATGAACGGGACGGTCGCGCATGGTA
>Ga0172379_10008795_pt1 | contig 12616 bp, 15 predicted proteins | sample GrowelOW334metaG_FD_119756 | JGI IMG/M metagenome (GOLD analysis project Ga0172379, IMG submission 119756) | Groundwater microbial communities from an aquifer near a municipal landfill in Southern Ontario, Canada - Groundwater well OW334 metaG | ecosystem: Environmental > Aquatic > Deep... | reverse complement strand
TAGCAAGTAGCAAGTAGCAAGTAGCAAGTAGCAAGTAGCAAGTAGCAAGTAGCAAGTAGCAAGTAGCAAGTAGCAAGTAGCAAGTAGCAAGTAGCAAGTAGCAAGTAGCAAGTAGCAAGTAGCTGTGCCTGAAATCTTAAATCTTAAATCTTAAATCTTAAATCTTAAATCTACCTTATGTCCTGGGTAATATACGCGATTCTTTCCGCTTTTTTTGCTTCACTGGTGGCGATTTTTGGCAAAATCGGCATTCAAGGGGTGAGCAGTAATTTGGCTGTGGCCGTGCGCACGGTTATTATTGTCGGGTTTGCTTGGGCAATTGTTTTGTTTGAAGGCGTGGCGCCACAATTAAAAACTTGGTCATCTAAGACCTGGATTTTTATTGTCCTTTCTGCCCTGGCCACCGGGCTTTCTTGGATGTTTTATTATCGCGCCCTGCAGTTGGGGCAGGCTTCCCGCGTGGCGCCGATAGATAAATTGTCTGTGGCCTTAACCATTGTATTGGCCTTTATATTTTTGGGTGACAAGCCGGGCCTGGGAAATGTTTTAGGCGGACTGCTGGTCACCGCCGGAATTTTAGTAACTGTATTTGTGAAATAATATCATATGAGAGAAAGACTTGATTTTCAATCCGCTGAAGATGAGTCGCTGTTTGTTCAAGAAAAAGCCAGGCAGATTGCAGAGGCTAAAATTGTTGAAATTAAAAAAGAAATTTTACGTTTACAGAAACTTTATAGAAAAGAAGGAAAAGGATTTGCTGAACTAGTAAAATTGCGAGAAAGCTTAGAAAAACCTTTAGACTTTCATATTGGTAGCGCGGATTATCAAGAAGCATTTAATTATGTTGAAGGCTTGCAAAATGTTCCTAATTACCGTTTGTTAAAAAAAATGGTTTCAGATGCAAAGCTATTAATTTTAGGTTTTAAAATGTATGATAGGCTTTATAAACAGGATAGAGAAAAAGAAAATTTATGACGTATAAAAAATTTGCAATTGATATAGCGAAACAGGCCGGAAAAGTCATTCGGGCAAATTTTAAACAGGGGATGAAAAAAGACTGGAAGGGGAATGGTACACCGGTTACCATAACCGACACCACCATAAATAAAATGGTAATTGCCGGAGTAAAAAAATACTTTCCAACACATGACGTATTGGGCGAAGAAGAAAGCAGTTTAAAAAACCACAGCAAATTTTTGTGGGTTTGCGATCCGGTAGACGGCACTATCCCATTTTCCCACGGCATTCCGACTTGCGTATTTTCGTTAGCCTTGGTCGTGGATGGTAAGCCGGTGGCCGGTGTTATTTACGATGCACTTTTAGACCGCCTGCTGTATGGTGAAAAAAATAAAGGCACATTTTTAAATGGCAAAAAAATCCATGTAAATAAACAGGGGATGGATAAGGCTGTGGTTGATTGGGGATCTCAAAAAAGCCAGGCACAATTGGCAAAACATTTTCCCACTTGTTTTATTTTAAATCTATATAGTGTAATTTATTCGGGAATGTTAGTAGCAAGTGGCGAATTAGTGGCCTCTCTATATACTTGGAACCATGCGCATGATGGGGCATCTTTAAAAATTATTATTGAGGAAGCCGGCGGTATAGTAACGGATTTGGCCGGCAAAGATCAGCGCTATGATGGCGAAATAAATGGCTTTTTGGCCAGCAATGGCAAAGTCCATAAAGACTTGCTAAAAGTTATAAAACAAGCAGGTGATAAAGCAAATCGGTAATAAATTATAAAATAAAAGCGACCCTGCCAATCAAATCGCTCCGAGTGTTCGGGGCTTTTTGTTTGGCAGGGCATGGAAGATCGTGACGGTCTTCATTGTAGAAAGAGTTTGCGCAGGACGCGCAAGATTGCCCGCTGGGGCTGGCCTCTTGTTTGGTCGCGGATGTATACTGCGACCCGGGGTCGCGTCTCATCAAGGAATACTATCCTTCTCCCACCGAAGAGGGAGGAGGAGCTAATGGCTACAGTCCTGTTACCGTGGATAAACACGATGTCGGGGTGGTTGGCCATTTTTTGTTGCCGTCCGGCAGATTCTGCCATTGCAGGCAAAATCGCAAGAATAATAAAAGCGAGAATCTTTCGCTTCATCTTTCTCCCTCCTTAGGGATTCAAAACATAATATAACATAAGTCCTTTGGCAAAGAAAGGCCATATAGATTATAATATGTCTATGCAAAAGAAGAAGAAAAAAGTTTTAATAGCGCAAAACCCTCTCTCCCTCCGTCAAAAGCGGAGGCACTCTCCCCCTCGCACCCTCTCTATCCTTGCAGGATATCTCCCCCAAAGGGGGAGAAAAATATCGAAAAGCTATGGGGAGAGTAAAAAGGTGCTGATCGCGCTATCTGGCGGAATTGATTCCGCGGTTTCCGCGTATCTGCTCATAAAACAAGGCTATCAGGTAGAGGCGGTGTTTATGAAAAACTGGTCTTCCACCACGGGGTTAATTAACAATGAATGTCCGTGGCTTAACGACCGCCAAGAAGCTTTGCGCGTGGCCGCGTTTTTGCGCATCCCGCTTCATACTTTGGACTTTGAAAAGCAGTATCAGAAAAATGTAATGAATTATTTTTTTGCCGAATACAAAGCCGGGCGTACGCCGAACCCGGATGTGATGTGCAACAAAGAAATTAAATTTAAATTGCTTTATAACTGGGCCATGAAAAACGGTTTTGAGTTTTTGGCTACGGGACACTATGCGAAAATTAGTAGCAAGAAGCTGGTAGTAAGTATCAAGGGCAAGACAAAAGAAGGTCGCATGATACATGATACTTGCTACATGCTACTGCGCAGTGCGGATGAATTTAAAGATCAGACTTATTTTATTTACAACATAAAAACCGAACAACTGCCCCATATTCTTTTTCCCATTGGCGGAATGAAAAAACCGGCTGTTAAAGCAATGGCAAAAAAAATTGGTTTGCCTAACCAGGGGCGCAAAGAAAGTATGGGGTTGTGCTTTGTAGGCAAAATCCGGTTAAAAGAGTTTTTGGGTCAGAAATTAAAGCCTAAAAAGGGTTCTATAAAAGACCAAGATGGGCAAATTTTAGGCCAGCACGAGGGTTTGTCGAATTATACTATAGGACAGCGCCAAGGGATTAAAGTAGGGGGTAAGGGCCCATATTTTGTGTTTAAAAAGGATCTGGGCACCAATACCCTGCATGTGACCAACGATTCTGAAGATAAGCGGTTATTTTTAAAAGAAATTCAACTTCACTCGGTGAATTGGATTTGCTCTGCCTACCAGCTACCAGCTACCAGCTACCAGCTAACTGGCAGATACAGACATCAGGGAGTGCTAGTGTCGTTAACAATCAGACAAATAAAAAAAGACCTTTATCAAGTTGCGTTCAATAAGCCACAAAAAGCTATTGCCAGTGGTCAGAGTTTGGTATTATATAAAGGTAAGGAGTGTGTGGGTGGGGGAGTGATAGTTTAATTGACCAAAATTAAGTAAAATTGATCAGAATTGACCAAAATTCAAATTCAGAAAACATATGCAAAGTTTTCAGGTTAGGGTGGAAAATTTAAAAGGCACAAAAGAAAAATATGAGTACGATGAAGTGTCCGGCGAAATGAAATTGGATTTTGTTTTTCAAGCTGATTTGTTGTGGCCGTATAATTACGGAGAAATTTTAAATACTTTAGGAGGGGATGGTGACAAGCTGGACGCTATAATTTTAGCATCTGCCCCGCTTACAATTGGCCAAATAATAAATTGTCGAGCGGTGGGTATGATTGAGCTTTTAGACAGGGGAGAGGAAGACAATAAAATTTTTTGTGTACCGGTGGCAGATGTTGAAATGGAAAAGATTCAGGATATATCAGAAATTGATAAAAAGTTTTTGGCTGAGGACGAAGAGTTTTTAATGCAAGTGGCCAAACAAAAAAATAAAGTGATGAAAGTAATATCGTTTCAAGACAAAGAGGTTGCGGAGAAAGAAATTAAAAAATCAAAAATATGAGTACCGAAAGAAATCCAAATAGTCAGGAGTCGCCAGCTGAGCAAGTGGTAAAATTAAAAGCAGAATTGGAAGAAGCGGAAAAAGAATTGGCTTTAACAGGAAAAAAAGCAGGCGCGAATTTAGTCATGAAAGTGTTGTTGCTTAAATCAAAAATTGAAGAGCTGGAAAAGCAAGCCCCGCTTAAATAAGAAAGTCTATTTCTTGACAAATTTATCATATTACTGTATAATTATACTTAATAAGTAATTATAAATATATGGTTAAAAGATATTTAATTTTAATAGCAAGTATAGTATTTTTGTTTACCGGTGCCAGTCAGACATACGCGTCGCAGATGCTTACAGAAAGCATCGGTGCCGGGAAAACTTTATCAGTCGGTTTAAATGTCAGTTCAACCGGGAATTGGTATATTGTTAGTAACAGTAATCCATCCGTGGCAACGGCAGAATTAAACAGTAGCCCCTCAGTAATTGTTAAGGGCTTGACTGCTGGTACAACTCAGGTTATGGCTTGTACAGAAACATCCGGTGTAAATTGTTTGACCCTGAATGTTAATGTTACCGGAAATGTTTTGGGTGCAAGTATTGTTGGCGCTCATCCGGCAGGCTCTTGGGTGATAAGCGGACAAACCGTTTTTTATGTAACCTCTCAGGGTTTGATCCCCATTACCACTTGGAAAATCTTTTTGTCTAACGGTGGCACTAGTAAATTGATTCAGCCGATTAATTCAGCGGACGAACATTTACCGATGTTGAGTTTAATGATCTTAAAGGATTCCAGAGTTAAATAATATGAAATTTTAAAAAATCCGTCCCGCCCTTTAACATAAAGAGCGGGGCGGATTTTTTGTTTACAATCTCCACAGTTTTTGCTATAATAAGTTCAACTAAAATCATCTCCCAACCGCTTAATCATAACGGGAAGAAGACGATTTTTTTGTTTGTTTAAACAGAACTGTTGTATGATCAAAAAAATTCCTTTTGGCGAAATTGACGCCTTTAATGTAATAATTGAAGTTTCCGAGGGCGGAGCAAAAAAATATGCTTACGATACGGAAATGGAAGCGGTAAAATTAAGCCGGGTGCTTTATGACGGTTTGGTTATGCCTTTTAACTATGGGTTTATAGCGCAGACAGAAAACGCGGACAATAACCACTTAGACGTGTTTGTTTTGTGTACTCATCCGCTGTCACGCGGAACTGTTGTGGAATGTCGGGCTATTGGTATGCTGAAAATGGATGACCGCGGCAAGCAGGACAATAAAATTATTGCCGTGCCATTGAGCGAAAACCGGATGGAAAATTTACAGGATATTACCGATTGGCCGGAAGCAGAACAGGAAAAGATTTTGAATTTTTACCGCCAAGCGTCTGTGCAGTGGGACAGCGCAATTGAGCTGTCAGGCTTTGCCAATAAAGAATCGGCGAAAAAAGAAATACTGAGAACATTAGAATTTAGTAGCTAGCCTGCGTGCCCTGCCTGCCGGCAGGGAAAAACAATGGGCATCATTGCGTTTTGCAATGATGCCCATTGTTTTAGTCTTGTAATTATATTTAAAATATGCTTAAATAAGGACAAGTTTGGGAGTAAAATACAACACCAAGGAGAAAAAAGATGCTGTATTGCATCGTTATGGCTATTGTTGCTGGCTTTTTGTGTTTGTGCTCTTTCACATACCCAACCAGCAGGCCAAATTTTCAGATATCGTTGGGAGCGTTCGGAGCTGTCGCAAGCATCGGCTTCGTCGCTTATGTGGTGGGAAACCAAGGTTCGACCATCTGGTCGGCGATCTGGTTTGGAGACGGAGCTATTGTGAGCTTCTTTAGCTGGTTGCCGTATCTCGGTTACCGTCTCGGGACGTATCTCGGCGACCGCTACGAAGGTCGGCGCATATAGTGGAAGGGGTCACCGTGATTGAACATCTGAATTTGCTGATCGCGCTTGTGATTGTCGCGGTTGGAATCTTTTCTTGGGTCTACTTGACTCAGCCACACCGATGATTTACACACAGCACAACAAATAAAGACAGACCGTCGTGATGATGGGCTGTCTTTTAACTTTTATGAACAAAAAATTTAGCACGATTTTAACGGCCGTTAAAATCGTGCTAAATAAAATTTGAAAGTTTTTATGGTTTTAACCCCGAGTCATCACTTAAGTGAGCTTACGGGATAAAGAATTTAAGGTTTGAGAAATTTTACAAGCAACAGGGCTACGATATTAATAATTTTTATCATAGGATTGATTGCCGGGCCGGCAGTGTCTTTGTATGGGTCGCCAACAGTGTCACCGGTAACCGCAGCTTTGTGGGCTTCTCCGCCCTTACCGCCAAAGCTACCTTCCTCAATATATTTTTTCGCGTTATCCCAAGCCGCACCACCGGTGGTCATAGAAATACCAACGAACAAACCGGTGACAATTGTTCCAACGAGCAACCCACCCAAAGCGGCGGCGCCCAAAACCAAACCAACGGCAATCGGAACAATTACCGGAATTAATGCCGGGATAATCATTTCTTTAATGGCAGCTTTAGTGACAATGTCTACAGCGCGGGAGTAATCCGGCTTGGCAGTGCCTTCCATAATTCCTTTGATTTCTCTAAACTGTCTGCGGACTTCTTCCACCACGGCTTTGGCCGCGTTACCTACGGCAGACATGGCAATGGAAGCAAAAAGGTAAGGAAGTAAGCCACCAATTAACAAACCAACCAAGACTTTACTGTCGGACAAATCAAACACCGCGGAAATCCCTACGGCTTTGAGTTCTTGGGTGTAAGCGGCAAATAAAACCATAGCCGCAAGTCCGGCAGAAGCAATAGCATAACCTTTGGTAACGGCTTTAGTGGTGTTGCCAACCGCATCCAGAGGATCGGTGACATCTCTTACAGATTTATCTAGCCCGGCCATTTCGGCAATACCACCGGCGTTGTCGGTAATCGGGCCAAAAGCATCTATCGCTACCACAATTCCGGTTAAGGAAAGCATGGACATAACGGCCAAAGCAATGCCGTATAAGCCAGCCAGTTGGTAAGCGGTAAGGATGGCTATAACAATAACCAATACCGGAGCGGCAGTGGATTGCATGCCCACGGCCAAACCTTTAATAATGTTGGTGCCGTGTCCGGTGGTAGAGGCTTCGGCTATATCTTTAACAGGAGAAAAAGATTTGGAAGTGTAATATTCGGTAATAAAAGTTATAAGACCGGTTACCACCAAACCAATAATCGCGCACCAAAAAAGATTCATTACAGAATACAAACCGTTTTCAGTCATCATCATTTTGGTAATCGGGTAAAATGCCACAGCGCTTAAAATTCCGGTGACGGCAAAACCTTTATACATGGCGCCCATAACATTTTGGGATTTACCCAAACGGACAAACCAAGTACCGACAATGGTGGTTACAATGGACACTGCGCCAATTAATAGGGGATAAACTAAAGCATTGGAAGCGTTCCAAGAAATAGAATTGCCAAAAGTAAAAGACCCAAGAAGTATAACCGCAATGGTGGAAACCACATAAGTTTCAAACAAGTCCGCGGCCATACCGGCGCAGTCGCCAACGTTGTCGCCAACGTTGTCCGCAATTACGCCCGGGTTTCTCGGATCATCTTCCGGAATGCCTGCTTCAATTTTTCCTACCATGTCGGTTCCTACGTCAGCGCCTTTGGTAAAAATTCCACCGCCCAGTCTGGCGAACACGGAAATCAAAGACGAGCCAAAAGCCAAACCGGCTAAGGCAGGAAGATCAAAAGTTGTTTGAGGAACACAGCTACCACCCAAGCCAATGCATTGCAATGTTGTTCTAGTAGCTAATAAAAAACCCGTAACCGAAAGCAATCCCAAACCGGCCACAAACAATCCGGTCACCGCGCCACCTTCAAAAGCCAAACCCAAAGCCGCGGCCAAACCTTTTTTGGCAGCTTCGGCAGTGCGGACATTGGCGCGAACAGAAATGTTCATACCAATAAATCCTGCTAAGGCAGAAAGGCCAGCGCCTAAAATAAAGCCGTAAATGGTGTTGTTGGAAAAAGCAGCCACAGGTGCAAAATATCTGGTGGACCACATAAGAACAATAATTACCACTGCCACTATACCAACCGTCTTGTATTGGCGGTTAAGGTACGCCTTGGCGCCGGCTTGAATGGCCGCGGCAATCTCGGTCATCTTCCCGCTACCGGCAGGGGACTTGAGAATTTTATAAATTAAAAACGACCCATAAAATAGGGCCACAAATGCCGCCGCAACGGCATACCACAAGAGAGTAGTTTCTGTCATGTGACTAGTAAGTGTTTAATAATTATCTTGTCTAATTATATAGCTTTTTACGCAAAAGTCAAAGGAATATGGGGTGAATTTATAAATACATAAAAAAAGACAGGCATCTTTTTGGATTAGAAAATACCTGTCTTAGATTTTTAAAATATTATTGAAACTGTACCGAGTGAACCATGGCCATAAAATCCGGCACAAGGCTCAAAGACAGGCCAATGTCAAAAGTGTAGTAATTGGTGTCCGTTTTGATGCCGTAAAGAAGGTCGTTAACATTTAAAGCCTCTTTTCCGGCAATCGTTTCGGTTTTGGTGGGCAGGCCTTCCATTACATAAAATTCCTTGGGGCTAACATAAATTTTGATGTTGTAAAATTTTGCCCCCGGGTCAATTTCAATGATTTTGAAATCTTTTTTAGTTATGACGTCTTTAACTTTCCAATCCGGTTTGTATTTAAAACTCAAACCCAAATCAGTGTTGGAATAATCTTTCCATGTGGCGGTATCAACAACCGGAGCAGACTCTGCTTGGGCGATTGGCTTGTCAAGATTTTTTGGAATGGGCGAGTATTGGTAGGTGTAACTTTTAAAGTTAAAAGAAGCAATGTCCGGCCATAACATCGTACATAAGTAAGTACCAATTACTGCCAAACCAAAAAGAACAATGAAGCTTTTAGTTTGTGATGAAAGTTTTGACATATTTTTGTTTTCCGCCGAAGCGGACCTGATGCAATGGCTGTAAAGCCTTTGGGCAGGTTGAGAAACCTTTATTTATTTTTGTTAAGATGTCTTAATTTATTATAAGACGATAATTAAAATAGGTCAAATTTGGATATGGTTGAATTTGGCAAGGAATATATCCCCAGCTTGTCTTACTTCGTCGGTAATTATTTGTTCCAAACTGATTAAATCATAATAACTTTTGATTTGGGCCATTTTCTGTGGGTTTTCTTTGTGTTTTTCTTGTTCTTTTACCATTTCCGCACCCATAAGTTGCTTCAGATTACCTTGGGCAGCTATTTTTTTATGTGTTTCTAAAACCAAATCCACTGTTTGTTTTAAGCCAAGGCGTAATTTGTCGTTGTTGTCCAGTAAACCAGCAGCCTCCTCTGACCAGGAGAGGTAAGATTCGTAAATATTACGAAATTGAGCGTTGTAAATAAATATTTGTTCCGCTAATTTTTGGCTGGGCTGATAACTGTCTGTTTCCTTTGCGGTTGAGGTAATGAATTCTTCTAACCAAGCATATTTTGCCGCATAAGTGGCGATTTGTTTTTGATGGTTTAAAAATTCTTCATGAGGCGTTGTTTCTTTATTATGTAATATTTCCTTACCGGCAAAGTATCCGGTAACCAAAGCAGCTCCTGTGCCAAACCCGCGTAAAAAATTTCTCCTTGATTGTTTTAAGTAGGAGTCGTTCTGTGTATTTTGGTGCTCTTGATTACCGGGGATCTCAGGCATAAAAAGTTTTTGCGCTAGTTGCTAAATAATTTATCTAAGCCGGCGCTATTACCGCAATAATATAGATGGGAGGTTAAATTTACACAGTAACCGGGATTTTTGCTGACAAAAGAATATTTGGGCAAGAACCAATACAAAAAGGCGATAACTAAAATAATTACGGCGTAAAAGAAAAGTTTTAGGAGTTTAAACATTTTTGGTGAATAATTGACCTTTTTGCCACGGGGTGCCTATAAGGGGCAATAAATATCTGTCTAGTCCGTACCAGCCGGCCACGCGCCAAGCTAAAATAAGAAAAATTTGCAACAACAGCAGGATGGGGTTAATACTAATGGTGCCCGCCAAAAGATAGTTGGCGTTCATAAAAGTACCAAAGAAAGCGGCGATGCCGGTGAAGACTCCAAAAATTAAAGCCAGTCCAACCGCGATTTCCCCAAAAGTGACTAAGTAAGAAAGAATCGCCGGGTGGTTAATAAAAAAATAAATTAATCCCGCGTACCAACCTTGCACGTCCGGGTGTGGGCCGGTTGTTTTTTGTAGAGCCACGGTAAGAAAACCTTTTATGGCTACTCCGGCTTGGTCGCCGGTCCAGGCGGGACTGCCAAGTTTTTGCCAGCCGGCTGAAAGCCATTCCCATCCAACATATACCCTAAGAATTAACCAAAACCAGGCCATTCTTGAATTGGCAAAGATAAACTTGGCCAAAGGAGGCTCGATTATTTCTTTTGTTTCCATATTTTAGTTAAATAATTCCTTTTCTCTTATTATATCATATAGTGTAGTATTAATATGTAATGGCAACAGGCCCTTGAAACAAAGTCAGCGATTTTCCGATACTATAAGCAAACCAAACAGGATGGATATATCAAGTTTAATAGCAAAGTCAGCACAAGGCGACCAAGAAGCCTTTGGGCAGTTATATGACTGTTTCGCCCAACGGATTTTTCGATACGTGCGCGTTAAGATCCAGAACCGGGAGGAAGCTCAGGATGTGGTGCAAGAAGTTTTTACCAAAACATATTTAGGGCTTAAGCATTTAAACCTGGAAAATTTGAATTTTACCGCTTGGTTGTACAAGGTCGCCAGTAACACCATTAATGACCATTTCCGCAAAAAATACTCCCACCCTGATCCGGTAGAAATAAATGAGTCAATAGATATTCAAGATGGGACTTCACTGCTGGAAGAGGTTTCGGTTAATTCTGACCTGAAAATAGTGCGCGCTGCTTTTAAACGGCTTCCGGTTATTTATCGGCAAGTTTTGGAACTGAGATTTTTTCAGGATTTAACTTTAGCCGAAGTCGCCACAGCGTTAAATAAAAGTAATTTGGCTGTGAGAATTCTTCAGCATCGCGCGTTAAAGAAAGTACAAAGTATAATAAAGGACAAATATGATCTGGTTTAAAGAAAAATTTAATAAGGAAATTAAAGCACTGCCTTCTTTAATGGGGAAGGAAGATGTTTTAACTGCGACTGAATTACAAAACATTAGGCAAAAAGTTTTGCTGTCTTTAAATGCTGAAACAAATGTCGCCCGCTCGCGATATTCCTGGTCAGAAAGGAAAGAAAAAATTATGCGTTATGTAATATCAGTGTTAGTAGGTTTGTCTTTATTTGGAGGAACGGCTTTTGCCTCCACCTCCGCCAAACCGGGGGATTTGTTGTATCCGGTTAAACGGATAACTGAAAAAGTGCAAATGAGTGTAACGGCTAGCGAGCAATCTAAAGCGCAATTGCAAGCCAAGTTTGCCGAAGAAAGGTTAAAAGAGTTAGCTGAACTCAAATCGCTGTCTGGTACTGCTACATCGACCACGGCAACTTCCACTTCCAGAGGTCAAGGTGAAGATGGCGACAAAATTGAAGTAGAGGCTAAAGTTCATACTCAAACCGATGTCAACAATGCTATTGAAGTGTTGAAACAAGTTCAAGCTAAGCTAGTTGCCAAAGGGAATGCAGAGGCCGCGGCAACGTTAGGGGAAAATATTATTCGTTTGCAAAATGGGGCGCAAAGCCAAAATTTGAAATTAAATTTTGAGTCAGAAAATCATGACAGGGGAGAGAGGGAAGGTAACCGTTCAAATTCCACGTCCACTCAAGGAAGCGTTAAAGTTAAAATTGAAGACGACGGGAAAGTGGAGATTAAAATAAAGTCGGAGAAAAAAGACAATAACGACAATCAAGGCGAGCGAGAAGACGAAGAAGGGGATAATAACGATGACGATAACAATAACGGGAAACCTGTAGTGACTCCACCTCCGGTTATTACAACCACCACTCCGCCGGTAGTCAGTGTAAAGTCTTATACTTTGGCCGAAGTGCAAGCGGCTAACACCAGCAGTAAGTGTTGGTCAATTGTTTCAGGGAATGTGTATGATTTAACTTCTTGGATCAGTCAACATCCTGGTGGGCAATCTGCCATTATATCCATGTGTGGCAAAGATGCCACCTCGGCTTTCTTAGGCCAACACGGCGGGCAAGCCCGGCCGGCTAGTGAATTAGCAGGATTCAAAATTGGAATTTTAAAATAAGTTGTTAGACATCACGTGATCTAACTAAAAAATATCACCTCCCTTTGTTACAAAGGGAGGTGATATTTTGATTAGTGGCTGAATTAAAGAGCGTTGATTTAAGCCAAAAATTGTGTTAAAGTGTAAGGTCCGATTAGCTCTCTGAAAAGAGGGCTTGTGGACGAGTAGTGTACATTTATATTCCCAAGGAGGGCTTAATAAGTGTTACTGAAAAGCAATAATATGACAGTCTTGATTACCTCCCTGGTAATCGACGTCTGTTTACACAGAGTTTCGACAGCAGAAGAAGGAGAAGGGTGATGGGATACATCTGGTTAGGCTCTAATGAACGGGATCCACACAATGCTGATGCACGTTTCAGCGATGGTAGTGTATGGATT
>Ga0172379_10008794_pt1 | contig 12618 bp, 4 predicted proteins | sample GrowelOW334metaG_FD_119756 | JGI IMG/M metagenome (GOLD analysis project Ga0172379, IMG submission 119756) | Groundwater microbial communities from an aquifer near a municipal landfill in Southern Ontario, Canada - Groundwater well OW334 metaG | ecosystem: Environmental > Aquatic > Deep... | reverse complement strand
TTGTATTTTATTATAAAAATTATTACCGGTTTTAATTTGCCATTTTTACCAAATGTTTTAAATACCATTGATGGGACTTCTAGTGTATTTGGTGTTTGGTTGGTATTCAATTTAATTTTGGCCGGGACTTTTATAATGAAAAAAAGTTTAAATTGGTCCAAGACTATATTTTATTTTTTTCTAGTAATTTTACATTTTGTAGGTATAATTTTAATTGGTTTCCCATTTTTGTGGTGGTTAACTTTGGGTGCCTTGTTATTAATTTTATTATTAGGTATTTTGTTTTTAAACCAAATTCGAACCGGTTGGCTGTCGGTTTTATTTATTTTAATAATTATTACTTCGGTTTTTATAATTTTTGGCGCTCCCAGAAAAATTCAAGCCAATTTACCAGCAGAAATTTCTCTTTCTACTTCAGCCTCTTGGTCAATTACCAAAAGCACAATTTTTTCTGGTCCAAAAACATTTTTAATTGGTAGTGGTTTGGGTACTTTCGTTTCGGATTTTTCCAAATTTAAAGATAATGGATTTAATTATAATACTTTGGCTTGGTCTTTAAGGTTTAATCAGCCAGGAAATACTCTAATGGCAATTTTAAGTGAAGGCGGAGTTATCATGTTTTTAAATTTTGTTTTTTTGTTTCTTTTGATTTTCGGTTTTGGTGTACAAGTTTTTTACAGATTAAAAAAAGAAAATTTTTTAAAAATATTTAATTGGGAAAATAACGGTCAAGAAATAGTTTTGGAAATTTTTGCTTTGTTGATTGCCTGGTTGGTTCTTACAATTAGTTTAAGTTTTTGTTTGTTTGGAGTTTTTGCTTGGTGGCTTTGGTGGTCAATGACGGCTTTTTTGGTAGTTGGTTTAAATTTTTTGGATAATCGTTTAATTCAGGAAAAAAGTTTGGTTATCGAAGAAACTCCTCAATATAATTTGGTTTTTTCTTTTGCGATGATTGTAGGCGCCGCGATATCGGTAATGATTTTGATTTTGGGTGTGCGGTTTTATTTGGCAGAATATAATTATATCAAAGCCTTGAATAGTAATTCCTTATCAAATGCAGAAGATTATTTAAATAAAGCTATTAGTCAAAGAGGTAATGCTGATTTTTATCATGTAGCCTTGGCCAGAGTATATTTGTTGCAAGCAGGAGAAAAAGTAAAAGTTGAAAAACCTGATGCTAATGAGGTTGCTAGTTTGGTGGGTAAGGCAGTAAATGAAGCCAAAGAAGCCACAGCTCTTTCGCCAAAATCAGTTGCTTTGTGGGAAAATTTAGCAACTATGTATGAAAATGCTGCTATGTTGGTACCCGAGGCAAGTACTTGGGCACAAAAATCCATAGAAGAGGCAATATTATTAGAGCCGAATAATCCTTCATTATATTTACATTTGGGAAATATTTATTTACAAGCAAAAGATAGTGATAAAGCTTTGGAACAATACAAAAAATCTTTAGAAATTAAAAATGATTATGTCGAAGCTTATCTGGCTTTGGCCAATGTTTATGAATTGAAAAAAGATTTAAATAAAGCAATAGAAAGCTATTTATTTATATTGCCTGTTGCCAATCAAAATTCACAAGTTTTGTTTAATTTGGGCAGGTTGCTTTATAATCGTAAAGAAAAAGGTGATTGGGATATTGCCGAAAAGTTGTGGCTAGAAGCAGTGCGGATACAACCAGATTATTCCAATGCTCTTTATAGTTTGGGTTTACTTTATGAAGTACGTGGTGATAATGTAAATGCTCTAAATTATTATTACAAAGTAAAGGATTTAAATTTAGATAATAGTTTGATTCAAAATAAAATTAACAGTTTGATTGGTACAGGTAATTAATATTATGAAGAAATTTTGTTTGGCATTGTTTGTAGTCCTTTTGTGGCCTTTGATTTCTAAAAGTGAAATGAATTCTGCTAATTATACTATTTATGCGGATAATTTTAGTATTGGTGGTGATATACCCGCTAGTGGTGAATTATTGGGTGGTAATTATCAGTTGTTTGATTCTGTAGGTGAATGGAATGCTGGTTTTCCCTTAAATGCTAATTATGAAATTAGAGCAGGTTTTCAAGCTATGGAAATTGGCGAATTAAAGTTAGTTATTGATAATGGATCCTTAAATTTAGGAGCTCTGGATGTAACTAAGATTGTGTCTAGTACAACCAATATTTCAGTTATTAGTGGTGCACAAAGTGGCTATATTTTAAGCATTGGTTCGGCTGACCCTTCACCAATTACTGCTGTGGCCGATGGTGAAGTGACGGCTGGAAGCGAAGAATATGGGGTAGAAATTACTGGTGATAATGCAAATTTTATTACCGATGAAGCAATTAATCCGGGCTTGGTTTTGGCTTCTTCAACCGCTGGAACACAAGGAGACTATTTGGTGTTTAAAGTAAAAGCCGCCAGAAACAGCACTACCAATTATGGCAGTAAGAGCCAAAACATTACTTTAAATTTATCAGCCAATTTTTAATTTTGGGGTTTATGTGGCGTAAAATATTTATTTTTTTGACTTTTGTCTTGTTACTAAATATTTTTTTTAGTCAAAAAGCATTGGCTACCACAATTTCTCCGGTAAAATATTTAATTACCATAAGCCCGGGAAATACTAACAATGTTTCACTTAAAATAAAAAATGATGAATCAGAAAATATTAGTTATAATATTTTTGTTTTAGGTGCCAAACAAGATGAAAAATCATTTGCTCCGGTTTTTTTAAATGGACTTAGTGAAGCTGAGTCTTGGGTAACTCCCGAAGTCGAACAATTAAGTGTTGTTGTAGGTGAAGAAAAAAGTGTAAATTTTAAAATAAATATTCCAGCAGAGGCTTACCCAGGCTCATACTATTTGGGTTTGGCAGTACAAAAACGTAGTTTGGCAGAAGCAAAAGTACAATTGTCTGGCAGGTTAATTGCAATTTTGAATTTACAAGTTGCCGGCGAAGCACGAGAAGTTTTACAAATAAACAAATTTAATTTTGATAAAAGTTTGGCTAGTGCCAAAAATGTTTTGCCTTTTTATTTGGAATTAAAAAATCAAGGCAATGTTGAGTTACCGGTCAAAGGACAGATTAAAATTTTGAATTGGCAAAAAAAAGAAGTTAGTAGCAAAGAAGTATATTTGGGTAATAATTTACTGCCGGGTAGTGTGAGAGGTTTAAGTTTGACGGTTGATAATAATTTTACCTGGTCGCCATATTACTTTGCAGAAATAGTAATCAATTATGGTCGTACCAAGCAGGTAGTACAGAAAATAATTTTTATAAATAATTTACCAATAATTTATTTGAGTTGTGGTTTATTTATTTTACTGGTACTTATTTATATTTTAATAAAAAGAAAAACAAAAAAAATTTAGTTATGTTTGGTTTTAATAAAAAAATATTTATTAGTAGTATATTGTTCGTTTTGTTGGTTTTGTTTGCCAAAATAAATGTTTTGGCATTTACCGAAGTGGATAACGGTTCTATTGATATAGGTTTTTCGGTGCCCAGTATTTGTGGCAATGGTGTAAGAGAAGGTAGTGAAGCTTGTGATGATGGTAATTTGGTTAGTGGTGATGGTTGTTCGTCTACTTGTAGTAGTGGCGGTAACCCTCCATATGATCCACCACCAGTTATTTCTAATATTGTTAAAATAACCAACAGTACGACGGCAAAGATTAGTTGGCAGGCTACTGATAATTCTGGAACAATTGCTAATCAATTTTTTCGTTATGGTATTGGTGATTATATTCAATCAGGCATAATAAATAGCTTGGGAGCTGATTTGTATGAGGTAAATTTGTTGGATTTAAATTCCAATATTACTTATTTTTTTTCTATAGAAGCTACGGATCCATTTATAAATAAAACTACAATTTATGATCAATTTCAAACAGTTGTTTCGCTAGATAGTACAGCCCCTAATATTTCCAATATTGTTGCAGCACCTAGTATAGATTCTTGTTTAATTACTTGGGATACAAGTGAATTGGCAAATAGTGAAATTAAATATGGTTTAACCAATCTTTATGGTAGTAGTGTTAGTGATGTAAGTTTTCTTTTAAGTCATTCTGTAACTTTGAATAATCTAATTCCCAATGTTCTTTATAATTTTCATGTTTTGGGAACAGATAATTCTGGCAATACTACCAGCACAAGTAATCATACTTTTACTACTTTACCAGATAATATTCCGCCAGACCCACCAATCTCTATGGTATTGTCTATTGTTGGTGGCGCTTTTAAAATAGATTGGGTAAATCCAGCTTTAAGTGGTGTCAATGCTGATTTTGCTGGAGTAAAATTATTGCGAACGTTTGTAGGGCCTTCACCAGCACCTACTGAAGGTACATTATTATATAATGGCAGTAATAATACCTATATTGATAATTCAGTAATTAGTGGGGTAAATTATTATTTTACATTATTTACTTATGATACTTCTGGTAATTATAGTTCTGGGGTGTCAGTACATGGGGTTATCAATCCAACCGAAAATTGTGATAACAAAGTTGATGATGATAGTGATGGATTGATTGATTGTGTTGATGCAGTTGATTGTTCGGCTACAGTTTATTGTGCAATTTCCACAAGTTCAGAAAATTGTACAGACCGTATAGATAATGACAACGATAATCTAGTTGACTGTCTTGACCTTGCAGATTGTGCGAATAATCAAGCTTGTGTACCTAGACCAATAGAAATTTGTGGCAATGGTTTGGATGATGATGGTGATAATTTGATTGACTGCGGCGATAGTGATTGTTCAGGGTATGCTAATTGTGGAACAAATAATAGCAGTGCTTGCAATGACGGAATTGATAATGATAATGATGTTTTGGTAGATTTCCCCAATGATCCTGGATGTAATGATTCTAGTGATTTGGATGAGTATAATGCTCCGGCAATAACTGTTGCCGATTTTCAAAGATTAACCATTGAAAAAGTAATATTTAATGCTGGTAATGGCAAAATTAGTTTAATCCCTAAAAATCAAACTATCACATCTTTGGCAGGCAGTGATTTGCAAGTAAAAATTTTGACAGAGTCTTTGTCTTTTCCCGAGGCAAAATTATCTCTAAAATTAGTTGGTACAAATTATTTATTCGTTTACAATGAATTAGAAAAAAATTATTATTTAAGTTTAGCTTTCCCAGCTGTCGGTTTGTCGGAAGCAAATTTGGAAGTGGAGTACGGTGCAAATGGTTTTGATGTACTTAGTTTTAAATTAAATGCTTTGGGTTTTGGTTTGGTTAAAGATGACAAAAACATAGCGCTATCTGATGCGGAGATTGCTCTTTATGAAAAAAATGGATCGGTTTTTCCTGGTAATAATTTTGCCGAAACTAATCCTTATTTTACCAATATTAATGGTGGATACGGTTTTGTCGTACCAAATGGTGAATATTATTTAAGTGTTAAAAAAGAAGGTTTTCATGAAAGGATTACACCAATATTTTTGGTAAGCAATAATGTAGTGAATAAAAATGTTGATTTAATTAAAAAAATAGAAGAGTTGATTGTAGCCGATCCTGAACAAACTATAAAAAATTTGGTCAATAAATTAACAGAAATTACTGCTTTAACAAGCCAAACAGTAACTGATTTAGTTGATAATCTAGAAGTGGAAAAAGCTTCTAAAAAAATTGTCGCTCCAATTTCCATTGGTATAGTGGCAATGAGTACTTTACCGTTTTTGTCGTTTTCAAACTTATTGCCATTTTTGAGGTTATTGTTTTTACAACCTTTGTTTTTATTGGGTCGTAAAAAAAGAGAAAAATGGGGGCAGGTCTATAGCGCACTTAATAAATTACCAATTGATTTGGCAATTGTACGTTTGGTAAATGCTGAAACTGGTAAAATTTTACAATCAAAAGTAACTGATAAAAATGGTCGTTATGCATTTGTGGTAGAACCGGGAAAGTATAAATTAATTGCGGAAAAAACTGGTTTTATTTTTCCTTCTAGTTTGTTGTCTGGAATAAAAACAGATGGACGTCGAGTGGATGTTTATCACAATGAATTAATTGAAGTAAACGAAAAAGACTCGATAATTACTGCCAATATACCTTTGGATACTGTGGGTGTAGTAAATAAAAAACTCGCGCGTTTGGTTTGGCAAAAAATAGGTAGAAGTTTTCAAAACATTATTGCCGTTTTGGGTTTTGTGCTTACAGTTGTTTCTTTTTATATTTCACCCGTTTGGTATATCGGAGCTTTGCTCTTGGTACACATACTATTATTTTTACTTTTTCATCGTCTAGCCAAACCAATAAAAACCAAAGGTTGGGGAATTGTTTATGATAGTGAAAATAAAAAACCCGTCGGTAAAGCAGTGGCTCGCCTGTTTAATGCTGAATTAAATAAATTAGTTGCCTCGCAAGTTACCGACAGAAAAGGGCGTTATTACTTTTTGGCAGGGGATGATAAATACTATGTAACTTTTGAACATCCAGAATATCAAACTCTAAAAACCGAAATAGTTGATTTAAGCAACAAAGAAGCCGATACTGTAGCTGTAGATGTACAGTTAGCAAAAATTAATTCAGAAAGTGGTGTAATAAAAGAAAAAGAATTAGAAAAAATGATTGTTAGTAAGGAAAAAATTCAAGTCATTGATAGAGCAGAAGTTAAGGATAAAAAAGAGGATATTTTTGGTTAATTTATCCACACATTTTAATGAAAAATTAGCCAAAAAATGATATACTCTTTGTAAGACAACCAAAAAGAAAAGTTATGGAGGAATTATGGCGTAAAATAATGGAAAAAAGAATAGCCTCGTTTTTAGGTTTAGGTCTATTTTTGTGTTTTTTTGTTACAATTTTATTTATTCAAAATACCAGTGCTGCTACTCCACCGCAAATTATTACTTATCAAGGAAAATTATTAGATAATGGTTTGTCGGCAACCACAACCAAAGATATTTCTTTTGTTTTGTATGATGATCCTATTGTTAGTATACCGCTTTACACTGCTTCGGGAACAGTAGGTACACCGCTTACCTTAGCCATTACCCCAAATAGTGGAATTTTTAGTATTGATTTGGGTAGTGGTGAAACCAATAGTTTAAGTCCAGAAATTTTTAAGAATTATGATAGTGTTTATTTGGAAGTGACTGTTAATGGTGAAACTTTAACTCCTCGGCGTCAAATAACTGCCATACCTTACGCTTTTAATGCTAAATATTTGGATGGTGTATCGGCAAGTTCAACTTCACCCGGATCAACTCACATTGTTCAAACAGATGTGGGTGGTGATGTGGAATTAAATAATGTGACCACCACCGAATTAAAAGTCACTGGTAATGCTGGTTTTGCCGGTAATTTAAATGTATTTACCGGTTTGACATATTTTACTTCAGGCACTGCTTTTTTAACTAGTACTATTACACTTGGTGAATCGTGGTTTTTGGGTGGTGTGAGTACCACAGCTTTAACTGTTAATGGTGCTCTTACGGGAGTGGATTCTACAGATTTGGGGGATTATGCAGATTTAGTTCGTATTATTGCCAATAATACTTTTACAGGTTTAAATAATTTTTTAGCAACTTCCACTTTTGCCACTACAACAATTGCTTCTTCTACAATTACTAATGCTAATATTAATAACTTGGTAGTTGGTAATAATTTTACAGCTAATAACGTCCAATATAATTGGACTGGTTCACAAGGTGGAGTGAATACCTATTTAAAGAATGATGGCTCTGGTAATCTTTCTTGGGGTGCCATAGTTGGTGGTGGAACTATTGATGGTTCGGGAGTTGCTAATAATTTAGCCTTTTGGTCTGATTCCGATACTCTTACTTCTTCTTCTAGTTTGTATTGGAACAATACAACTGGTAGGTTGGGTGTTGGAACAAGCACACCAGGAAGTAGTTTGGATGTTGTAGGTGATGTTAATTTTAGTGGGTCATTAAAGCATAATAATGGTGTTGTTGTAAATTTTAGTGATGATGGAGGCCTTGCTCTTGGTACAAATGTTGGAAGTTATTTGTATTATAATACCCTCGTTGGTTATGGAGCAGGTCAATTTATGACAGGTGGGCAAAATACAGCGATTGGCAGATCTGCTGGGTCGCAAGAGACAGGAACACAAAATACATTTTTGGGTGATTATGCTGGTTATTTTAATGTTTCGGGTCATCGCAATACTTTTGTTGGTTATAATGTTGGTTTACAAAGTACTGGCTCCGACAATGTTTTTCTTGGCTATAAAGCTGGTTACAATGAAACTGGTTCAAATAAACTTTACATAGAAAATTCTGATTCTGTAAATCCACTTGTTTATGGTGAATTTGATAATGATTTATTACGAGTAAATGGCGATTTTTGGGTTAGTTCAACATTGTCTGTGGATGACGCCACAGGTAATGTGTCTACTTCTGGTACAATTCAATCATATATTCCTGCAAGTACTGGTGGTGCAAATGATTACGCACAAAAATGGTACGATAATTCTGGTGACCTGATTGCTAGTTTGTCTACCACTACCCAAACCTACGTTTTGCCTGCAGGAAGTAGTTATCCTATTGCAGATTTTACATCATTAGAAATAGGAAGTGCTTTACATTCGGGATTAATAAATATAATTGGTGATGGAGCACTTAGTTTTTCACATACACCAACAAATTTAGAGGCAGTACTTTCTAGAACGGGTTTGGTTTTAAGTGACCCAAGTAATAATGGTGTAACTTCAACTTATGCTTACAATAGTTTTGCTTTAAAAGTAAGTGATCTTAATCCAGAAGGAATTTTTAATGTAAATGATGTTGGTAATGTTTCTACTTCTGGTACACTCCGTGTTTTCTCTACTTCATCATTAAACAGTATCAAATTGTCTTCTCTTGTCGAAGCCCCAGACACCACTGCCGGCAATTTATATTTTAATTCTAATGATGGTAAATTTTATGGTTATACTGCCAATGGCGTAGCAGTTGAACTTGGGGCAACTGGTTCTGGTTCTACTAATTGGTCATATGACACTAACTACGGCAGTTCTGTTCTCACTCCTTCTTCAACTATCCCAGTGTGGTTTAAAGATAATATTTACGCTTCAGGAACACTGCAAATTGGTACCGGTGGTGCGGTTATTTCTTCTTCTGTCGCTGATGGTATGAATTTTTATTTTGGTACTGGTCCTACCTCGGCTGGTATTAATATAGACGATGCTAATGTTAATATTTTGTATAAAGAATTACGTGTATCGTCTGATATACGTTTGGGTTCATTTGTGGGTGATTGGTATTTGGGTGATAATAATCAAACAAGTGGCACAATGTTAATTAGAAGTGCTTCTGGCGTACCATATTATAGTTTTACTCAAGATAATAAATTTGGCATAGGCACGACCACACCCAGTTACAATTTACATGTTTTAGGTACAGCTGGAATTACTGGTAGTATTTCTGCTTCGGGTACGCTCCAGATTTTTTCTACATCTACTTTGGCTTCAGTTTTGCCAGGAACAAATTTAACTTATGATCTTGGTGATTCAACTAATCGTTGGAATAATTTATGGGCTGGCACTGTGAATATAGGTACCTCAACTTGGAGTTTGTCACAAGATGCAAGTAATAACCTAAATATAAGAGAACACAATGCTTCTGTCTCTGCTATGGTTATAGATTCAGCTGGAAAAATTGGCGTTGGTACAGATTCACCTGCCTACCAATTTGATGTTGCTGGTTCGATGCGTGTTTCTGGGCAAGCTACTTTTTCTGGAGGTTTACAAACAGCAGGTAGTTTGTCATCAAATGTTGACTTGGATGGTGTAAATTTGTATACAAACCCTTCAGCAGAAGATCCAAGTATTGAAAATTGGGCAGTAGTGCCATTTGAGGGAGACGTTGCCGGTGAATCTTATGCAGCAGATATTACTACAGACTACAATTACCATGGTGCTCGAGCAGTAAGGTTGTATGTTGATACAGGAAATACCAGTAAAATACTTATTAATGATGTTGGTGAAACAAGAACACTTAGTTTGGGACTCCCTTATACTTATAGTATTTATGGAAAAACTTTGTCAGCTACAAGTACTAGTCACCTTGTTTTACAGATGGCAGTTAGTCAAGAAGAAAAATATTATTATAATTTTACTGAGCATACTTGGGATTTGCTTGCTAACTTTACGGTTCCAAGTGTCATGCAAGCTAATAGCCAATATTTACAACCTTTGGATTTAAATTCAAATTTTCAACGGTTTAGCTATACTTTTGTGCCAAGTGTCGGTACATATTTTTCGGCATTCCTTATTGCTGGTGGATATACCAATGATGATGCAGGGAAAACTGCTATTTTTGATGCAATTCAACTTGAACAATCAGCTACCGTAAGTGCTTTCGATAGTACAGATAGAACAGCTTTTAATTTTAACAGTAGTAGGAATTATAATAGTTGGACCATAAATAAAAAACTTTTATCAGTTAGTTCAGATAGTGGTACCTTAGAGTATTTTAGTGTGCGTGGTAATGGTTTGGTAACTATTGGGAATTCTTCGGCTGTTGGCGCTATGCAATTTTATGGTTCTGCCACAAATACAATTACTTTTGGCCAAACTGCTTTGTTTACAAATAATCTAGCAGATGCAGTTTCTAGTTCAGCTTTTGTTTTTAATGCCACTAACTTTTCTAATGTTACTAATGAATATTTATTGTCATTACGTACTGCTGGCACACCAAAATTTTCTGTTTCCGCAAATGGCGACGTTAACGCTGCTGGGACAATATTTGCTCAAAGTGCCACTGTTGGAACTCCAGGCACGCCAGGTGATTTGGCAGAAAAGGTAGATATTGCAGCCGATGACATTGTAGAGCCTGGTGATGTAATGATGGTTGACTCATCATTTGCGGACACTTATCGCAAAACATATGGTGCTTATGAGCAAGCTGTGGCTGGTGTAATTTCAACAAATCCGACAATTGTTTTTGGTAATGGTAAAACTCAATATACAGCAATTTTAGCGATGGTTGGACGCATACCAGTTAAAGTTTCCAATGAAAATGGCCAAATTAAACAAGGCGATTTGTTGGTGTCCGCATCCTTACCTGGGTATGCCATGAAATATGATTCTACAAAAGATGATGGTAAAAAAATTGTTGGTATTGTTGGTGTAGCTCTTGAATCATTAGACTCTGATTCTACTGGTAAAATAATGGCTTTAATTAGAACTGGTTGGGCGAATAACAATTTTAATACAATAGACAATTTACAAAATCGTATCCAAGAATTATTATTAAATCAGGGTGTAAATATAAATAATGACTTAAATGTAGAAAATCAAAATGGCGATATTAATTATGTTGGTGGCAATTTAAATTTACGAGGCAATTTAATTTTAAATGCTTCGTCGATAAATGATTCTAACAATAGTTGGTATATAGATAGTGAAGGTTATTTTGTAACTCGTTTGGAAACTAGTGAAGGTACCAAAGAAATGTATGGTTTACAATCACCCCAGGCCGAATTTGTTTTCTCTAGTTCATCGCAGTTAATAAACGGTGAAGCAGAAATAATTTTTGTAACTAGTGAACAAGAAATTATTGACAGCAATTCTCCAATAAAAGTAACGGTAACTTTAACTTCGGGTGAGGCCGCTGGTATTTACGTAGCCGAAAAGAGTTTAATTGGTTTTAAAGTAAAAGAATTGCAGAGTGGTACTAGTAACGCTACTTTTGATTGGATAGTTGTAGCGAAGAGAAGGTCTGGAGATTTTGTGGATACAAATAATGCAGAAGTGGTAGTGGAAGAAACAACTACTACTATCGAGGTAGTTGAGGATACCTCTAGCACCACACCAGATATCAGTAGTACCTTAGATATTGTTCCAGAACCTGTTGTCGATGTTATTACACTAGTTGAAGAACCAGCACCCACACCAATTGTTGAAACATTACCAGAAGACGTACCATTAATAATAGAAACACCAGCACCAGAACCAGCTCAGTAATAAGTTAGCAAATATTATATAACAAAACCCGCCAAGTTGGTGGGTTTTTTGTTCCCTCCCCTATGAGGGGAGGGTTAGGGTGGGGTTTGGCAACTGACGAAACCCCCTCCTCGCCTCCCCCTTGTAGGGGGAGAAAAATTATTTTAATTCTCCCCAACTTTTACCAATATCCACATGTACCTCTACTGGCACGCGAAGTTTTACTACATTTTCCATTGCCTTTTTAACAATTTCAGCGACTTCGTTTTCTAAACCATTTTTTACTTCCAAAACTAATTCGTCGTGCACTTGAATAATTATTTTTATCTCATCAGTCTTATAATCTTTTAATCTTTTAATCTTTTCACTAACTTCGATCATCGCCAATTTCATCAAATCAGCCGCTGTACCCTGAATGGGCATGTTTATAGCCATACGTTCACCAGCATTCTTTAATTGAAAGTTTTCTGCTTGTAATTCTGGAATATAACGGCGACGACCAAACAGAGTTTCTACATAACCAGTATGTTTGGCAAGTTTTAAAGTCTCGTCTAAATATTTTTTTACTTCGCTAAAATTTTCAAAATATTTTTTTATAAAATCTTTGGCTTCAAAATTAGTAATACCGGTTCGTGAGGCCAGGCCATAGGCGCCCATGCCATAGAGTACGCCAAAATTTACTTCTTTGGCAGCGCGACGCATTTCTTTCG
>Ga0172379_10008793_pt1 | contig 12619 bp, 11 predicted proteins | sample GrowelOW334metaG_FD_119756 | JGI IMG/M metagenome (GOLD analysis project Ga0172379, IMG submission 119756) | Groundwater microbial communities from an aquifer near a municipal landfill in Southern Ontario, Canada - Groundwater well OW334 metaG | ecosystem: Environmental > Aquatic > Deep... | reverse complement strand
GTGATAGTCGGCCCGGCGATCGGTGGCCTTCTGTCGGTCTGGCATGTCGGCCTCCCGTTCTTCTTTTGCGCCGGCTTGGCGGCTTTGAACTTTATATTTGCCGCAATATTTTTAAAAGAATCGAAACGGCATCATGATGTGAGTGAAGTTAAATACGACCGTTTCAAGCATCTGTTATCTTTGCGGGGCTATATTGCATTTGCCTTTTTCCTGGTTTTTTTGCTTTCTTATTCGATCAGCGGGTTTGAGGGGACGTTCCCTCTTTTTGCCAAGGTCCGGTTCGGCTACGGCGCCAGGGAAATGGGGATCATTTTCGCTTTCATGGGGGTGATCGGCGTGGTGCTGCAGGGCTTGCTGGTCGGACCGATGATCAAGAAATTCGGTGAGGAGCAGATGATCAGGTTCGGTTTGCTGGCAACGGCGATCGGGGCATTCCTGACGATCTTCTCTTTTAACCTCTGGTCGCTGACCTTCTTTATCTGCTTAACGGTGATCGGCCAGGGGTTGCTGCGGCCAAGCCTCGCTTCGCTGATCTCCAAGGATACCGAGTACGAAGAGGGGGCGACGATGGGAGCGATGCAGTCAGTGGAAAGTTTTGGCCGGATCATCGGCCCGATCGCCGGCGGTTTTATCTTCCAGTTTAGTTTGAATTTGCCTTACATTTCGACCGGCGGACTCAACCTGCTCGCCCTGTTAGCCGCGTTTCTCCTGTGAGCCGAGCATTTTAAGCGCCTCGAACCAGAATAAGCTGGCTGTTCCACCCAAGAGGGCGATCAATAGGTCGTTGAGATGCATCAGTTGGAAATGGAACAGTTCACGCAGGGGCGGCAAATAAAGGACCAGTGCGAGCGCGCTTAAGGTTCCAACCAACACCCACCAAAGCGCCCGATTGCCATGCTGGATTATTTTTAGCACATTTTGCGACCAGGAAAGATTCGTGACGATGAGCATCAGGTTGGCGAAGACGAGCGAGGTGAACGCGAGCGTCCGGGCTTCTTCGGCCGCCTTGCCTACATATAATGCCCAAACAAAGATCACAAAGACAACCGCCAGGACGCTGACTCCTTGAAGCAGGCTAAGAAAAAATGCGCGCCGGTTAAAAAGAGGCTCGGTTAAATTACGCGGCGGCCTGGTCATGATGTTCGGGTCTTCCGGTTCCGATTCAAAGACGGTGGAGCAAGCGGGATCGATCACCAGTTCCAGGAAAGCGATATGCGCCGGCAAGAGGACAAGCGGCAGGTTAAAGATGATCGGCAAAAGAGACATGCCGGCGATCGGGATGTGGACCGCGAAAATATACGAGATCGCCTTCTTTAAATTCTCAAAGATCCTTCTCCCCAGCCGGACGGCGGTCACGATCGACGAGAAATCATCATTAAGCAGCACAAGATCCGAAGCTTCGCGAGCGACGTCGGTCCCGCGCTCGCCCATCGCGACACCGATATGGGCCGCTTTGAGCGCCGGGGAGTCATTGACGCCGTCGCCGGTCATGGCGACGATCTCTTTATTCGCCTTAAGCGCTTTGATGATCAGGAGCTTCTGTTCCGGGACGACCCGGGCAAAGATGTTGACCGTTTTGATCCGCTCGGCCAACACCTGCTCGCTCATTTTCTCAAGCTCCGGCCCGGTAATGGTTTCGCCGGGGTTGTTTAAACCAATCGTCCGGGCGACATATTCGGCTGTTCCGGGATAATCGCCGGTAATCATGATGACCCTCATCCCGGCGGCGTAGGCTTCTCTGACTGCACTCGGAACTGTCGGCCGGACCGGGTCGATAAAACCGAGCAGGCCGATAAATTCGAAATGGAAATCGTGTTGTTGGTCGGGGAGGGTAGTTTTTTTAAAATTGGCTTTTGCTACTCCCAATATCCTCTGGCCCTTGTGTGACATTACCTTAATCTTTTTTAAAAGTTCAGCGGTTTGCTCTTTGCTAAAATGGCAGAGGTCGGCGATCGCTTCGGGCGCCCCTTTGGCGGCGATAATATAATTTTGCTTATCGGGCGATTCCCAGACGTGGGAGAGGGCAAGCAGCTCTTTGGATAGATTGTATTCTTTAATTAATGTCCAGTTCAGGTGGATATGTTCGGTGCCGGATAGGTGTTTTTCCCCCAGGTGTTTGACCTCTTTTTCGATCGGGTCAAACGGGTCTTTCTGGCTGGCAAGAATGGCATATTCGGCCAGGGGATGAAATTGCTCAGGCAGATGATCATCAATTTCTAAATAGGTTTCCCCGGCATAAAGGCCGGAGAGCTTTTGCTGGTTGAGCGTCAGCGTTCCGGTCTTGTCGACGCAGAGGACGGTCGCGGCGCCAAGCGTCTCGATCGCCGACTGGTTGCGGGTCAAAACCTGGCTTTTTGATATCCGCCAGGCGCCGAGCGTCAGGAAAATTATCAGGACGACCGGGAATTCTTCCGGCAGCATCGCCATGCTCAGGGTTAGCCCGGCCAGGAAACCATGGAGGAGGTCGCCCCGGGTGGCGGCGTAGATCAGGACGACGAGCAGACAGAGGATGATACCGGCGATGGAAAAATTGCGGACGATCTTGCCGGTCTCTTTTTTTAGCAGGGAATCTTCTTCCTTGATCTGTTCCAGTGCCTTGCCGATCTTCCCCATTTCCGTATTCAGGCCGATCCCAAAAACCTGGGCAACGCCGTGACCTTGGACGATCAGGGTCCCGGAAAAGACCGGAGACGATTCAAATTTTCTGACGGCAACCGATTCGCCGGTCAGCAGCGATTCGTCAACGGAGAGGTTGGAGCAAGAGATGATCGCGGCGTCAGCCGGAACGCGATCGCCTTCGCGCAGGATGATAATATCTTCGCGGACGACCTCGCGCCCGGAGATCCTTTTCTGGTCGCCGTCACGGATGACGAGCGCCCGGGGGCTGGAGAGGTCGCGGAGCGCTTCGAGCGCCCGTTCGGTCTTCCGCTCCTGGTAAAAAGTTATTCCAATAACGACAATAACAAAGGTCATCAACATCAAGGCGTCTTTGATATCGCCCAGGACGACATAGATCGAGCCGGTGATTAAAAGGAGAAGAAGCATCGGCTCCTTGACCACATTCCAGAGGATGACAAGAAAACCGAGTTTTTTTTGGGAGGGGAGTTCGTTGTAGCCCTCTTTTTTTAGCCGCTCTCTGGCCGTGACTTCGGTCAGGCCTTGTGTTTTTGCTGGATCAAGCATTTCCGGATATTATAACACTAAAGTGCTGATTATTGTTTTGACCCGGCCTGTTTTTTAGCGTAAAATAAAGCGGAAAACAGGGAGGGTGAGTAACAATGGTTATTGAGTATCTCTTATTTAGTTTTGCCTTGGCTTTCCAGGTCGCGATCGCTGTTGCCGGCTTGGCCTTTGTATACATTAAAGGGAAAAATTATGGCTGGTTTATTACTGCTGCCTTTGCGATCTGGTCAATTTATGACCTGGTGACTTTCGGAGTGACCGGCGATTATCTTACCCGATCCTTGAACTTTATCGCCTCGCTTTCAATTCTCTGGGCGGTGCGTGGCATGTACCTGGATAAATAAACCCATACCGAATATTAACTACTAAAAATAAGCGTAAGATCGTTAATTAAAGTTTTGGGCGAGTAATTGGGCTATTCCGCGTTCCTGGTCGAAACCAGGTCAACGCCCAAGCCAAGGAAATTCGCGGCAATAGTATCACCAACTTTTACCGGTGCAGTTAATTTGATCTTTTTAACGGCTGCCATCGCTTCAACCAGCTTGGCTTTCGGGATCGGCTTGCTTGTCCTGACCGGGACGGTTTTGAGATCAAGGCCTTCGGCTAACACAACGGAAGTCAATATCCGCATTGGGTTCTCGATCTCCTGCTTGGCGTAAACCGGGCCTTTTTCGCACTTATTGCCGGTCACTTTAATGACGTAGCTGCCGTCAGTTTCGACTTCGAGCTGACAGCCGACCGGGCATTCGATACAGGTTATTTTTTTGATCATTTTAAGCCTTTTAAATATGCTGCCGCCATTTGGCCGGCCTTGACGCTATCCCGGGTGACGTTGTCGACCAGGTCGTAAACTTTATATGAATTGCCGCAAACAAAGATGCCTTTGACCGAGCATTTGTTCACTTCTTTGGAAACAGGGGAATTAGTTTTCCTGTCGATCTCGACACAAGCCATTTCAATTAGTTCATTTTCCGGTATAAGCCCGACCGAGATCAGGACAGTGTCGCAGGTTAATTCAAAGGTTTCGCCGTTGACCGTGTTTTCGATTAAAACTTTTTCCACCCGGTCTTTGCCATATATTTTAGCGATCCGATGGCGGAAGTAGAGGGGGAGGCTAAAGTCCTCCAGGCATTGGACGACGTTTCTGGCCAACCCTCTGGTCTTTTCCTGGATTTCAATTACGGCTTTAACTTTTGCCCCTTCCAAAGTGAAGCGGCGCGCCATTATTAAGCCAATATCGCCTGACCCAATAATGACAATCTCTTTGCCGGGCAATAATCCTTCGATATTGATCATTTTTTGGGCGAGGCCGGCGGGGTAGATGCCGGCGGGGCGGGTGCCGGCGATGTGGGTCATTTCCCGGGTCCTTTCCCGGCAGCCGGTCGCCATTATTAGGGCTTTAGCTTTAATTTCTTCGAATTTTCCGGGTTTTAAGTATGTTAGAACTTTATCTTTGGTTAAATTCACGACGAAAGACTTTAAACTGATCTCTATAATCCCCAGTCCCTTAGTCCCTAGTCCCTGATTGATTTCAGCTATTTTTTTAATAAATTGATCGGCATACTCCGGTCCAGTCAGGTCTTTCTTGAAATGGTGCAGGCCGAAGCCGGTATGAATGCACTGATTAAGGATGCCACCGAGATGTTGATCTCGCTCCAGGAGTAAAATATCTTTCACTCCGGCTTCCTGCGCTGCGACAGCCGCCGCCATTCCGGCCGGGCCCCCTCCAACAATAACTAAGTCTCGTGTAATCATTTTCTCGTTACGCGTTACGCGTATCTCTATTCTCCTTGACTATCTCCGATCCTTTCCCTCTCTTCGTAATTTCCGTCAAGGGAATGTTCAACTCTTCCGCCATGATCTTCATTATCCGGGTGGTGCAAAAGCCGCCGTGGCAGCGCCCGGCTTGGGCTCTGGTCCTGAATTTTATCCCATCGAGTGTTCTGGCTCCCCGTTTAATGGCATCGCGCACTTCTTTAGCCGAGACCATCTCACAGCGGCAGACGATCTCTCCATATGAAGAATCTTCTTTCATTAACTCTTTAGTTTTATTAAAAGGGATATCGAAGAGATGGATCGTTCTTTGGCGATACTTTTGAAAAAACCATTTCTTTCTTAGTTTTAGACCATTTTTTCTTAATAGATCGGTGACCAATAACGCGATTGCCGGCGCGGAGGTCAGTCCCGGTGATTGGATCCCAGCGACATTGATAAAACCAGGCACTTTATCTTCATGCCGGATGATGAAATCTTTGCCGGCAGTGGGGCGCAAACCGGCAAAATAGGAGATGATGTCATTTTCATCGATCGAGGGGATCATCCTTTTAGCGCCTTCCAGGACCTTCTTCAAACCTTCATCTGAAGTGGACAGATCTTCTTTGTCTTCAATCTCCTGTGCGGTCGGTCCGATCATCGGGTTTCCATCCGATGTTTTGATGACTAGGATTCCCTTAGAGATTGGCGAGGGGAGAGGGAAGATAATATGGTTAGAAAGGTATTCGCGTTTTTTGTCGAGGATGAATTCCTCGCCCTTGCGCGGCTTGATTGTAAAGTCATTTATTCCGACCATTTTGGATATTTCATCAGCATAGAGGCCGGCGGCATTAATGATGTATTTTGCGCCCAAGGAAACCTGCGAATTAACTTCGCGGTTTCCTTGGGAACAGAGAACTTCAAATCTGGAAGCCGCGGCGCTTGCGCCGAGAGAAATCGAGGTGTTTAGCCGTAGGCTTCCAGATTGTCTAATATCTATAACTTTATGTTCAAGGAAAACCTCCACGCCATTCCTGACTGCGTTCTCCGCCAGGTCATAAACCCAGCGGTAGGGGGAGATTATCCCGGCAGTCGGGGCGTAGAGGGCAGCGTAAACTTCAGGGTTGAGGTTTGGCTCATGTTCACGCAACCACAACCGATCGACGATTCGCAAGCCGCCAACGCCCAACGCTTCCGCATTCTTTTTTATCTCCAGAAGTTCCGGCATTTCTTCTTCCTTGAAAATAACGATCAGCTCGCCGACTTCTTTAAAGTCTACGCCGAGCTCCTTGGCGATCTGTTTGGTCAGTTTATTCCCTGCAACGCAGAGCTTCCCTTTTAGCGAATTGGTTGGGTTTTGCGTGCCGGGGTGGATTATGCCGCTGTTGGATTTTGAGACGCCGAAGGCCAATTCAGCCTCTTTCTCAAGAAGAGCGATCTTGAGCTTATAGCGGGAAAGCTCCCGGGCGATCGCCGCCCCAGTCACCCCGCCGCCAATGATTATAATATCAAATGTTTGCACCCTAGTTATTATAAACCAGTTGATTTGAAAAATCAGTGAAATTTATGCCAGGAGAGAGCGATAAAAAAGCAGGAAGAGTGAATGTTGAAATTCAACAAAAAAGCAAGGAGGAGGCCCCAATGAAACATTTTAGTTCGCCGTTGACAATAATAAATTGGAAAATGGGAGCTGGCGGTGTTGAGCGGTGTGCAGTGAAGGCGAAACAGTTTCCTTCGGTTGTAATGACGCCTTGGGGGAAGAGAACGGCGAGTTGGATCCAAAATAATTATAATCCCAGGAATGTTTATTTCCTTTGTAGTTATTTGACTTATGCCTGTGGAGCGGTTCAACAAGAAGAATTATCTCATCGAATCGGCAAAACGCTATATAACAGCATATTGGAAATAGGAGCGCGAGAAGAAAATTTTATCCGTGACCACAAAGAAGATAAGATGAAAATACTGGCCAGCCAAATTTCAACAGTTTTTAGGGCTGGAGGGGAAGAGCTAATTAGCCTCTATTATCAGACTTCGAAGACAAGAAATGAAATATCGAGATGTCTTTCAGGTGGGGTGGCTCGATTTTGGGTGGAATTGGGAAAGGTCAGGCCGGGCCAAGACATTTCCTGACCGCTTTCTGCCAGGCCAGATACAATTCATCAGCTTTGGCTTTTGAGCTTTGAGCTTTGAATATCTTGCCGACCCGCCAAAACTTTTTGATCTCCGCTGAATTCTTCCAGAACCCAACTGCCAACCCGGCTAAATAAGCCGCACCAAGCGAAGTTGTTTCAATGATCTTTGGCCGAATGATGTTAATTCCTAAAATATCCGCTTGGAACTGGCAAAGGAAATTATTCGCGACTGCTCCGCCGTCAACTTTCAAGTCCCTGATCCCTAGTCCCGAGTCCTTTCTCATTGTTTCCAGCACATCTTTCGTTGAATAACACATTGCCTCAAGCGCCGCGCGGACCAAATGGTTACGATTTGTCCCTCGGGTCAATCCGACGATCGTTCCCCTCGCATTTTGGTCCCAGTAAGGGGCGCCAAGCCCAACAAAAGCAGGAACAAAATAAACGCCGGCATTATCTTTGACCGACAGCGCCATTTTTTCGGAGTCGAACGATTTTTGCAATATACCTAACTGGTCGCGCAGCCACTGGACCGCTGCCCCAGCAACGAAAACCGATCCTTCGAGCGCATAAGCGACTTTTCCTTCCGGTCCGCAAGCCAGGGTGGTGATCAATCCATATTTAGAGAGGATTTTCTTTTTGCCGGTATTAAGAAGCATAAAGCAGCCGGTCCCATATGTGTTCTTGATCGTTCCCGGTTCAAAACAGGTTTGGCCAAAAAGCGCCGCCTGCTGGTCACCCGCTATTCCCGTTATTGGTATACCAGCTGGGAGCTTGCCGATCTTGGTCGTTTTGCCAAAGTTTCCAGACGAGGGGAGGACTTTGGGAAGAATGTTTTCGGGAATCTTGAAAATCTTGAGTATATCCTTGTCCCATTTTAATTTTTCGATGTTAAATAGCATCGTCCGCGAAGCGTTTGTATAATCGGTAGCGTGCGATCGTCCGCCTGTTAGTTTCCATAATATCCAAGTATCTGTTGTTCCAAAACACAATTTCGCATGCCGCATTCCGCGTTCCGATTTTATTTTATTAAGCAGCCATTCAATTTTAGTAGCGGAAAAGTAAGCATCAATGGGCAACCCTGTCCGTTTGCGAATGAAATTGCTCATCCCTTTTTTCCTCTTGAGCTGGTCGCAGCGATCAGCTGTCCGGCGGCACTGCCAGACGATCGCTTTATGAACCGGTTTGCCGGTAGTTCTATCCCAGATGACCGTTGTTTCCCGCTGGTTGGTGATGCCGATCGCGACAATGGAGGAGGACGGGACTTTGGTCAAAACTTTCTGGATAGTGGAGTAAACGCTTTGCCAGATTTCTTCGGGATCGTGCTCGACCCAGCCTGGTTTAGGAAAGTATTGAGGGAATTCCTGATAAGCGCTAGCGACCTGGTGGCCTTTTTTATCATAGACTATCGCGCGGCTGCCGGTCGTCCCTTGGTCGATCGCCAGAATATACTTCATACTCTCTTATCGAGCCACCCTAAAACGTCATTAAACACTTTTTCCCGGTCCTGTTCGATCGACAGAGCATGGAGCATTTCCGGATATTCGATCTTGGTTTTGTCTTTTAACGGCAGTTTGTCGAACAACTTCCGTCCCGGCTTTTCGTCCACCAGATAATCCTTGCCTGGTATCAGGAACAGAGTAGGGATCTTCAGGCTTTTACTTAAACCAGGCGCTTTCAGCTGGGCAAATAGTATTTCTATCAGTAGCTTCAAGCTTGCTTTGCGGTGTTCGTCCGGGTTATTGTCCATTACTTTCTGGTAAGCAGTGTCGCGCGTGCACATCGCTGAAGTGAACGGCATATCGATCGTCTTTTTTGGATTAAAAAAATAAAACCCAACCAAGGTTAGGTAGGCGGAGATGGGAATTTTCATCCCGTTAGCAAAGGCGGGGGCGATGAGTATCTGCCCGGCAAAAGTATCAGGATAGAGGCAAGACGTCATGAAAGCGATCAGGCCGCCCATACTTTCAGCCAGCAAAAAGACTTTCTTGCCCGGGTGCTCCCGCTTAATTATTTCCAAAAGTTTAAGAATATCCTGATAATAGATATTGAGCGAGTCGATGTGCCCGCGCGGGCGATCGGGGGTACGGCCAAACCCTTTTAATTCGAGCCCGTAAGAAGGATAACCTTTGGCGGCGAAAAAGTCGGCCAGGAAATTCCAGCGATCGGTGTGGGCGCCCATGCCGTGGACAAGCAAGAGGACCGCCTTATTTGGGGGTGAGCTCCAATGCCGGAAAAAGATGCCAGAATCTTGGGCTTGTTGCAGGTCAGCCATGCCGAGATTATAGCACAATTGGCCAATTAGCTTAAATGTAAAATATGGTAGACGTTCCAGATAGTTTGCAGCGTTACTCGCTCAAATTCCCCCTGGCTAAATGGGGCGCAAGTTGATTGCTGCAAGCAAAGAGCGGCCAGCGCCGATAATTCTTTGGTCTCAAGATTTGGAATAAGCAGCCGTAAAAAATCGATCGCTTGATCGATCCTTAATCCAGCTTTAAATATCTGGAATGGGGCGGCCGGGAATTTCATTTTATTGTACAGATGCTCTTCGGCATCTTTAAATAGGTCGTTGGCAAAACAGAGCAGGGCTAAAGCAGTCGGGCGTTCACCAATGGGGAACAAATCCTGGCCAAAAAGGCAGACGCTACGGTAGAGATCGATCATATTCTGGACAATGCCAGTCCCGGTTCCGGAAATTATTCTCCCGACATCAATATGGCCGACATGCCAACTGCGGGGATAGCCGCTAATCGACTGCCAGTTAATGATGTCTTCCTCGTAACCGTAAAGCTCAAATTTTTTAATCAATGCCAGATCGATGTCGGACTTGTCGTAGAGTACTTTAGTGGTCGCCCCGTGGCGCAGATAAATGCTTAACGTGCCTTCGTTATAAATATTGATCTCATGGCAATTATCACTTTTTTCCAGAATGTCTTGGATTTCGCTGATCTGTGACAGGATCGAAACCTTATCGCTTTCATTCAGCCTTGCCCAGTGGGGGTTTCGTGCTTCGACTTGAAGAAGCAAATCGTCCCTTTTCACCTTTTTCCAGGAAGCATTGATATCTGGTGTGTGGATAAGTTTCCAATTTGGATAGCGTAGCCGGGCGCGAATAAACTCCTTGGTATTTTCCACCGATGGCATAGCCGGTACGTTTTGTATCATAATTTCCCCTCTATATTATTATCTGCGAATATTGCGGGGAATTTCAGCTGAAATTATAATTGGTCGCACTAAGTTAAATTCACGATATAATAGTAATATGAATGAGGCGCTTTTACAATCGTGCGTTCTATCTTCATACTGCGCGCATCACGGCGAGGAGCCAATGATCTCGGGCAGCCGCGGGTCGGGGACGATCTTTTTTGCCAAATGCTGCCTGAAGTGCGTGTATTGCCAAAATTACCAGATCAGCCAGCAAGGAATGGGGGAAGAGGTGCGAGGGACGAGGGTCGCGGATATTATGCTCGAATTACAAGAGAAAGGCTGCCACAATATTAACCTGGTTTCGCCCACTCATTATGGACCGATAATAATTGCCGCTTTGGATCTGGCCAAGAAGCAAGGCTTAAAGATACCGGTCGTTTATAATACCGGCGGGTACGATTCAATCGACTTGTTAAAAAAGTTAGATGGCAAGATCGATATTTATTTGCCGGATTTTAAATATTATGATAATGAAAAGGCCTTTAAATATTCCGGTGCGAAAAAATATGTCGAACGGGCGCGGGCGGGGATTGCGGAAATGTTCCGGCAAGTTGGAAACATTGAATTGAATGGGGAAGGGGTCGCGGAACGAGGGGTGCTGGTCAGGCATTTAGTCCTGCCGAATAATTTAGCTGACAGCGAAAAAGTTTTAGATTTTATCGCCTCGCTCTCCAAGGATATCTGGGTAAGCCTGATGGCGCAATATAGTCCGCAATATCGGGCCAATGAATTCCCGGAGCTTTCCAGAAAGTTAAAGCCAGAAGAATACCAACGGGTTGTCGCCCACGCGGAACGGATCGGTTTGCATCACCTCTATATTCAGGAATTGGAGAGTAGTGATGTCTACCTGCCGGATTTTAAGAGAGAGGAACCATTCGCGGCCTGTTAATTGGGCAGTTCGTAAGGCAGATAAGCTAGGTCCGGTTTAGAATAAACATAGCCGATGTTCTTGCTCTCGGTTGTTCCAATCAAAGTAATCGGTGTTTGGTGCCTATATATTCGTTTGATCGGAGCGGTGTAGGCGTAAGTCTTGCGGCCATCCTTCAATTTGACCGCAAAAAGCGAACGGACGAGAGTTGAGGTGCCCCCGCCATGGTTATCCTTTACTGTCAGGTAGTACATGATTTCTGGTTTTAGTAGGGTAGTGGGGATCGGGAAGAAATAGGTTCCGTTCTCTTGGTAGGACGGCAGTTCTTTCCATTTCTTGCCCGTCCATCCCTGCGGGCCGCCCAAAGTGTAATAAAGTTTGGCGCTTTTTACCGTGCTGTGGACCTCGACCCGGCAAGAAAGAAGTATCTTGTCGGAACCTTTGGTAAAAACCGGCAGCTCATTAATTACCGGAAAAGTGCCGCCGTTCTTAAGTTTTTGGTCGAGCCAAACAAGGGCAGGTGCCTGGACCAACGGGGTAAATTTGTGCCGGAGGTTGGGTATCAAGAGGAACTTTTTCGGCGCGGTGACATCTTCATAGCTCTTTTGGAAAGTGGTCAGATAATAACAATGGTCGTTAGTGCCGGTGATGAAAAGGATCGGGGCATGCTGGGTTGCCAGGAAATTTTTTGGATCAAGAAAATTATTCCAGAGATCCTTATCGTTTGCCGGCATGGCGGTGAAGATCTCTTCCCAGGTACAGCCTTCCGGGATATAACCAGCACCAAAGACGTTGACTGCTGCTTTCAACCGATCGTCCATTCCATTGGTCAGGATGGTCAGGACGCCGCCCCAGGATAGCCCGATCATCCCGATCCGTTGCGGGTCGACCTCTTTTCGATTGGAGAGGAAAGTTATGCCGTTGCGCGCGGCTGCCACCGCGTGCACCAAATAATTATAGGAAAGGTCCGGCTGGGTCCGGAGCAAGTTGGCCACGATCATATCAGGGCCGGTTGAGCGCGAACAGGCGCGGTTCTCGCCTTTGCCGGGAAGATCGATCGTTAGGACCGCGTAACCTCGCTTCGCCCAGCTGATCGCCCGCGGCAAACTGGCCGACCCGCCGCCGCCATGGGAGAGGAGGATCGCCGGCAGTTTGCCGGAATGTTTGACCGGATAGCAATAGTAGCCGAATATCCTGGATGGGGCTCTTTTGTAAGAGCGGCTGTAATAGTAAAGCTCTTCGACCTTGATCCCTTCTCTGGAGTAAGTTTTTAAAGTAACAGATTTGACTTCCGAGGTTGGCACGTCCCAGAGCTGCTTTAGCTCCTCAGATTCAAACGTCTGGGCGGATGCGATAGATGCGAACAACAGTAAAGTAAAAACAATGATGAGTATTTTATTTTGCACGGAAGCCATACTATCATAATTATTTCGTTATTGTAAACTTTTTTCTTGATTATATTATTATTGCGTTCTATAAT
>Ga0172379_10008792_pt1 | contig 12619 bp, 9 predicted proteins | sample GrowelOW334metaG_FD_119756 | JGI IMG/M metagenome (GOLD analysis project Ga0172379, IMG submission 119756) | Groundwater microbial communities from an aquifer near a municipal landfill in Southern Ontario, Canada - Groundwater well OW334 metaG | ecosystem: Environmental > Aquatic > Deep... | reverse complement strand
TCTTTCAGAGCATCTTGTCGTATTTTCTGAATACCCTTTGTTGTCAATTCAAAATTGCTGTTTACTTCTTCGATGATCCCCATCTCTTTCAATTTCTCAATGAGCTCTTCCATCGACAAATTCTCGTCGAAGATGCCATGCTCTTCCGCCAATTGCCGCAGCCATTGCAGCGCCTCATTCACATCGCCGCTCGTCTGCAGGACCAGGTAGTTGAACAGTTTTGTGAGCTGCTCAAGTTTTTGTTCATCAGTGGACGAGTTTTCATCCCATTGAGAATATTGATAGCGCATTTAGACTAATTGATAATGGATAATTGATAAGGGATAATGTTCGAGCTATAATTTTCTCTTTGAAGAATTAATGCTCGCAGTGAGCATTTTAATAAGTTCTTCGCAATGGTTTAGAAATGATAAAGCAGTTGATGCATCAATAAAATCAGTGTCTCTCAAAATCCTTATCCAATAGTGTGTTTCGAATGCTTCTTTATTAGCAATGGAAAGTTTATGAATAAAATCTGATCTGCTTTCTGCCTGATTTGCCTCCTCAATATTAGCACCTATTGATGTACCGCTTCTCAGCATTTGTTTTGATAAGATAAATTCTTTTTTCTCGACAGATAAAATTCTACAAATATTCACAACCGCAATAGCAAACTGATACGATTTTGTTCTTAACGGATTTTGTTTTTTGCTTGCCATGATTTCCATCCATTGATATTAGGTATATGGAGTTATTGAAATTATCAATTATCCATTATCAACTATCAATTAAAGATAATCAAGAGCGTTCCTCTTCCGTCAACGCATTTAATCGTACTCCTCAAACTTCCCTTTGGTGAAGATACTGCCGACCATGTCCTTGTAGTGGGTAACGTGATCGACTTCATCCTTTGCGATCTTAGAATTCTGATGCAATCCGTCGAGCACGAATTCCATCGCTGAAGCGAGATCGTATTGATTGTCCACATCGATCTTGAAAAACTTCCGCGTGAGATCATACAGCGTAGGGATACGGTTTAGTTCGGTGTAGTACGCATTGAACGGCATATCGTCCGCAACCTGGATGGAATTGCCCGCTTCGAACCAATTGACGATTGCAGCATACTCGCTTGTATCCTTCTGTTCCTGTCCTTGCGGAGCTCGTTTCTTTTTTTGCAATGGATCGGGAAAATATTTTTTAAAAACCTCCCGCGTCGCTTTACCGATAAGCGCTTTGCCGACCTTCAATGATCCTTCCTGCTCACCTTCGAAGACTAGTTCGACTTTGCCAGTGACGCCCGGAAGGGCGTGGGGAAGATCGCACATGCGGGGGACAATATGCTTTTCGTTCAGAACAATTGCGCGGCGTTCTGCGTTGCTGACGAGATTTTCCATTGCGGCGATAGTGAGGCGCGCACTCACGCCGGACTTTTGATCGACGAATTCGCTCTTTCGCGCTTCGAATGCGATGTTCTCGATAATCTCCTTGAAATAGTACGGCATATGCAGTTGCAATCCGTCCCGCTCGACCCACGCTTCCTGCTCAGTGATTTCAATAGCATCTTCCAGCGTCCGGGGATAGTGCGTGAGAATTTGAGAATCAATGCGGTCCTTGAGCGGAGTAATGATGTTGCCGCGGTTGGTATAATCTTCCGGATTTGCGGTGAAGACGAGAAAGACATCTAACGGTATGCGGATGTTGAATCCGCGGATCTGCACATCCTTTTCTTCTAAAATATTAAAGAGTCCGACCTGAATGCGGGGCTGCAGATCAGGTAATTCGTTGATGGCAAAAATACCCCGGTTACTGCGCGGAATTAGTCCAAAATGGATCGCACCTTCGTGCGAATAATGCAGGCGCTGCGTCGCTGCTTTGATCGGATCGATGTCGCCGATCAGGTCGGCGATCGTCACGTCCGGCGTGGCAAGTTTTTCGCTGAAGCGCTGGTCGCGGTGGATCCACTCGATCTCTGTCTCATCTCCGAATTTGGCGATCTGGTCCACGCCGTATTTGCTGACCGGTTTGAACGGATTGTCGTTGATCTCGCTTCCTTTGATTGTTGGGATGAATTCATCCAGCAGCGTGGGGAATTGACGGATCAACCGAGTCTTTGCCTGTCCCCGCAGACCGAGCAGAATAATATCATGTTTTGCAAGAATCGCGTTGATGAGTGCCGGAATAACAGTTGTTTCGTAACCGACGATGCCAGGAAACAGCTGTTCATTGGTTTTCAGCTTTTTGATCAGGTTATTCCGTATCTCGTCCTTAACGGAGAGGACACGGTATCCGCTATTCTTCAGTTCACCGACTGTTGCTGGTTTACTCATATTCATCATCCTTAAGTTTCTTTTAATATACTTTCGCGATCATCCAAAATCAATTTCTTGGATTTGGACGAATGGTACGCTATTTTTGTAGGGAAGTGACAGGCGAAGGTGCCTTCATTTTTCTTATCGATCAACGACAGTCGATTCTGCCTGTCCTACCATTGAGATTGTTGTGACACTACCCTCTAAAACAGTAGTTCTGCGATTAAGTTCCATCGGTGATATTATTCTTTCATCGCCGTTGCTGCGCGTCCTACGGAAAGCAGTCGGCAACGATGCGAGAGTGGATTTTGTCGTCCGCAAAGAATATGCGGAACTGGTACGATACAATCATCACCTTTCCATCGTCCACGAATACGATGTCGCCACCGGGTATAAAGGATTGCAGGATCTGGCACTGCAACTTCGTGCGGAGCACTACGAACTTGTGATTGATATTCACGACAGCATCCGCACAAAGTTCTTGCGAGCAGCATGCACAACAAAAAATATTGTGGTGATGGATAAACGGAAACTGGAACGCTGGCTCCTGGTGAATCTGAAACGGAATGCGTATTCAGATAATCTGACAGTTGCGGAACGGTATATTGAAACTGTCGAAGGCTATGGGATAAAAAATGACGATAAGGGATTAGAGATCTTCATACCGGATTCCACATTGTTCGAGATTTCGGGAAAGATGGGAAAACTCCGGCTGGACCGGTTTGAAAAAGTGATTGGCATTTGTCCCGGCTCGAAACATTTCACGAAGCGGTGGCAGAAAGAGAAATTTGCGGAAGTTGCCGTTCGTGCTGCTACGGAATTGAAGGCGAAGATTCATCTTTTTGGCGGACCGGACGAGCGGGAGGATTGCGAATTTGTCTGCCAGGAAGTTGCCAGAAGAGTATCCTCGGATACAGTCACTGATTTTGCCGGGGAGTTTTCACTGTTGGAATCTGCTGCAGCGCTCGAATTCTGTGATGTGGTAGTAACTAACGACAGCGGATTGATGCATCTTGCCGCCGCTAAGCAGAAGAAGATCGTTGCAATTTTCGGGTCGACAGTGAAAGAGTTTGGTTTTGCTCCGTACGGAACTGAATCGATCATCATTGAAAAGAGTGATCTCGACTGCCGTCCCTGCACCCATATCGGTAAAAAGGCATGTCCGAAGGAGCATTTCAAATGCATGACGGAAATTGATGCATCTACGGTGTTCACATCCATTACTTCTCTCCTTTAAAGAAAATACACTTTCCTAATACTTATTCTTCTCTTGCAAGAAAGAGAATTATTCTATGAATCCTGATTTTCATAACAGTACGATGATTCTAAGATAATTATTCCTTTCGTTTTGTTCTGTTTATTGATGTCGTAACACCAATTGTACTTACTCGATCAATAGAATATATTCGAAGGGATTATCAATGAGTCATACAATGAAACCATCAGTTGGAACTGCTGCCATTGAAGAAAAAGTAGCGAACATCCTCCGATATACAACACAATATGCCCATGCCTCCGCGGCACAAAATGATCAGGAAAAGGTTATTTCATTGCTGCGCTTTGCAGAACATTTTGCCCATGCAGGCAATTTTGAGAGTGCCCGGATGCAGATTAATCGTGCGTACGCAGTATGTCCCAATCATCCAAATATTCCGTTGGCGGAAAAGAAGATACTTTTGATGCAAAGTGCATCTGCTGAGATCCATCCGGAGGAGCTCCAGGGACAATCCATCGAAATTCGGACGGAGCACGGGACAGCATTCCGTCTTGAGGAATACGCGGCAGATTTAGGACTGGAGAATGAACGAAAAGAGATTCAAGAGTTATTATGCCGGGCCGAATATTTCCGACGAGGAAATGATATTACCGCTGCTCGTGAATGTCTCAACCACGCCTATTTCCTTGATCCGTTGAATAATGCAGTACAAATGATGGAGCAGCGAATTCTCTTCAACGAATCATCGCAATCGGACGGAGTGTATCGGTTGATCCGTCAGATAAAGACTTTCGTTCATGAAAGGAATTTCAGCGGAGCTCAAGAGGCGTTGCTGAAAGCGTACCGACTGGATCCGCTTAATGAACAGTTGCACGATTTGACGGCGCACCTTCAGCTGGAGATGAAACGAGAATTGACGCCGGTTGAAGAAAATATCCTGTATGCCCATCGGTACTTTGGTGAGAATCAGCTGGAAAAAGCTATCCGTGAGATCCGGTTAGGATATTTGATTGACCCTTTCAACGAAACGCTTGCACAATTGGAACAGAGAATTATGACTGCATTTGACAATCATTAGGGAAGAGGAATCCTCTTCCCGGTTCCTTGGTTCCCTTCATTATTGCAGCCACACTTCAACACGCTTGTTTCTATATTTCCCTTCGGGCGATTTGCTTGATGCGATTGGGACCGCTGCACCAAATCCATTGACATTATTTACGTTAATATTGATCCCTCTCGCCCTGAATTCTGCCGCAATTTCTTCCGCTAATTCAACTGAGGTTCGGATATTGGCATCATTAGTTCCTTCGCCGTCGGCAAAGCCGGCAAGCTTCATTTCCGGGTAATCATGTTCCTTCAGATAATCCACAACGCGGTCCAGATCATACTGTGCTTTCGTATCAAGGAGATCCTTAGAGCGCTGGAATCGGAAGTTTACAGCAATTCGTTTTGCTCCTGCGATGAATTCAAGATATTCTTTGGGTGCTGTGGCGGGGATTTTCGGATTGTTCTCAACGCGGACGTTTAAGTCTACGAACTTATGATCATGTACAATACGCTGTCCTTCTTCGCTCAGTGCATATCGGATGAACTCCCGGACCAGCGGATTTGGCGGAGTAGCGGAGGAGTAGAGATATAGCCTACGTGCAAGAGGATAATCCTCCCGTTCAATCGTCAGGAAATTGGCAAAGAGGGGGTCGGAATTATTTTCACTAATGGCGAGCACTTTTGCATCGCGTGCATACACGAAGCCCAAAAATCCGATACTGTTCGGGTCCATTGCTACTGATCTGGATAATTCATCGCTATCCTCGAAAAAATGTGCATCGCCGGAAATATGATCTTCGCGTATCACTTTCATCACCAGATGCTGAAATGTTTCATGGGTTCCACTGTTTGTATCACGGGCATACAGTTTTATCGTTGCATCTTCTCCCGTGATGGATTTCCAGTTGACTATTTCGCCGGAAAAAATCCGCCCGACCTGTTCCACCGACATCGATTTTACCGGATTGCTCGGATGGACAATAATCGCCAAGCCGTCCAATCCCAACACGTGCTCATTGGACTGGCTGTGCATATTTCCCAGGCCTCTACTTTGGAGGATAATCGCCTCATCGTGTTTAATTTCGCGTGAAGCCATGCCAATATCGCACAATGCATTTCCGAGATCTTTAAAGGCATAAGATGATCCGTGTGCAAACACTTCAATAACCTGCCGCGATGTCGAATCAGGAAGAGCAAACATTGCATATTGTTCCTGATGATTCTTTCCGGCTTTCCATTGAACCATAGAACCTCCGAGTTGACGGATATATCCTTCTACCAATGCAGGCATCAATTTCGCGCCGATCGTATTTGATCCATGGATCCGTAAAATTATTTTTTCTTCAGGGATTGCATTGGACTGATAATAGAAGAAACCAGCTCCGAGAAAAGCGATCACCATCATAATACCGACGGCAATGGAAACAACTTTACGAGGCCACTGTTTGTGCGGCGATAAACCGGCGGTCTGACCATTCCGTTCATCAATTGGAGTTTGATGAAGCTGTGAACGGATGGAAGTAATCGTTTCTGTGTCGGGTGAGGTCCTTGGTGTGATACCTATGCCTCTGAGGGCGGAAACAATTTTGGGAATTATGTCGCCGACAGTGTCGATCTTGATTTGAATCGTAGCAGCGGCGCCGACCACATGTTTCCAGGGAGTCTGTTTCGTCTCAAATTCGGCTCTGCTCATACCGAACAATAACGGAAAGAGAGTCTTCTTCGATAGCATAGCACGTTCTATAATAAGTCGGTGCTGTTCATAGGTCATTAGCGACATGGGTGATAATATAAGGACAACGGCTTCAGAGCGCGTCAGTGCTTCTGGATTACTATGAGCGTTAGTATGGCTGTGGATATAAGAGGGAACGCCTGCCTCCTCCATCCGCAAAGCGATCTGGAGGGCGAGTGTATGTTCCTCCGGATTGAATAAGATATAGATCATGTGATGCTCCTGAATAGTAAAATGGTTGTAGAAAATAACCTTCTGATGTTAATGCGGTATTAACGGATTGTTAAAGATACGCCACGAAAAGTTTCATTTTTCTTGACAAGTTCTATATAACTAATAGCAGGTGGGTATTATCTGGTCGGCTTATTTTATGGTAGAAACGCTGAAAATAGACGGAATTAATAAGATTCGAAGAAATGCCGAGGAGATTCGGATCAATTAATATTGCTTCTCGTAACCTCATCATCTATATTAGCCCACGTTTTATGATATTACGACAAACAACAAAAACGCTGTTATCAACCATTCAGCAATCAACGGGAAAAACGCTTCAACGGTCATTGGACCTTGGTGCGTTGATCGAACTTTCAGAAACACATTCGTTGCAGAACACGCTGAACGATCTGGCTTTTTCATCGAAGTTCATCGTGAAATCGTTCGAACTGATGAAACGGATCGGCAAAGACGGTAACGGATATGAAAAGATCTCTGAAGAATTCTCCGCACAGGTACAAAAATCGCAGCAAGTGATAAAACAGATTCTCGATCACGCGGACGCGATAACTAAATCGCACTTTGCCGGCAGCTATCTGGAGATGAACACACTGACGATGGAGAATTTGATGCAGCTGTATCACGATCTGAGTCTTTTTAAAAACTATCAGCTGGACCAGCAACACTAACAAGCGGACTGCAGTGCCGTCGGGGCAGTGAAGGAAGCCAGGAAAAATGCGGACGCGATGTTCTCAGAAGATGATTGACGAAGGTTTCCCTTCGGCAGTGATACAACGTTTTTCGAAAGGAATGTCGTATGGCAAAGAAAGCGAAAAAGAAATCCGTGCACCGTTCCAAACCGCGTGCCGTAAAGAAGATAAAAAAGCGCACCGTTCCGAAACCAGTCAGACGTAAAAAAACCGCACCGGTCTCCATTGTTGCTGTGTCGAACGTTGTCTCCCCGTCGTCCGCCGCTCATCACAATCCGTATGATGTTGTCCTTCATAATTTTGAGCTTGCCTCCAAAAAGATCAATCTCAGCGATGAATTAGCAATGCTCATACGCACGCCGGATCGGGAATTGCGAGTGGAACTGCCGGTGATGATGGATGACGGCAAACTTCATTCTATTATAGGGTACCGGGTTCAGCACAATAATGCGCGCGGACCATATAAAGGCGGTATCCGATACCATCAGGAAGTGGATTTGGACGAAGTCCGTGCGCTTGCATCGTTGATGACATGGAAAACTTCAGTTGTGGATATACCATTTGGCGGTGCCAAAGGGGGCGTGACGATTGATCCGACAAAACTTTCTATGGGTGAATTAGAACGGCTGACGCGCGCATTCACGAATAAGATCGATCTGATCATCGGTCCGTCAGAAGATATCCCGGCGCCGGATGTGAATACCAACGCACAAACGATGGCGTGGATGATGGATGAATACAGCAAAGCACACGGATATTCTCCCGCAGTTGTCACCGGAAAACCGGTGGAACTCGGCGGTTCGCTTGGCAGGGAAGAAGCGACCGGACGGGGAGTGTGTATTGCGCTTCGTGAAGCGGCAAAAACACATCATCTGGATCTAAAAAAGATCACAGTGGCAGTGCAAGGATATGGAAATGTCGGCTCGCACACGGCGAGGATTCTGGAACAGGAAATGGGCGTGAAGGTTGTTGCGGTAAGTGATGTTAAGGGGGGCATCTATAATCCACGCGGCATTCGATACGCCGATGCATCAACACAGTTTAAGAATTCTGGAAGTGTTGTAGGATTAAAAGGTGCGGTGAAACTGACGAACGAAGAGCTGCTGGAATTGAAATGTGATGTTCTGATTCCTGCAGCGTTGGGAAATCAATTGCGTCACGATAATGCTCACAAGGTGCAGGCAAAATTGATTGTTGAAGCAGCGAATGGTCCGACAACCTATGAAGCGGATGAAATTTTTGCTTCGCGGAAAATTCCGGTTATACCGGATATCTACGCCAATGCTGGCGGCGTAACCGTCAGTTATTTTGAATGGGTGCAGAATGTTCAGCGATTCCGATGGGAATATGCCCGGGTTGCCAATGAATTGGAAAAGATCATGACATCCAGTTATGCGGCCGTCGTGCAGGTGTCCGAAAAACACAAGGTGCCGCTGCGGATCGGTGCATTTATCTTAGCAGTGGAACGAGTTGCCCGTGCTGCCAAGTTGCGGGGAGTTTGACCTAAAAAAGCAAAACTGTTTTTCTCAACGGACCCGCCACAGTGCGGGTTCGTTATTTTAGTTGATAGCAATTCTCTTTCAATTTATCTTTCGGCTCCACAATGTTGAAGGCAGCCATGAAAACACTTTTCCTTTCGTTGTTCATTCTCCCCGGAATTCTTTTCAGCAGTTCGTCGGGTATCCTTCCGACGCCCCGGTCAATAACAGAAAAAAGCGATCAATTCAAGATCACTTCCTCAACAAAAATAGTTTTGGGAAGCGATTCGCAGACAGAACAAATCGCCGCTGATTTGTTGAACGAAGAGATTGCTACACTGAGAGAATCTGTGCTGAAAGTGACTGCGGAAAACTCTCTTCGCAAACTCACGTCAAACTATATTTTCATCGGCAAACCATCGACGGAATACGGGAAGAAATTCCTGAAAGAACGGAAAGGGAAACTGACGCCAGAAATGAAACTGGAGGGATATTTTCTGGATGTCGATGCAAAAGGAATTGTCATTCTCGCTGAATCGGATAAAGGACTGATGTATGGGGTGATGTCGTTGCTGCAACTACTTGAGACTGTGAAACGAAGCGTGGTTGTACAAGGAGTGACGATCATTGATTATCCCGCAATGAACGTTCGGGGAATCACGGACGATATCAGCCGGGGACAGGTATCGACAGTGGAGAATTTCAAAAAGATTATCCGTTTTTGCGCACGGTATAAGATGAATGTCTATTCGCCGTATATCGAAGATATGTTTCAGTTCAAAAAACATCCGGAGATCGGAAAGAACCGCGGGGCGTTGACTGCTGCGGAGTGCAAGGAACTGGATGCATATGCGAAAAAATACTTCGTCGAAGTGATTCCGATATTCGAAACGCTGGGACATTGGGAGAATATTCTGATCCTTCCTGAGTATGCCAAATATGCTGAATTCCCGGGCGCACAGACGGTGAATGTGTCGGATGAACGGGTGTATGCACTGCTGGATGAGATGATCGGCGAGATCGCAGAGTGTTTTTCTTCACCGTATTTCAATATCGCTGCAGATGAGTCGTGGGATGTCGGTTTGGGAGTGAATAAAGAAAGGGTGAAAAAGAGCTCTCTTGCCGATGTGCATGCGGATCATTACAAAAGAGTTTTTCAGATCGTCAAAAAGCACGGAAAAAAGGTGATGATGTACGGCGATATCATCCTCCAACATCCGGAGATTCTAAAAAAGATTCCGAAGGATGTGACGATGGTGGACTGGCAATATGGAACCTGGTTCGATTTCTCCAGTCCGGAACTGTTTCATACTGCAGGATTTCCATTTATCGTTTCTCCTGCTTTGTGGAATTTTACCGGACCATTTCCGAACTACATCAATGCATTTTTAAACATCCGGAATTTGAGTTTGGATGGTTTTCGAAATGGAGCAATAGGTATGGTCTGTTCCAACTGGAACGATTTTGGAGGTGAAGCATTAAGAGAGTTGAATTATTATGGCTACGCGTGGAGCGCAGAATGTTCTTGGAATCCGCTCGCTGCGGATCAGGGAGTTTTTGATAGGAAATTCTTCAGCGATTTTTTTGGGACGAATGAGACAGATAACCTGAGGACCGTCTATGCACTGCTCGGAAGCCAGGCGAATCAATATCATTGGTATGAATTGTGGCGGCATCCTCTGCTGCCGAACAGGGATGATATGATCTGGGAAAAACGCCTTCCGCTCATTCAACGGATGCAGAGCATCCATTCCACCATGCCATTTGTACTGAATTTGATCGAGAAGTCATCAACAGTGATCAAACGAAATAGCGATCACCTGCGATATCTCGCTTTCGCTGCAAGGTTGAACCTATGGTTCGCACAAAAGTACAAAACGCAGGAACGGGTGAAAATGCTGATGGCGGATACAGTCAAATCAAAAACAGTGATCGCTCTGGAAATATCACTGTTGTGCAGAAGTGTTGCCGATTCGTTAAAGATCGTTAGGACTGATTTCGAACGGCTCTGGCCGTCGACAAACAAGCCGGATGGATTATCTCTATTATTGGCACGATATGACCGTCAGATTGCATATTGGAGTGGTATTGCAGAAGAAGCGGAAAGAGGTTTTGTCGACGCCGATCCCATTATAAAGAGCCGGTGGGTGTATCATCCCAATGCACATCCAAATGCTGCTGAATCGCTACAGATCCCCAAAGTGTTTTTCAGGAAAACATTCTCATTTGGGAAAGGAATCACTACGGCAAAAGTGCAGTTGCTTGGCGATACCTGGGTAAAGTTATCGGTCAACGGGAAGTTTGTCGGGGAAATTACCGCACGTTCATCACTTTCGCTTACGGTTGAAAATCAGAGAACAAAAAATTTCGATATCACTTCGTTATTGAACGATTCAATAAACGTGTTTGCAGTGGAAGCGGGAAACTTTGACGAAAACAGTTCTGCGGGAATGAATTTGTATGGAGAGGTTGTTTATACCAATGGGTCAACCGACACGATTTCATCGGACAGTTCATGGCAGGTGTCTGATACTGCTTCCGTGGATTGGAACTCTGTTCGTTTCAATGCAAATTCATGGAACCATGCAGTGGAGAAAAACTATCCTGTTCCCGTTATCGCACCAGATCTAAAGAGCGGCAGACCCAGCTGGTTCGAGCGCTAATGGATGAAAATCTCATCGCGAGGAGCGGCGATCTCATAATCTAAAACTGAATTTGAGATTGCTTCGGTACAAAGCACCTCGCAATGACAATGCAAATGTGTTTGCACAGTACCCTTCAGCAGTGATGGATATCGACACGATATTGGAAACATTCCCGTTGGAAAACCTAAAAAAGACATATCACATTCAGAACTATGACGTTACCGGACTGGAAGCAATCCTTCATATTACCGAACATTTTTCGTATCATGTCGGACAAATAGTGTACATCACAAAGTTTCGGACCGGGAAAGATCTGAAGTTTTATAATTTATAGAGAGCTCTGAAAAATCTCAAATTGGCGTCATTCCGAGGAGCGGAGCGACGAGGAATCTCGTCTTTCTATCTAAATTAAAGTCTGAGATTTCTCGCTTGCCCCTTTGGGGCTTCGCTCGAAATGACAATGAACAAGTAGTATTTCAGAGGTCTCTTATAACAAAACTGGTTTATATAAAATTATGCAGGAACACCTTACTTCCGAGATTCGCATCCACCGCCGGCCGATCGTCCGGTGGACGCTTCTCGTTGCCGGCACTGTCTTCGTCGGCATCGGCATTCTCGGCATCTTTCTGCCGCTGCTTCCCACAACCGTTTTCTTTTTGATGGCTGCATGGTGTTACGCCCGCAGTTCACAAAGGTATTATGACTGGCTGCATCACAACAGATATTTTGGGAAGTATCTGAAGAACTATCGCGCCGGAAACGGCATCACGCTCACCTCGAAAATTTCTACAATTGTCATCTTGTGGTGTGGAATTCTTTATTCTATATTCGTTACGCAATCGCTGTTGGTGCAAATGATTTTACTCGCGGTTGCCATCGGCGTAACGATCCACCTGATCGTTGTCCCGACCTATAAAGAGTAATTCAATCAGATTCAGTTTGAGTATTCATTCAAGGAGCACTATGAAGAAACAATTCCTGCTGCTGGTGTTGTACTGTTTCATCCTTACCGCTCAATCAACGCAGCCTGCGGAAGGGATCCGAAAAAACACCCCCGCCGTTCACGCGCTGAAAAATCTCACCATCATCCAGGCACCCGGAAAGAAGATCCAGAAAGGGACTATCGTCATCCGCGACGGTGTGATCCAGTCTGCCGGAGCGAATGTTGTTATCCCGGCCGATGCGCGCGAATGGGACTGCAGTGGATTGACGGCGTATGCGGGAATGATCGATCTCTATTCCGATTATGGCCAGCCGAAGAAAAAGCCGCAGCAAGGTCCGGCAGAGCCG
>Ga0172379_10008791_pt1 | contig 12620 bp, 13 predicted proteins | sample GrowelOW334metaG_FD_119756 | JGI IMG/M metagenome (GOLD analysis project Ga0172379, IMG submission 119756) | Groundwater microbial communities from an aquifer near a municipal landfill in Southern Ontario, Canada - Groundwater well OW334 metaG | ecosystem: Environmental > Aquatic > Deep... | reverse complement strand
TTTTATAATAAGGAGGGTCTAGATATTTTGGCTCATCATTATACATTTGTGCATATTCAACAAAATCCTTATTGGTAACCTCTGTGCGACCCATTAAAAGCTCTCTGCACTTGCCAATCTTGCCCCTAAGCTTCTTACTGTTATATCTACATCCAATTGAATAAGCACTCTTTTGCTCCTTGCCACCTATCGGACCACTATAAAAGATGCCTGAGAACGTCGTACGATTGAAATAAATTGCTTTGTAAGCACAGGCGACCTCGTCTGTAGACTTGTCTTCACGTAACTTATAAAATTGCTCCAGCGTCGGCTGTTGGTCGATTAAGTGCAAAAGGCTTAGATAAGGAGCAGAAAATACATCCGAAACTACCTTCCAAAAGCAATACATCCAATAGTTCTTATCATTAGCGTAAAGCTTTATCTTAGGATACTTTTGTGCCACTTCAAGTAGAACAGAACCACCTCCAACAAACACATCCGTAAAACTATCCTGCCCAACTAATATGTTATCTATATGCTCCATTAAAACAGGTAATAGCTTATTCTTGGAACCAGGATAACGAAACGGGGTTTTATTCATAAAATTCTTTCCATTATAATAACCAAAGACAGTCTGGAAATCTTTCTAAATCTTTATAATAAACGGCAAGTTTGTTTGCTATCTGCAATTTTTGCAAAACTGGCAAAGCAAATAGCTTATTTTCATGAAGCATTTCAAGAGATACGATTGCACGAACCTCGCCTTCTTTTGTAAGTAAATTCACCTTTACAAAAGCCACATATTGATTAGGACTGGTTTGGTCGAATATTTCTTTATCATAATGTCTCTTTTTACCATCGCCATACTGGAATATCCAGGACTCTCCAAACTTAGATGCTTGTAATGATTCTTGTGTTTTAACATGTAAATTAAACTTTTCATCCTTTAAATCAAAATCCCAAGACTTTTCTTTTGCCTTGTAAATTTTGAAATCAGGATAAGAAATATTCGGATATTTATCTTTTAACGAATAATATACTGCTAATTCACCAAGTTTACCTATTTTTGAATCGGCTTTTCTTTTATCAGCATCCCATTGGTTTCGTTGTGCATACAAACTCGTATCAACTTGCTCGGAAAATTCTGTGCATTTTTTCAGGTCTTCCGGCGTGAAAATTATTTTTTTCATACTTACACCCTCTGTGTAGATATATCTGCCTACACAGAGCGCGATTTAAGAAAAAATGCTGTAAATTAAGTATCTTCATGCATCGTCATTGATAATGAAAATTCATAAATTTTATCCCAATGCGACTTCTCCCATCGCATAAGACCAATATGTGGATTTTTTACAGGCGTTCCAAACCAAAAATCATTATTTTCAGTTCGTATAAAGATAGAATAAATCTTTGTACCATAATAACTTTCATATTCAGGTTTAGAACGCAATAATATGACTCGAACAATCGCAGCAGGATCGTCGAAAATTAATGGAGCATTGTTGATCTGACAAAACTTTTCAATCGGTATCTTCTCCGTGATTTCATCTTCTTCGAAGAAAATTTGCTCGTCTTGTACATTTTCTCCCGTTTTATCAGACGTTCTTTCGCTTTCTATTTTAGAATAACGCATATGAACCTCCAATAAGATACAAGAAATTGCCTATTTTTAAGGGCTATTTCTTATAATATAGAGTGCGTCCGACAGTCTTTTAATATGATCAATCAACATTTTTTCTTCGAATGGCATGATATAAAAGATATTTAACGTACTCTTTTTAAACTTTTTCTTGTTGGAGTTATAATCAACAGATAAATCGAATGCCCTCTGTATTGTAACTATTGGTGGCTTTTCATCGCCTATATTATGGGCTCCATATATACCTGGATAATATTTAATATCATTAGCATCAATATATTGTTTATGAATCTCAATAACTCTATATAGAAAATTATCTTTTCTATATTTAGAGAAAACATAATCTCCAACCTTTAAAGATCTATTCCAGTCTTTCATACCATACCCAAAAATTCATCTTCAGAAATTAATACTGTTCCCATTTTTCTTGCCGCGACAGCCTTGGAACTCGTGCTATTCGGATCTGCAATGACAAGATACGTAAGACCTTTACCAACAGATGATTTAACATCAGCACCCGCATCTGCTGCCATCTTCTCAAGAACGGGTCGCTTATTCTTCATTGCGCCAGTAAAACAAACAGATGAACCGCTCATCTTGCCAACAATCTTTGCCTTTATCTTAACTCCATTATCAAGTAAAGCAAGAATTACTTTTTGATTCTGCTTTAAACCATTAGCAAGAGAAACCGCTTTGTTCGGACCAACACCAGGCACCATCTCAAATTCAGCAGCTCCGAGTTGCCCAAACTTTTCAAGCGTATCACATCCCGCACTCATAATTTGTCGAATAGTTGTTGATCCAATCATTGGAAATGATAACGCCCCAAGAAAAATATCTAAAGTTATTTCACTATTCTTCCAAAGACTTTCAAAACAATTTTGAGCAGATTTCTTACCCATTCGGTCAATAGACGCAAGGTCATCAACGGTTAAAGTATATAAGTCTGCAACAGTTGTCACCTTACCAGCTTCTACTAATTTTTCAATTAAAGTATCTCCCCACTCAAGAATGTTAAGATCACTAACCCAATTCTTAATCCTACCAACAACTTGAGCAGGACACTTGTCTGTGTTAGTACAGATAAGATTTTCTCCGCTCATTACTAAAATTCCGCCACAAGACGGACAATTTGTTGGAGGTTCAGCGACTTTACCCGTCCCCTTAACTAATTCTTCAATCCTTGGAATAACATCATTGGCTCTTGCTACAAGTACCGTCGCGCCAATATCTAACCCTAAGTCTTCAATATAAGACATGTTATAGATGCTAGCTCGGGTAATTGTCGCCCCAACTAAAGATACAGGATCAACAACTGCAACTGGTGTTACGCGCCCACTATTGCCGACTTGCCATATAATATCTCGAATAATTGACTCGCGCGTCTCATTATCAAACTTAAATGCAATTGCTCCAAGAGGTCGCATATCTTTGTCTCCAAGAGACATTTGCTTAGCCATATCGTTGATATGAATAACTAATCCGTCAATATCATAGTCAAGCTTATCTCGATCAACATCTTGATAATTTCTCCAATGAAGATTGACCTCGCCCGCAGTATTGAATGTCCAATAATCTGGAATAATAACTCCTAATAACTTAAGCCATTCAAACTGTGCAACTTCTGTTTTGAAATCTACATCACACAATGCCTGATAAAACATAATTGAAAGATGTTCGGAACCGACACCATCTAATCTTTTAGATACACCAGAAGCCGCGTTACGAGGATTGGCTTTATCAGAAAAATACTTCTTGTGTTTTGATTTTAGCATAATAATCTCGCCACGAAGTGATCCGTTGAATGGAATTTGCAAGTACGACTTAACACCATCCATTTTTTTTACATTGACTGTAATATCTTCCCCAACGTCACCATCACCACGAGTAATGGCTTGAAGCAGCACACCATTCTCATAAATTAATTCAATTGATAGACCATCAAGCTTTTGGGTTACAAAAAGTTTTTCTGATGAAGCAGTATCATCTGCCCACTTAGAAAACTCCGTAGGCGTATTAATTTTATTTAAAGAGCCCATAGGAATTTGATGTTTTGCTTTTGCCCAAGCAGAAGCAACCGGCGCGCCAACCGCTGTTAGAGCTTTATTGGTTGAATCTAATAAGCGCAACTCATCACACCAAGCATCATACACTTTATCTGATACTTTGGCTTGACCATTATAGTAATCAATTCGCGCCTGATTAATCTGAATAACTAAATCTTGAATACGAGAATTTATCATAGCTTCCTTACAAAATCTCCTCTTATAGAGAATATAAGTCTCCTAGGATGGCTTGTCAAGCCCCTCTTATTTTTAAAATAACTCGCAAATTATTTAGTTTTGCGAAGTCTTGGTTTCTTTTGTTTTACGCAATAGAATGGAGGCGCAACCGCTGAACTAAACTCACTTGCGGCTTTTAATGCTATAATAATTCTAATTTCAGCGCTTTTGCCGCCCGTAGAATATAAAGATCCTAATGCAAGATCTGTTCCGCAGCCTATAGCATAATATGGAGTTGAAGGAAGTCCAACCTGAAAATCAGTGTCAACTACATATAAAACACCTTTATATCCTACTAAAAAAGCGCCTCCATCAACATCATCAGTTTTATCAAAGGAATACCCATTCATACTAAAACAATTTCTTACATTATCAATAAAAGCAGTTGACATATACTCCAAATCATCTTCTACTTCTTGTGTGGGCGGTATGAATTTATAATGAAGCAATTGTCCCATACGAAAAGAATTTGTAAATCCCATAATGAAAGGACCATTTTGGAAAACTTTTTTATCCTCTCTAATACAAACACTTGTACCAGATGAGGCTGCGCTATCTCCGCCAATATAAACAGTCCCCCTATCAACTAATCCAACAATACAAGTTAAATTCTTCATACTACACCTAACTATGTTATTACCTATAATAGCACTATATCATTCAACTCTCTCATTATAGTTTTTTCTCTAAAGGCAAATATAATCCATATTTTATTTCATTCAATACTCTGTCAACAGGCGCATTAAAATAAATTAATATTTCCTTAATAAAATTATAATATGGATATACTTGTCCACGTTTATTAGTTAATGTTATAAATGCATGAATAGGATCAAGTCCTTTACTTAACATATAGGCATATACAATACTTGGGGATCTACTTACTCCAGCAAAACAATGCACATATACGTTGCCTTTAGATATATTATTATCAATAAGCAATAAAGCTTCTGGTAAAATATTACAAATACAGTTTCTAGATCCGTCATCAATAGACAGCGTTTTGTGTGCGATGCCTATTAAATTAAGATTTGGTAACAATATTTTTTCAATAGAACCAAATTTAGTTTTCTTATTTTTACCAAGTTTAAATTCGGAACCAACAGATAGACATGCAGAAAATCCTTTAGAAGTACCATCTTTTATATCTTGAACTTCTGCAAAGCTTCCTAAATATAAATTATCAATTATTTCTTCCATTAAATCAACTTTTCAATATAGCTTCTATCCTCAGAGAAGATAGGTATTATATTATCAACAATCCATTCTGATCGTTCAGCAGTAAATTCTATACCCGTAGTTGGCTGAATTCCTGTTTTAACCTTCTTGGTCTTTACTATACAACGACCTCTTTTATCAGAAGGAGGACAATAATTCCAATTAATTCCCTTCTGAAAACAAAGTTCTTGTAACTGCGAAGTATTTTTATTATTACAATCTTCGTGTTTATAAAGAGATCTCGCTAACATTTGAACAGAATTTCTAGTAGCATCTTGCTGTCTCCAAATGAAATAATTGCATACTTCTTCTTTTGGTAGAACAAACACTCGACTATCAAATGTTGCTATCTCCACAGGTCCACCAAAAATTCTTCCTGACAAACTGGTGAAGACAGCAGATGCCATTCCTGCTGAAACACTAGTCATCTTCTGTACTTGATTATCAAACCAAGAAGATGCCTTTAATGTTTGATAATTATTCAAAAGCAAAGATATTTCGTCAGATTGAACATATGCTATTTGACAATTTTGAATATTTCTACATAGGTATTCAGCCGTTTGGTTCATGCAGTAAATAACATTTTCATCTACGGGCTTCTTACAATTTTTGGTGTAAGTATGAAAATGACATCCATCAATTCGAATAATAATAGGCATACGAATAGGTAGTTTAATCCTGTATGCGCTCTCATAACTCTTCATTCGATCGCCAAGCGAGTCTTTAGTATTCATTGTCAACTCCACTTAATTTCTGAATCAATAGATGCACAATTTAAAAATAAGAACTTCTTTAATCTGTCATCATCTTCCAAAAGATAATCTAAATATAATTCGCCTTCTGTATCATCATCTTCATTATATGAATAACAATAGGCATTCATAATTTTAGGCATGAAAAATGCATTTGGTGGATTACTATCAACCGTAGTTAACCTAATATTATATGTAATTCCCTTGGCGCCAGTATGTTCTAGAACGACTTTTTCGAATCGTTCTTTTAATTCATTATCACCATAAACGGTGAAATATGTAGCTATTAAATTCATTTTACTTTGAGTACCACTGACTGAAAATGAAGTTCCGGTAAAATCTTCGCCGGTAATAACAATCATTCCTTCTTCATTTGGCTCAAAAGATTCTAAATCATCATCTGAATTATTAAAATTCAAAGTAATACTATGGCTGCTCGAACTATTAGTTTCAAAAACATTTTTTCTAATATTAATCATGACCAAGTCTCTCCTGCTTCTATCATATTTCCTTTTCCAAAAATAAACTTTGCAATACGTTTTTTGCTTTTTAATATATCAGCAAAGCAAAACTCATTATCATCAGCATCATAGTAATAAGTATCTTCGATATCAGGACAATAAAATGTATTTGCGGGTTTTCCATCGAGTTGTTTATAAAATCTAATATCATAAGATATTGTTTGAGCGCCAGTATGTTTCTTAAGAACCTCTTCAAATCGTTCTCTAAGCTTTTCATCACCATGAACTTGTGCATATGTTGCAACTAATGCCGCTTTTGATTGAGCCCCAGCTATTTCAAATTCAATACCAGTAAAATCCTCGCCAACAATTAAAAGTTCACCATTCTTATCTGGAGGTAAAGTATCCATTAACTCTCCGTCATTAAATGTTAATGAAATACTGTGTGTGCTAGAACTATTTGTTTCAAATATACTTTTTCGAATATTAATCATGATTGCCTTCCATATTTTTTGTAAAAATCTAATAAAAATTGACCACAACTAGCGCCAACATCGCTACCAGGTGGTTCGTAATATTCATTCTCTATACCATTATCTGTTAGAATTTTTCTAAATTCCTCAACTCTATGAGAGTTTTTAAGGCTAACAGATTCTTTTTCGCTCAACTTTAATATCTTTACGTTAAACCCAGTTCCCTTTAATAATTCTGATAAATCTTTAGCGTCTTGGTCCGTATCATTAAGAAGGTCCATTAATGAATAATGAATCTCTACATCGTTTTTTGTTTCGTCTTTATACATCTTTAGAAGCTCTATTCCTTCAGTGCTTGGAATAGCGGCAGGCATTAAACGCTTTCGTAAAGAAAGATCTGTTGTATGTAATGAATAATGAAACTTCACTAATTGATGCAAATTATTTTTGATAATCAAATCTTTAAACTTAATGAAACTATGTCTAGATGGAATTAACGAAGCTACAGCAAAGCGTATCAAATTGTAATCATCACAAAAATATACACTAGACAAAGAAGACATTGTCTTAGCAGTTTTTTCAGGATTTAGTAACGGTTCGCCACATCCCATAAAAGAAATCAAAAGAATTTCATTGTCATCATGAAATGTAATGACAGAATACTTAATACCATCAATCATTTCATCTGGTCGCAAATTTCTTACTGGAAGGTCTAATCCAGTTAAAAAACAGAATTTACAACCAAGATTGCATGCAGTTTGCGTTGGAACCACTACAATATCTTTTCCATCGCCCTTATTAAGGTAAGAAAATTCAAGTACATCCTCTTGAGATAAGAATACTTGTTTAACCGTTCTATCTTTTTTTGATCGTAATGTTTCTACTAATTTCATATAACCTCAATAAGGAAAGAAAAATTCTTTGTACAATATGAATTGGTCATTTCTAACTTTCTTTTACTGGCAGGCACTGGATCGATAACAGATTTCGTTTCTGCGTTCCAAATCACTGCGTGTCTTGAATGTTCAAAAAAGATATCATCTGGGCTCTCTCCGTAATCAACAACTACCATAACATTTCTTTTTGATTTACGCATATCTTTTTTATCAAAAGATAATCGATAACTTACTCCTAAAGAAGAAAGAATACGTAAAATTTTTTCAAATGATAGCCCAGAATATTCTATATGTTTTTTATGCTTACCATATATAGTTTTAAACAAACTACTATAACTAATACCTGTCAACATGGATAAACATGCAACAACACATCCATTATTATGACGCTGATGAACTATCCTCATAGACCTCTATCTCAATCTCATTATCGGGAATCCATCCCTCCCAAGCGTTAGACCAAATATTATCTTGAAACTTATTTATTCTAAAATAGGTCATTGGTTCGCCCGGTACAAATCCATCTCCCTTTAATGTCTCATTAATTTTATGATTTAATACTTCTATTCTAATTTCATCATTCTTAAATCTAAAAAATCGTTCTTTGGTTCGCTTTGAAGCGTTATCCATATCAATATATACAATAACATATTGTTTCTCAGACATCTTACTTTAAAACCTGAAGTCGTTTAATTACTCGTGGCACATTGCTTTTTCTCATTGGGACTAAACCAATAACTGTTTCAGAACCTGGTTCAACCTCAGTTAATCCTGCATCCACTACAGTAACCCTATTTGATTCTCTAATTTGATCTTTAATCTTTACCCATTCTTTATCATCTGCTTTTAGAACGACTTTTCGGAAAGAGCCGTCTAACCATTCTTGAAATAACTCAAAAGTCTCTCTAGAAAATGGAGGCAATCTATTATCTGATGACATATCTAATAAAATGAAATCAAACTGTTTAAGAAGTAACATTTGCGATGCATGAGCACATTGTGCGGCAGTTTTGCCGACACTCATATTTAAAGATTCCCTAACGATTAAATACATAACAATAGGGTCTTCTTGATTGGCTCTTGCAGCTACAGCTTCTGGAGAATTATGATCTGTCATACTTGACAATTTAACCACTATTCGGCTACCGTCAACCCCCAAGTATTTTTTAAAAAACGCTCCATTGGCAGTTTACAGCAAATCGTGTTAGAATAGATCGTACCAAACTTCCCAACCATGAGCACGTATTAATGCTACATAAGCCTCTCCAGCTACAGTTATCTTGTCAACCTCAATTTCTCCGTCAGTTGGTCTACTACTAAGATTTACAACAAATGCTGCCAAAATTTTATCATTTTCCGTGTCTGGCAAACCACTTGCATCGCTATTAAAATATGTTAATGATAATGGCATTGCAGTTCCATTAAATGAAGTAAAGCCACCAACATAATAAGTAGGTGGGGGAGTTGTATAATAAGATCTATTCAATGAACAATCAAAGTAAGCCAATTTATTAAGATTGTCAAGAGACGGTATTGCGCCAGTTAAATAATTCCGACTACAATCAAAATATTCTAAATCAATATTGGCGCTTAAATCTGGTATCGAACCAGTAAGCCCTTCGTAAGCTGAATGATCAAGACCAGTGTCATTCTTATTATTACAGCAATCAAAATACTTCAACTTAACATTATTTGTTAATGATGGTATTGAACCTGAATGCAAGTTGTAACTACAATCAAAATATTCTAAATCAATATTATTGCTTAATGATGAGATTGGACCACCAAGAGTTCCTTTAAAATATATATACGGGTTCTGACTGCTTATTACATATGTAACTAGCTTAACATTATAATCTAATGAATGCATTGTTCCGACAAAAGGACATCGACGAGCATACCAAGTTTCTAAATTAACTAAATGGTCTATAGATGGTAAAGAACTTATATGTGAATACTCACAATAAAAATGTTTTATATTTGGATTAATATAGTTCAATGTATCTGCACTAGTATCACCACAATTAAAATATTCTATCTGATTATTGTTGGTCATATCTGGAACTGCCCCTACAAGTTGACCATTTTTTGAGCAGTTAAAGTGAACAAGATTAGAATTATTATCTATAGATGGTATATAGCCGTCAAAAAGATTATTGCTAACATCAAAATAAATAAGATTGGTGTTATTATCAAGAGATGGTATTTGTCCCGTCATTTCATCGTTCGAATTATCTTTATAACACACAAAATGCGTTAAATTAGTAAGCATATCCAATGAAGGTATAGACCCGGTTATATCAGTATGACCAATATCAAAATAAGTTAAATTAACGTTATTGTCTAATGATGATAATGTTCCGTAAATACCAGCACCACGAATGTCAAAATAATACAAATCAGTATTCAAAAGTGATGGAATACTTCCGGTATAGTTTTGGTGTCCTAATCCATAGGCTGGCTGATAGCCATCAAAATAATTAAGCTTAGTTACATCTTCAATGCCAATAAGCGTCGTTCTCTGTAGCCCGTTAGGATAAGTATGTGTAATAACTTCTTGTGCTCCCGTTGCGGTATGTTTATCTATATAACCATCATCCCAATCAATAAAATATTCAGTGCCACTAACAAGTTGTGTTGTAAATTGTGCCGTAAGTATAGAATCATTAGTATCTCTAATGAAGGTTGCCCAAGTTGGATGTGCTGGGGCAGTATTAGTTAATACATCCCATCCATAAGATTGGATTGCTGCCTTATTTTCTTCACCAATATAATTAGGTCCAGCACTAGAACCTCCAGACAAATTTATGTATCCATATATTGGGCGGGCAATAATATTCGTTAAAAACTCCACCAATACTTGATCTACAGAAGATTGATCAAGCGCGTTATTATAAGCATTATAACTCCATAATGATAATGCCATTACAGAAGGATCACAACTAGTTAAAGAATTATCACTACAATCAAAAATTGCCAAAGAATTTGCGCCAGTTAACGACCCTACATACCCATCTAAAGAGTTTGAATTACAATAAAACTCTTCTAGTAATATATTATTTAATAAAGATGGCGTTGAACCTATTAAACTATTATAAGAACAATCAAAATAACTTAGTACAGGATTAGAATCAAATACCGGAATATATCCATCTAAACTATTATAAGAACAATCAAAAATACTAAGAGATATATTATTATCTAATAATGGTATGGTTCCAGTTAAAGATCCGTGTGAACAGTTAAAATATTCTAGAGCTATATTATTGTCCAATGAAGGGATTGTTCCAGTTATAGAACTATTATATGACGAATCAAAATGAATCAATGCAGTATTGTTATTAAATGATGTTAAGAATGTATCAAGATTATTATCTGAACAATCAAAATATTCTAATACAGGATTGTTATTTATTGTTGAAATTGCGCCAGTAATACTATTATGACTACAATCAAACGTAACTAGAACTGCATTTGTTGTAAACGCTGGCATAACACCAGTTAATGAATTTGTATTGCAATTAAAAGTAATTAAAGCGGTATTCACTGCTAAACTTGGTATTGCCCCAGATAAACTATTATCATAACATACAAACTCTTCTAATAAGATGTTTGATGTAAGATCAGGAATAGTTCCGGTTAATGAATTTCTATCACATACAAATGATTCTAAATCAGTATTTGCAGAAATAGACGGAATTGTGCTGGTTACACTATTATCAGATATAGAATATCTAATTAAATTAATAGCTGGCGCTAATGATGTAATCGTTCCGGCAAATGTATTGTCGTATCCATCAAAAGCAAATAATGCCAAAGGATGATCTACCGAGATAGCAACGACATGTGAACCCGCTGCACCATATGTATAGGATACACTCTGGTTTGATCCGGTTCCAACATAAGTAATAGATGTTAGGTCTCCCCAATCTATTGTAAAATGAATTCCTGGATATATAATAAAATCTAAAGCTATATCAATGGATGTAGTTGTAAATCCAAACTCATAAGCATTAGCATCTACAATAACTGTCCAACCATGATCTTCTATCGTATACTTATCTAATAAACCTAAAATAGATGGCGGCTCATTATTTAATAAATTAATTGTTCCACCAGTAGGTCTAGAAGAAAGATTATTAATAAAATCAGATAAGACTTGATCTATATCTGATTCTGATAGTAAGTTATCATTGGCATAAAATTCCACTAATGTAATTGGCAATATAGAGGCAGTATATGATGTAAGCTGGTTTGTGCCACAAGAAAATGATATTAACGAAGTATTATTAGTTAATAAGGGTATTGTTCCGGTTAATAAGTTATCGCTACAATCAAAATATTGAAGCGAAGTATGCGTACCTAATGAAGGAATTGAGCCTGTTTGTCTATTTATATTAGATCCAAATGCATATAAAGCTGTAAAATCACTTAAAGTAAGTATACTTCCTGTAATATTGTTGTTTCCATAAGAGAAGTATGCAAGATCTGCAGCAGCTTCAATGCCCACAGTTATTGTATATGTACCACTTGTAGCATATGTGTGAGTAACAGTTTGCGGACTTAAATAATTAATTCCGCCGCCATTATAAGCAGCAACGCTTCCATCGCCCCAATTAACATAAAAAGTAGAACCTAACACAACATTAAACTTTAATGTATGTGATAAACTTGATGCGTTATCAGTAACAATGCTAAAATTATATACAGTAACATTCGTTAATACTGTCCAACCATAATCAATAATGGTTTGTTTGTCTATTAAACCAAACATTGATGGCGCCGCATTACCAGTTCCATCCAATAATATTGTTCCAAGAGTTGGTCTAGACGATAAATTAGTAATAAAATTACTTAAAATCTGATCTATATTGGCTTTTGTTAATAAATTATCATCAGCGCTGAAATAAATACAAGTTA
>Ga0172379_10008790_pt1 | contig 12622 bp, 7 predicted proteins | sample GrowelOW334metaG_FD_119756 | JGI IMG/M metagenome (GOLD analysis project Ga0172379, IMG submission 119756) | Groundwater microbial communities from an aquifer near a municipal landfill in Southern Ontario, Canada - Groundwater well OW334 metaG | ecosystem: Environmental > Aquatic > Deep... | reverse complement strand
TTTTGGCCGTCTGGCTACAGTTCAGGACGTGTTCAACTATGTGGCTGAACATTGGACCACGGCTGTCCCCGAAGGTCGTGCGCCAGAGTCAGCCTAGCCACGAGGGCTCGCGTTGTGGGCTTGGCGAATAGGCCGAAGCTCTTTGGAATCAACCAATCCCGTGATTAAGCAAGTCACGGGTTTTTTTATTGGCGAAATGTGCTATAATATTAGTGAACCTAAGGTGAACTCGAGATATTATTAACAAACGTATGTTTTATTAATTTCTGGATTGCGGGTCAAGCCCGCAATGACAGCTTGGAGTATGGTTAGACGGAGAAGAAAAGCCAATTCATTGGACTATATAAGATTGCCTAAAGTTGATTTAGACCCTGATATGAAGAGGGGTATTTTTATTATCCTGATTTTAGCTTTTGGCGCCATTAGCTTTTTAAGCCTGTTCGGTCTGGCCGAGGGCTTGGGTGGATATTTAGAAAAGGGCATAATTTTTGTTTTTGGCTGGGCTAAATGGATTTTCCCGCTATTTTTGTTCGTAACCGGGTTTTTAATGTATAATCGGGAGAAAGACTGGGTTAGGGGAGCGAATTATCTGGGCGTTTTTATTTTTGTTATTTCTTTCGCCGCCTTGCTCCATACTTTTATCGGCCAAAACAACTGGGAAACGGCGGTTTTTGAAGGCGCGGGAGGCGGCTATCTAGGCTATGGCTTAATTACGATTTTTACGAAAATCATGGGGTTTTGGGCCAGCCTGATCGTTATCGTTTGCTTGGTTTTTATTTCCATCATGCTCATGTTTAACGCCACCCTGGAGTCCATTATCGGCCAGGAAAGCTGGTTTGCTAAAATACTCTATCCCATAAACTATATTTTCAATAAACTCTTCGGCGAAAAGGAAGAAGCCGTGGAAGAAGAATTGGCCGAAGCTGAAGAGCCGGCAGAAGACGAAGAACCTGAAGCGGAAGCAGAGGCAGAGGCTGATTTGGATGAAGTTGGTTTTCATAAACATAAAATAAAAACTGGCGCGGAAGGCGGCGAGGGAATTAAAGCGCCTAAAAAGGCCGAAGCGGTTAAAGACAGTAGCTGGCAACAGACGCATGTCAAAATTGATTTGCCCTTAGAATTATTAAACGGAAAAATCGGCAAACCCACTTCAGGCGATATTAAAAATAACCTGGCGGTGATTCAGCGCACGTTAGAAAATTTCGGTATTCCGGTGGAGATGGGAGAAATCAACGTGGGCCCAACCGTGACCCAGTATACTTTAAAACCGGCCGAGGGCATAAAATTAACCCGGATAACCGCCTTGTCTAACGACTTAGCCCTATCCCTGGCCGCGCACCCGATCAGGATTGAAGCGCCCATTCCGGGCCGTTCTTTAGTCGGCGTGGAAGTGCCGAATCAAACCAAGGCCACGGTCGGCTTAAGGGAAGTTTTATCCGGCGAGATGTTTAAAACCAGGAAAAATAATACTCTGATCGCTTTAGGCAAGGACGTTTCCGGAAAAGTCTGGCTGGACGATTTAGCGAAAATGCCGCATCTTCTCGTGGCCGGAGCGACCAACTCGGGCAAGTCGGTCTGCTTAAACGCCATTATCGTGAGCCTACTGTATCAGAACAGCCCGGATGATTTGCGTTTTATCATGGTTGACCCTAAACGGGTTGAACTGCCGGTTTATAACGGCATTCCTCATCTATTAACTCCGGTTATTACCGAAGTGGGTAAAACCATCAACGCTTTAAAATGGTGCTTAAACGAGATGGATCGGCGTTTTGAATCTTTAGCCAAAGCCGGCAAAAGAAACATCGGCAGTTTTAACGAAATGGGCAAAGAGCAGATGCCGTTCATAATTTTTATCATAGACGAGCTGGCCGATTTGATGGTGGCGGCCGGGCGGGACGTTGAAGCCAGCGTCATCCGTTTAGCCCAGATGGCCCGGGCGGTCGGCATCCATCTGATTTTAGCCACGCAGAGGCCGAGCGTGGACGTTATTACCGGCCTGATTAAAGCCAACATGCCGGCGCGCATCGCTTTCTCCGTGGCCTCCGGGATAGATTCGCGCACGATTTTAGATTCTTTGGGCGCGGAAAAATTATTGGGCCGCGGCGACATGCTCTTTACCACCGCGGAAATTTCCAAACCCAGAAGATTGCAGGGCGCTTTCGTCAGCGAGAATGAAATCAGGCGCATAGTAAATTACATAAAAGACCGGGGCGGCGAGCCGCAATATATTGAGAGTATTGTTGAGAGACAGAAAGTCCATGGTATTGCCGGCATCGGCTTAGAAGGCGGCGATGATGAAGACGAGCTAATGTCCGAAGCCAAGGAATTAATCATCAATTCAGGCAAGGCCTCGGCTTCGTATTTGCAGAGGCGTTTAAGTATCGGCTACGCTCGCGCGGCCAGGCTCTTGGACTTATTGGAAGAGGCCGGAGTGATCGGGGCCGGGTCAGGTTCTAAACCCAGAGAGGTATTGATTAGCCGCGAGCAATATGATAGTATGATTAGCCAAGGCGTCAGCGGCGCGCCCCTGCATAAACAGGCGGAAAGCGTGGCCCCGGAGCAGTATTTACCAGAGGATGAAGAGGAAAAAGAGGAGGAAAACGAGCCTGAAGCTGATGAGGTGGATGAAGTTGAAGAGGACGATGAAAAAGAAGCGGACGACGAGAATGAGGTTGAAGCTGAAATTGAGGCTGAAACTAACGAGGATGAAACCGAAGAAGTTGAGAACGAGGAAAAAGAGGCGGATCCGATTTTCACTGAAACTGCGGCTGACAGGCTGGAGGATAAACCAGATATAGAAGCGCCAAAAAATTCCAGACCAATCAGGACTAAATCGGTCAGTCTGCCGGATGAGGACGAGGCGCCTTCAACCAAAGCGTCTGATGACGAGGACGATGATGGAAAATATTTTTCACGATGAAACACAAAATAAACGAACGAACACGAACAGAGCGAACAATTTATAACTAATCAAACTATATGTTAAAATTTTTACGTCCTCGCGACGCCGCTCAAAACGCGCCGTCAACGCCGGACAGCGCAGCGCCAAAGCAGGAAAGAATAGACCCCCGTCATACTCCGGAAGCGGAGCAAGTTGTTAGCCAAATTGAGGAAAAAATCGTGGATAGCGAAGGTTTGTTGGGCGGGTTGGACAGGCTGGCCAGAGAAGAGATTATTACCGACCCGGCCGCGCTGGATGAAATTTACGCCAGGCAAGAAGTCGGCCGGGAAAAACCAGGTAAAGCGGACGCCTCGGCTTTTGAAGAGGCGGGCGCGGGGCTAAGAGTCAAGAACGCCATAGTTAGGGTTTTAACTTTAGGCTTGGCTGGCAGCAGCGATATGCTAAGGGGCGATGGCATCAAGGTTGATAAGAGAAAGTTAAAAACCGGAGAAGAAGACAGAGAAAAAGCGTTAACCGGAGTTGAGTTATTCGCGGCGGCCAGAAAATATGGCATCAATCTTTCGGAGGTCGCGGTTGATTCGGCTAGCCCGGATTTTACTAAGAAGCTAGTTAAAAGCGGAGCGGGCGCGGAAAAAGTTATTTTAAGAAATAAAACCGAAGGAGAAGCGGATCGGAAAGCCAGGGAAATTTTGAATAGAGAGCTGGATAAATTAGTTACCGGATTTAATTTAGATCCAGTCAAAGATAAAGACTTAGTCGTAGGTCCGGTTTTAGTTAGAGAAAAAACGCGTTTAGAAACGTTTAAAAAACAAAAAGAACAGAATCAAGATATTTTGGACCCCGGGAGTTTAGCTAAATTAGAGGCCGAGGAAGCGGTCAGGCAGACGGCGATTGATGAAAAGCAGGAGGCGTTGAATAATAACTTGGAAGTTATACGGGAGCCGCTTTCAGAACGGCGCGGAAATTTAATAGAAGCAATTAGCGGGTTTTCCGCTTTGTTAGGAGAAGCCGCGGCGCGCGAAGACGGCTACAAGCAGGAGATAAAGGGTTTAGAGGCTAGGCTTAGACGCATTCAGGGGGCTAAAGAAATCGCCGGAGTTTTAGGCGACGAAGTTAAAGGATGGGAAGAGGCTAAAGCTCAGGCAGAAGTGAATTTAAAAGATTTTAGAGAGAAAAAAGAAAGTTTAAATAAAAGATTAACCGCGCTTAAGAAAAATCAGGCCGAGGTAGAAAAAACTCTAAATAGGATTAATGCTATCGGCAAGACTCCGGCCGAATTAAGGGCGGAGAGGGAGGTAGAGAGACTTCATCAAGAAAGATTAAAACAAGATACTGGAATAGCGGCGGCCCAGGCCGGCGGAGCAAAGCAGATTTTAGGAGGAGAATTAGTCGGAGGCACTTTTAGTTCGGGTGATTTGGCTGGAAATGCTCTGTCTGAAACAAATATGGCGGTTCCGCCAGCTAGACCGGCCGGACGAACGCCGCGACCGGTTCAAATAACCAGGCCAGCCGCGGCAGAAGCTGGTGTTGAGCCGATCAGAGAAGGCGAGCCGGAGCATATAGGTGATGATTATCAAGATAATATAGCGAGAGAGAAAAGAAGGATTGAATTAGACCGAGCGGCGGTAGAGGAGAGAAGAAGGACTGAAGCGGATCAAACTGAAACGCAACTGGGCGGCCGGGCCGGGGGCACAACGAAAAAATGGTTTAGACCAGTAGAAAAAATAGGCTCACGTTTAAAACAACCCGGCGCCGAAGCCAGCAGAGCCGCCGAGTTGGGACCGGAACCGGTCAGGAAGGGTCAATGGACAGATGACGCGACCGCCGATGGGTTAGCTTTAGAAATAGACAACGAGCGAAAAAATAAAAAAAAGAGAATTAATAAAATTGATCAACATGTTAATGAAATGGTAGAAGACGACCAATCAGCTGATACGGATGATCTTGAAGCCAGGGCGTCTGAAGAGCGAGCGGGAATTGCTTTAGATCAAGCGGCCGATGAGAGAAGAAAAATCGCTCTAGACCAGGTTGAGGCGAAAGGCGGCAGGTTTAGGAAATTAATAGGCAGATGGTTTAGACCCACCGGAGTTACAGGCAGGCTTTTAAGGCAAACTGGCGCTGAAACCGCTTCAGCCGGAAATCCGGCCGTTGAAGCGCCCGCGCCGGAGCTGGGGCGGAGGGAAGGGCAGAGAGCGGAAAAAAGAGAAATCGAGATAGTAAGGCCGGTTAGATTTTGGCTAAATAGAATTTTTGGTATGGTGCTAGAGGGCGGGGCGGCAGAGGTGATGGAAGAATATTTTAGAGAAAAGGGTAAACCGTTTGATGCCACCGCTCCGATGACTTTAAATCTGGCTATGGAAGCCTATACTCGTTATTTAATGAAATTAAAGGGGATGGATTTAGGCAAGGCGGTAAGTACTGCTAAGAGCCATTTTGAAAAAAGTTTTTCAACTTCCCGCCGTATTACCAGCGAAATTGGGGATGTTGCTTTTAATTTGGCCGATCAGATAGAACGAGCCGGAGCAACCGCTGAAGCGTCAGAATCGGCCAGAGTCGGTAGAGGCGAAAAATTTGATATAAGATTTACCGGCAAAGAACGTTGGGAGTTGGGCCGATATGGAGCCTCCGAAGCCTTAGCTAAAGCCAGAGCATCTGAAATGCCGGTGGAGCCGGTTAAACGCGGAGGAAAAAAACAAGAGCCGGAAGATGGAGTTGGCGCGTTAGCGGAAGGAATGGACGCGGCCATAGCCGGAGACGCTCCGAGGGCGAAAGCAAGGGCTAGAGGAAAAAAACTAAGGCCCGCGGGTGAGAGAGAAGCAGACGCAGGAGAGAGGGTTAAAGTAAGCAGAAGAAGGCAAGAATTAGCCGCGGCCGCCAGGGAGAATGTGGATTATGAAGATGCGCCAACACGGACATTTAAGGGGAAGAAAGAAGAACCTGAAGCGGAAGCCCCGACAGCTCCGCCGCTTAATTCGTTAGAGGGCGCGCTGGAGCAAGCGAAGGCTCAAATTAAAGTAACAGGGGATAAATTGGTAGAGAGTTCAGCGACCGCCGAATCAACTAGACAGGAGTTAAGAGCAAAGCTTGGGAAAGATGGGTCTTTATCTGCTAAGGAATGGATAGATTTATTTAAATTAGCTAATATCAGCCCCGCAATTAAGGAAGAAGTTGAAAAAAATATTTTTCAATCTGATAAAATAGATGTTGACAGGTATAATGAAGGAAGTATGGAAACCGTTTATGAAATTAGTTTAAGAAATATTTACGGGTATGAAATAGGTAGCGTTGCAAGCAACGAACTGATTGATCACTTTCTTGGGAGAAAGACGGGAGGGGAATCTCCAGCAGAAGATAAAGAAGTTGCGCCGGCGGCCAGACCAGCCCAGGAGTGGTTATCCATATTTGGTTTGGGTATTACCGCGGAAACCAGAAAATACTTTGCTTTTCCAGGGTTAAGTTTTAAAAAAACTCGTTTAACTAAAGAGCAGGCGGTAAAAGCCAGTGTTAACTATTTAGCAAAATTTACCAGTTTGCGCAGAGATGAGGCCAAAAAATTAATTAATGATAAATTGGATCATAGAGAATATTACAGACCTGATGATCCGGCTACCGATAAAAAAGCCGGGGAACGACCGGAAGAAGCTACCGGTTTAACTCATGAATCGGCTAGGTTGGAGTTAAGAGCAAAGTTTTCCCAAAATGGGTTTTTATCCGCCAGCGAATGGATGAAATTATTTGATCTTAGGGTTACTAAGTCATCAACAAAATATTTCTTATTGCCTGATAGAAATTTTGATGCCAGCGCCAAAATGACCAGAGAACAGGCGACAAGAGCTTACGTAGCCTATTCAGTAGATGTTGACCACCTAACTTCAGATAAGGCGCGGGGAGTGGTTACCGAAAAATTGGCTGAAAAAACCGCTACCGGCAAGGAAATCGCCGAGGGAAAAGCCGAGGAAAAATCAGAAAAAATTAATCCAAGTTAATTAAATTAATCGTATATGTCAAAGGTTAACAAACAAGTTCAAAATTTATTGGCCGACTTTAAAGCGGCCAATCAGAAAGCCAAGACTTATTTAAGCGAGCTGGATAAAAAAATCGCGGAGTTGGATTTAAAGTACGCGAGGGATTTAGTCCAGAACGACATTAATGTTTTGAAAGCGGCGAAGAACGTTTTGTTGAAGAAAAAATAAATTTATTATTAAACTCAAAAGTTTTAAGTTTTGACATTATTTTTATGTACATCACTTGGTTAGGACAATCGTGTTTTAAACTGCAGGATAAAATCGGCTCTGACGGCGTTATGCTCGTAACCGATCCTTACGGCGACGAAGTCGGCTTAAAGATGCCGCATTTTGAAGCCGACATCGTGACGGTAAGCCATGATCATCATGATCACAATAATCTCGGCGCCATCCGCGGCACGCCCTATATAATCAATACGGCCGGAGAGTATGACGTTAAGGGCGTATTCGTTGAAGGCGTGGAAGCTTGGCATGACGAGAAAAGCGGAGCTGAACGAGGCAAGAATATTATCTATCGCATTGAGATGGAAGACATTTCCATAACGCACCTTGGGGATTTGGGGCATGTTTTAGATACCAAACAGCTGGAAAAATTAGAAGGCACGGACATATTATTAATCCCGGTGGGCGGGAAATACACGATTAACGCGGCTCGCGCCGTGGAAGTGATTTCCCAGATTGAACCCAGAATTGTCATCCCTATGCATTACAAAACGCCAGGGATTAAAGAAGACATAGAGGGAGTGGAAAAATTCATTAAAGAGCTGGGATTAAAGCCGAGAAACGAGGAAAAATTGAAAATCAGTAAGAAAGATCTGCCGCAAGAAGACATGGAATTAGTGATTTTAAGTTTGTAAAAGCAAAAAGATTAATTTTCTAAAAACTCCGTTTAGGCGGAGTTTTTTGTTCTTTACTTTCTTAGGTCTTTTTGCTATAATTTAGATAGATTTAGCCTTACAAATGGGGCGATTTTTAAGTGTATTTTATGCCAAAAAAGAGGAGGAATAAAACAATTAAAAATTACGAATTAAAAATTAAGAATGAGGGCGGCCAGGTTGCAATCCTAAAGCAGACTAATGATAAGCTCGTGAGCAAAAAAGTAAAAAAAGTTCAGAAATTGTCCGCCCTAGGCGGATCGGCCTTGGGCCGAGAGGTAAAAAATTTAACCGCGATCAAAGTGGAAAAGTTCAAGCCGAAAAGCCAACCGCCGAAAGTTGAAATTGAAGACGAAAAAACCGCCGAACAAAAGAAATTGTACATGTATATCGGAGTAGGCGGTTTGATGGCGGTAATTTTTACGGTTTGGATTTTTACTTTAAAATATGAGTTTAGGGCCAGCGTCAGAAAGAGCGCCAGGAATGAATTTAATTGGGAAGAGACCAGGGTTGAATTGGATAAAACCATGACGCAGGTGAAACAGGGCTTGGCTGAGATAAAGAAAATACAAGCGGCTTCGGACCAAAAGGCTACGTCGTCCGAGCCAATACTGACCGAGGAGCAGATAGATTTGCTTAAGGGTAAATTGCTGAACACGGCGGAAGCGGAAACGGGAAGCAGCAGTAGAAAGTGAAAAAAGTAAATCTCAAAGTGTAAAATGCTAGTTCCGCTAGCACCCCGCATTTGCGGGGTCATTGCAGAGCAATGACAATGCAAAATGTAAAGTTTAATAATTTTTATCATTGTTATTACTGCAGCAGCCTACTAAAGTATATTTTTAAAAAGTTATTTTATTTTTATTTAGTGGCTCCTGCCTTTTCACCTGGATTGCGGGTCAAGCCCGCAATGGCAGCTAATATATTATGCCGAAAAAAATAGTTAAGAAAAAAAAGGCTGAAATAAAGAAAAAAATTAAATCCCCCTTACCCCCTTTATTAAAGGGGGCTGAAGAAGCGTCCAAAAAGGAGATTGAAGTTAAAGCGGCGTCTGTAGCCGAGAAAGTGGAAATTGAAAAAAAGGTAAAATCCCCTACACCCCCTTTATTAAAGGGGGCTAATGAAGTTGTTGAAGCCGCGGAAACGAAGAACGGCATCGGTTCAATTCCCAATCAAACGATCACTAAAAAAGAAAAAACTCTTTACGGCATGGTCGGACCGCAACCCTTAGTAAACGAAATGCGCCAGTCATATCTGGATTACGCCATGAGCGTGATCGTGGCTCGCGCCCTGCCTGACGTGCGCGACGGTTTAAAGCCGGTGCACCGCAGGATTCTATACGCCATGTGGAGCGTCGGGCTAAGAGCTCACGGCAGATTCAGGAAATCAGCTACCGTGGTCGGCGAAGTCTTAGGTAAATATCACCCTCACAGCGACTCGGCGGTTTATGAGTCCATGGTCAGAATGGCCCAGGATTTTTCCATGCGCTATCCCTTAGTCCGCGGCCAGGGTAATTTCGGCAGTATGGACGGAGACAGCGCCGCGGCCATGCGCTATACCGAAGCCAAACTCTCGGCCATTTCCGAAGAGCTGATGTTTGATATTGATAAAAACACGGTTAACTTCGTGCCTAACTTTGACGGCTCGCACCAGGAACCGAGCGTCATGCCGGCCAAGCTGCCGAATTTATTATTAAACGGCACCGTGGGCATTGCCGTAGGCATGGCCACCAATATTCCGCCGCATAATTTACGGGAATTGACCGAGGCGATTACTTATTTAATTGATAAGCCGGAAGCGGCGGTGGAAGATTTAATGCAATTTGTTAAAGGGCCTGATTTTCCGACCGGCGGCGTGATTTATTGCCAGAAAGATATCCTCCAGGCTTACGCCACGGGCAAGGGCGGTATAGTTATCCGCGGCGTGGCTGATGTGGTAGAGAATAAAAACGGCACGTTTCAAATAATTATTTCCGAAATACCTTATCAGGTCAATAAGGCCACTTTAGTGGAAAAAATCGCCGACTTGGTCAAGGAGAAAAAAATTGAAGGCATAAAAGACTTGCGCGATGAATCGGACAAGGACGGCGTCAGAATCGCGGTTGATTTAAAAAAGGACGCTTACCCGAAAAAGATTTTAAACAGTTTGTTCAAGATGACCCAGCTTCAGGAAACTTTCCATGTCAACATGCTGGCCTTAGTGGACGGGATACAACCCAAGGTTTTAACCTTAAAAATGGTTTTAGAAGAATATATTAAACATCGCACCGAAGTGGTTAAGCGCCGGACCCAGTTTGATCTGGATAAAGCGCGCGAGCGAGCTCATATTTTAGAGGGTTTGATGATCGCCTTAAATAATATTGACGCGGTTATAAAAATCATTAAGGCGTCTAAAGACAAAGAAGTTGCTAAGGTGAACTTAATGAAGAAATTTAAGTTGTCCGAGCGTCAGACTCTGGCGATTTTAGACATGAAACTTTCCACTCTGGCTAACTTAGAAAGATTAAAGATTGAAAATGAACTTAAAGAAAAAAGAACTTTAATTAAAGAATTGGAATCAATTTTAAAATCAGCGCTTAAGATAAAAGATATTATTAAGAAAGAAATTAAGGACTTGGCGGAAAAATTCGGCGATGATCGGAGGACCAAAGTTATCGCGCACGGCGTTAAGGAATTCTCGGTGGAAGACTTAGTGCCGAACGAAGAAGCCGTGGTTATGATGACGCGGGACGGCTATATTAAACGGATCGCGCCGGACACTTTTAAAGTCCAGGGCCGGGGCGGCAAGGGCGTGATCGGCTTAACTACCAAGGAAGAAGACATGGTGGACTTTATGTTTACTACCTTAACGCATAATGACCTTTTATTTTTTACGACCAAGGGCCGGGTTTTTCAGCTTAAAGCCTACGAAATACCCCAGGCGCAGAGAACGGCCAAGGGCACGCCGATAGTCAACTTTTTGCAGCTGGCCGGCGGCGAGAAGATTACTTCGGTTTTGCCTTTGGATAAATTAGCTAAAAGCAAGTATCTCTTTTTCGCCACGGAAAAGGGGTTGGTTAAAAAGGTGGAGATTGACGCTTTCGCCAACGTCCGGCGGTCGGGCTTAATCGCCATAAAAATCAAGGACGACGATAAATTAATTTGGACCAAGCCGACTTCCGGCGACGATCATATCCAGCTCATCACGGCCTTGGGCCAGGCCATCAGGTTTAAAGAAACCGACGTCCGCGATATGGGCCGAAACGCGGCCGGCGTCAGGGGCATCAGGCTGAAAAAGAAAGACGACGCGGTCGTTGGCATGGGTATTATTAAAAATGACAAGGAAAAACTTAAGAAATATCAGCTCTTGGCCATTTCCGAGCACGGTTTCGGCAAGCGGTCGGCAGTCGGATTATATAAGGTTCAGGGCCGGGGCGGCTCTGGCATTAAGACGGCTAAGGTAACGGCTAAAACCGGAAACCTGATTAACGCCTTCATAGTCAACGCGGAAAGCATGGATGTTAAAGATATAATCATCATTTCGGAAAAGGGGCAGGTTATAAGATTGCCGTTTAAAACTGTGAGCCAACTTGGCCGGGACACGCAGGGTGTTCGCCTGATGCGCTTTAAGGAAGAATCGGACAAAGTGGCGTGCGTAACGTGGTTGTAAATTGGGGAGCTCCAAATAATATGGTAAATCATAAAATTAAATCATTGCAGGGAGTTAGAAATTTTGAGAAAATTGGCACATATCAATTGCCGATTAAAGTTGATGGAAAAATATTTAGTTTTTCCATTGATTATTTTGAATTTCCCAATGATCAAAAGTATTCAGTATTATTCGTTGGCGACATTAAAAACGGCAAGGATATTCTGTCGCGGATAAACTCAGAATGTATCTGGGGGCGTTTTGGCTCCGCCCAGTGCGATTGCGATTGGCAGTTTGATGAAGCTAAGCGCCGCATCGCGAAAGAAGGCAAAGGAGTAATTGTTTTCGCGCATGACCAAATTGGCAAAGGCATAGGCTTAAGAAGCCATGCTTTAATCAATGCGGAGGCTTCGCGGCATGACAGAAATAAACCTTTATATAAGAAAGATATTTGGTATGAAGGTTTCAAAAAGTTGGGTTTTGAAGTTGAGTATAGAAATTTTATGGATGCCGCGGAAATATTAAAACATTATGGAATTAAGTCCGTGCGATTGCTCACGAATAATCCTAAGAAGATTAAGGAGCTCGAAAAGTATGGCGTGAAAGTAAAACGAGAATCAATCATCGCTCCGTTTAATAAGTATAATAAGGTTGAATTGATGATTAAAGCCAAGAAGGGAAGTCATTTGATTGATTTTAATTAAAAATTTATTTGTTTGTTAGGCCCGCCAGTTGGCGGGTAGATATTAATATTTTTTATTAATCCTATGTCAATCAAAGTGAACGAAGAGTTGTGTATCGGTTGCGGCACCTGCGAAGCTTTATGCCCGGCGGTTTTTAAAATCAACGCCGAAGGCAAGGCCGAAGTGATTAGCGATGGCGACTTGCCTTGCGCGAAAAACGCGGCCGAGAGCTGCCCGGTGCAGGCGATAGAAGTCAAATAGAGGTGAATGATGAATTATGAATCATGAATTATGGAAAACAACCCGCCAAAAGAGCGGGTTGTTTTTTATTTAACAAGATGGTAAAATAACGCAAAAGATTGAGTGAATTACGTATTATATTTTTTATACAAATTTCATCAGTTGGCTAGTTCAAATTCCATGATTCGTAATTCATTATTCATGATTATTTTTTATGACTTTGGATTACGTAAAAAAATTAAACATTCCTTTAGCTCCGGGCTCGTATCAGTT